>Ga0209979_1003393_pt1 | contig 14088 bp, 7 predicted proteins | sample AnhtaG_FD_183114 | JGI IMG/M metagenome (GOLD analysis project Ga0209979, IMG submission 183114) | Deep subsurface microbial communities from Anholt, Denmark to uncover new lineages of life (NeLLi) - Anholt_01485 metaG (SPAdes) (version 2) | ecosystem: Environmental > Aquatic > Marine > Oceanic >...
TATTCAAAATGCATATGACCTTCTGGTGGTAAGTCTTCTTCGGATGATAAAACAACAGCTATTTGACTGCCAATGGGTTGTCGGTAGAGGGCATAAACCACCTTCTTCAATGGGTCTTTAATTTCATACTCCTATGTTGCCATCTCTCCACCTAGCCACCCTATTCCCTCCCCAGTGCATTCTCCTCATTAGACCTAAAGTATCAAGATCGATGGTACTCACCACAAAAGCATTTCCTGGTTAACCCTGAATTCGTGTACATTTTTGTTTATAAATAGAGGAATTGAGAGAACTGCAAATTTTAAGATATTATTTATATTGATTATTTGAAAAATATTATTGATCATTTGTTAATTTATTAATTTGTTAATTGGTTAATACAAAAGTAGGTGAGCCAATTTTTTAAGTTATCAGCTCACCTACTTTTATTCAAGCTAAATATTATCCACACCCATAGCCTTAACTGCAAACATAAAAATTAAGGCGACTCTAAAAATGACTGCCAATTAGTGTCAACATTAAATAGTAGAGTATCGTAAGCACTATCATATTCAAATTTATCATCAGGTAGATAGATAGACAATCCATGAGAATTTGCTACATCAGGGCCAACCCACCCCTCGTAAACAACCACATTATCAACAAAGTTCATAACTGCATTTGCTTCAGCCTGACAATCATAAACACCTAACATATATATTCGCTCAGCAAAATCATATATGTCTCTTATTCTATAATTATTACTATAAGCGTAATTCTGGGCTAATACCCGTGCAGCAGCAATTTTCGTCTGATGAGTACTACCTTTTAAGGCTATCTGGAAAGCAGTAAATATCGGGTCAGCAATTGAGGAAAAATCATTAAGATCAATAAGCGATAATGTTGCGTTAGTAGGTCCAGAATTAACATAATCATCCACAATTGTCTCACCCAAAGTGGCTGCACTCATGGTAGGATTAGAAGTTAGATGACTAAGAAAATCATCATAAGGCCAACCATCATTCCATTCACTGTCTTCTGAACCAACCATATAATCAGGTACATCAGTCACCGAACTTTCAATCTGGTAAGCTACTTCAATCATTTGCATCAGGCAGGCATCAAAGCCGATAATATCTATATGCTCGTTTATTAAATCTAAAGCGTCTGCTAAATCTACCATATCCATAAAAGTACCAGAAGTATCATCCACCATTACACCCTTGTTGATCATACCTTCTTCCCTCCAGCCACCACCATGATCCCAGAAGACTAATAGATAATGGTCTGCCGGATAATTAGTAGTTGCCCAATTAACAAAATTACCCAGTACTGATGGATCAGCCATATCTTGTTCTGATAAAGAATCGACAATATCAGCTGGATACTCAGGATAAGAAGTTCCCTGGGCTGCTGTACCTGTAACATAATATCTATATGTTCCAGTACAAGAACTAGGTGTATAAGGATCTAACTGAGCAACGATCCTTACTTGACCTGTAGAACCTACATCTTCCATTTCACCTAAATCATTCCAAGCAGCTGAATCAAGAGTATTGTCTCCGGACATATAGACCATTACTGTCCACTCGGCTAGCCCTACTGTGCTCACTATCACCGGATTGCTCTTCCCCAGGTATACCCAGTCGTTGTTCTTGAACATGCGGAACTCATAGTCTCCAACAGTGGAAGGGGCGGTGAAGGAAAGGGTGCCGCTAGTCTGTCCGTTGAGGAATTGATAGGAGACATAGGGTTGACCATTGGGGACTCCCACTTTATAGAGGGCGATAAAGTCTTTCTGGTTTCCCGGGGCTCCGAAGAAGGTGACGGTGATTGACTGGCCGGGACTGACCAAAGTAGGAGAAGCATCGAGGGATACGGGTATAACCTCTACCGTATTGCTCTTCCCCAGGTAGACCCAGTCGTTGTTCTTGAACATGCGGAACTCATAGTCTCCAGCAGTGGAAGGGGCGGTGAAGGAAAGGGTGCCGCTAGTCTGTCCCTTGAGGAATTGATAGGAGACATAGGGTTGACCGTTGGGGACTCCCACTTTATAGAGGGCGATAAAGTCTTTCTGGTTTCCCGGGGCTCCGAAGAAGGTGACGGTGATGGTCTGGCCGGGACTGACCGAAGTAGGAGAAGCGGAGAGGGAGACTGATGATTGGGTAACTGTTACCGGATTGCTCTTCCCCAGGTACACCCAGGTGTTATTCCGGAACATGCGGAACTCATACTTTCCAGCAGTGGAAGGGGCGGTGAAGTAAAGGGTGCCGCTAGTCTGTCCCTTGAGGAATTGATAGGAGACATAGGGTTGACCGTTGGGGACTCCTACTTTATAGAGGGCGATGAAGTCTTTCTGGTTTCCCGGGGCTCCGGAGAAGGTGACGGTGATGGTCTGACCGGAATTGACCGAAGTAGGAGAAGCACTCAATTGACTGATAACTTTTATTTCCTCTGACTGATCAGTAAGTGATTCGGATGGCACAGTAGGAACTGCTGTTTTAAGACATCCTGACATTATCACGGTTAGACTTAAGGCAACTAGTAAAAAAAGAATAAAATATTTTTTCATTATTACCCTCCTCTTACTGTGACCCGAACTCTGTCCTTTTGATTTGTTTAACACAAAGTTTGCAACTACGCCACCGCCTAATAGAATAAGAATCATCGTACTAACGAGCTCTGACCAAAATACTGACATTTTATCTACCTCCTTATACTTTTATAATATACCTTAGAAATATATTGTATGCTAAAATCATAAGCTGAAAAACAGCTTTATTTGCCCAAAATGACTTTAATAATAGACTACCCACATTCATATCCTATTTAGCTTCTTTAATGTAATTTTCACAGTTGTTACGTTTTTCATAGCAAAGCACTATTTCCGGCTGAGTTAAGTTATTGTTGGTTACAAAAAAGAAATACTCATAATCATCACTTTTTATTAACGATAATTGCTTGCGTTCTGATTCAGGCTTTAATACACGAGAAACAGTAAATCTCCTATCATTCTTCCATTTAAATATTTCCAACAATTTCTTTGATCATTTTAGATGCTCTATTGGCTGCATATGTATTGCCGCTCCTTATAAATCTTGTAACATATGCTTTCAATTCATCACAAAATGCAAATTGAATATTATAACAACGATTCCCACGCTTTTTTAGGATTATAGCCTTTCAAAGCACCTTCTTGATGCCCTTTTACATTGATAACACTACTATCTATGTCGATGATGATAGATTTTAATTTGTTCTTAAGGTTATAATTTTCTTAATTATTTCTCCCTTTCTTCCACATTACTTACTATTATGTATAAACAATAATATCACGAAGGATCTTTTTGACATTTCAGATCACTTCATATCTATCTAAATATTTTTTCTATTCTCTTCACTTTTTGTTAACAAATTTTAAAAAAACAGGACAATGAATCTATTATTTAATATAGGACTAACCCGCCAGTTTCAAAAGTTACTCCCTGGTTTTCCAAAAGAGTGATCTGGGCATTGGTACAGGTTGTCCCAATTATAGAAGTAAGCTTTGGGGGCATGAAACTGCCATTATCAGCAGTAGGCTGCTCAAAGCGAGCTTTGGCATAAGGAATAGAAGCACAATCATTTACCTGTCCATAATACTCCACCCAGACCACAGAAGAATCATCCAGCCATTTCCAGGAAGCTGGAACTTTAATTTTGCCGATATAAGTCTCTTGACTAGTAGATGTATCTATGATCCAGGCTCCCCACCATTCATTTTCCTGCTCATCAACACCGAGTACCCATATCCGCAGAACATATGTATGTCCTTCTACCCAATTATATTTTATTCTACAACTCCAACCTTCGCCCTCTCCAGTAAATCCTTCACTTGATGCTCCCGGACCTGGCTCTGCTTCTAAAGCCTCCCAGATGGAAAAAATGGCCATCTTGCCTACCCATTCACCTTGCATATAACCATTGGTCTGTAATCCCATATAACCACCATCTCCATTCTTGAAACCGAATTGATGTGCCCAGTAATAAGCACTTTGTACTCCGGGGTCTACGTCAATGGTTAAAAGAACATCAAAATTATAGAAACCATTAACCGGAAATTGTGGCCAATAATACCACATATAAGCCATACCTCCTGGAGTCAATGGTGCATATCCGTTTACTGTCACCGGATTGCTCTTCCCCAGGTAGACCCAGGTATTGTTTTTGAACATGCGGAACTCATAGTCTCCAGCAGTAGAAGGGGCGGTAAAGTAAAGGGTACCGCTTTTCTGTCCGTTGAGCAATTTATAGGAGACATAGGGTGGACCATTGGGAACTCCCACTTGATAGAGGGCGATAAAGTCTTTCTGGTTTCCCGGGGCTCCAGAGAAGGTGACGGTGATGGTCTTACCGGAGGAGACCGAAGTAGGAGAAGCATTCAATTGACTGATATCTTTTATTTCCTCTGACTGATCAGTAGGTGATTCGGATGGCACAGTAGGAACTGCTGTTTTAAGACATCCTGACATTATCACGGTTAAACTTAAGGTAACTAATAAAAAAAGAAGGAAATATTTTTTCATTATTACTCCGCACTTACCGTAGTAAATAATAATAAAAATACTCTAAATTGCTAATAACACGAATTGCCTGATTAAAATATAAACAAAAAAGTATCGATGCCTCACATAAAAATCTAAATGACTTTTTTTAATTATAACCTAATCTCCCCTCGAAGTAAAACAAAATTCCAGAGTTGTTACTAACAATGATTAAATTTGAATTCAAAACCCCTACTAAAATTTTACACTATCTATGGGCCTCTTCATCATGATTGCAAAAAATCATATCTCCAGTTTTATGGTTTATCTTTTGGTATGCATAATCGCAGCGTGTCTATACGCTGTCATGATTATTCTTTTCAAATGCCGATGGGGTTTGAAGCTTTATCACGAAATTTCGTTCCGCTTATGGAATAGATTTTGATTTGAGTCTGTAATGATTCACTACAATAGGAAAGTATTTTTTTTCAAGCTTTCAGGGAATAACCAAAAAAAATACGAAATGGATAAACTGCCATTGCTAAAGGTTTCGAGGGACGGTGTATCCAGCGTTGGGATTTTGAATCGGTATTGAGGAAGCAGTAAAAATTTAAAACAATTATTTAAAGGGAAATTTCTCGTGGAATTCATCGAACTAAATAAAAGCTTTTTGAGTTCTACTTGGGAAAGCCCATGAAAGTGAAAGACTTTCCCAAGTAGTTGTTTTATGGCTTTTAATTAATAAAAGTATCAAAGTTTATTTCAAAGGATATTCAAAATGCATATGACCTTCTGGTGGTAAGTCTTCTTCGGATGATAAAACAACAGCTATTTGACTGCCAATGGGTTGTCGGTAGAGGGCATAAACCACCTTCTTCAATGGGTCTTTAATTTCATTCATGTCATATCCATGTGAGTAATCCATCAATCCTCCATCCGAAGTATGAGCAAGTCCTATGGTATGCCCATACTCGTGTAAATATAGCTGTGAAAGATAATTATCGGGATAACTATCGAACACCTCTGGATTAATACAAATCTCAGACTTATAAATCTCATAATTCCTCCAGTAAGTGTCCGAGTATCCTGCATACGGTCCTCCAACTAAATCAAAATCAAGAATAATTTTTACTGGACTATCAGTGCTTGTACTCTCTAAAAATCCCACTGGACCTCCAATCACGTTATTCCACACATTAAGCACTTTGTTCTGTAAATATTGAAAACTTGTTTCATCATATACTCCTATGTTGCCATCTCTCCACCTGGCCACCCTATTCCCTCCCCAGTGCATTCTCCTCATTAGACCTAAAGTATCAAGATCGATGGTACTCACCACTACTGTATTGCTGGTTCCTAACTTGGTCCAGGTATTATTTTGAAACAGACGAAATTCATAAAACCCGGTGGTCAGAGGAGCTGTAAATGTTACGGTTCCACTGATTTGACCATTCAACCACTGATGTGTCTCATACCCTCCTTTATCTGATAAAAAAACTGGTACTTTTTTGGCTTTAATTAAATCTTTTTCTGTATTTAGTTCTTTTATAATATTTTTCTGGATCTCTTTTTCTATCTTTCGATTAATTGTTCTTCTGTCGTATCGGATAGAAAAGTTATCTGGATCTTTTTTATATCTGGCTAGCAATTTAAAGAATCTTCTTCTTTTGATTCCGAGAATCGATAAGATATAATTATTCTTGATTCTTTTATCCAGATAACTTCTTAATAGTAATATAACTTGCTCATCTGTAAAGTTTTTGTGCAATTGTTTAGACATAATTTAGAACCTCTTTCTTCTTTAGGATTCAGTTCTAGATTATATCTTTTTATTGTTTTTCAGTAGTACACTTTTAATTTTTAAATAACAAAAAAAATTTCAGTTGTAATGTGAGACTTTTCTTCAATACTCTGTCTGTTAGGGAAAATTTAGTATCTGCAAAGTCTGAAACAACTATTAATATTATTATTAATACTATAAAAGCTATTTTCAGTAAAATGTGTTTTTCCCGAATTTCCCATATCTTTACCTAATTTAACTATTCTAGTTAAGCAATATTTCTATTTAATAATTCAAAAGCAAAATGCTTTCAACAATTTTTCTCTCATCTTGCTCAAGTTAATAACTCAAAGTAATATTTCCTTCTATATTTTCAATCATTTATTTAAATCAACAGCCCTTTGAGAATAATCAAAGGACTGTTGATTTTGTATTTATCAGCTATTTCTACAACAATTTTGACTTTACATCACAATAACTCATATGTTGGCATTCCATATCATAATGGAATAATGAGTTGACATTAACTTTTATTCACTATTCTAAGTATTTAATTTTATCAATTAGAAAAACCTTTCCTCTTAATCTGTACTTTCTTTCAATTTTTCTATCTGATAAATAAAAAAAATTATTTACAACTACCAAATTAATAGTATTTCTTTTATTTCTTTCTGAAGTATAAATTATGTTGCTAAAACTGTTTTTTTCAGATTCTTTCACTTCTCCATATAGGAGAAGTGAAAGAATCTGATTTTAATAAAATATAATGTTTATCGTTTAAACAAGTTTAATCTGAATTCTTTAATATTCTACAATAGGAAAATCTGAACCTTCTGGGTACATCTGTGCATCTTGGTCTGGATCATGAGAAGGTTCTTCATTAGCTAGCCAATATTCGGTATACGTGCAAGCTTCCTGTAAACTAATTTTTCTATCTCCACTATTATCTGCCCAATAGGGATAGGTATAATAATCATAACCGCAACCTTGAACTAAAGCCATGGTGAAATCACTATAAGGATCACTAAACCATGGATTCTCTGCCCAACAATCTTGATAATAATGACAAGAAGTTAAAACTATATACCCACTTTTGGTCAGTAAATCCCTTGAATTATTTCGTGAAAAAACATCGATAACACTTTCGTTAAAATTGATTAGATCATCTTTAGTAATTTCCTTTTCTCCTTTTCCTATGAATCCTCCAGAATGACAAGAATCAATGATAACTACTTTGGTTCCGTTTATAGGCCTTAGAAGAAGCTCAAAACCATCGACATTTAAACTAGTATCCCATAGACCAATGCTAGCTTTATTGGGACTTATAAAGCCTCCGTGGCCGCTAAAATAGACGTATGAAACATCATTAGAATCTGCACCGGAGAAAAGAGAAGATATTCCATTCCATACTCTATCTAGTGTTGCTTCATCATCTTTAAGATATTGAATAGTTGCAAATTCAATATTGGATGACCCAAATCTGCAATGCGAAAGCATATCTCTCATTCTGTCTACATCATAAACGGTTGCCTCTATAACTTCACTACTACCAGGGGTCTCACTTACTCCTATACACACTGCTCGGTATACCGGATCATTTTCTTCGAAATATGCTATTATATCTCTATCACTATATCCTAGGTTAATTGTAAGCGGATTTGAATAATTAGTAGAATCGCCACCCCAGTAATTGAATTCATAACCTGAATTAGGATATGCAGTTAATGTAACTTCAGTACCGTGAGGATAAGTTCCACCAGGAGGATCTAATATTACATAACCAGAACCTCCAGGACTCACACTTGTATGAATTTCGTATTCCGATTTTACTAAATGAGCTATAAGTTCTGCATTACCATTAACTGTAACCGTAATTGGATTGCTAGTTAAATAGCCAGAACCAACTACTTCCCACTCATAGAATTCATAACCAGAGTATGGAACGGCAGTAATAGTTACTGAAGTCCCAGCATTATATGTACCACCAGAGGGACTTAAAGTGACATATCCACTGCCGGAGGGAGAAACCGAAGTAGTAAGGGTGTATTGGACTGGTACAAAGTAAGCAATTACGTTTTTATTACTATTCATGGTGATAGTCACTGGATTACTTGTTCCAGTGGCACTTCCACCCCAGTGGTCAAACTTATAGCCAGAAGCGGGGTTAGCCGTAAGGGCTACCGAAGTTCCTGCAGCATAAGTGCCTCCACTTGGACTCACACTTCCACTACCGGAAGGGAAAACTGAGGTAGTAAGGGTGTATTGGACTGGTACAAAGTAAGCAATTACGTTTTTATTACTATTCATGGTGATAGTCACTGGATTACTTGTTCCAGTGACACTTCCGCCCCAGTGATCAAATCTATAGCCAGAGTATGGATGGGCGGTAATGGTTACCGGGGTCCCAGCTGCATAAGTACCACTACTAGGAGTAACATATCCATAACTCGAGGGAGTAGCACTAGTAGTAAGGGTGTATGTTATACCATTGACCGTTATTGGATTGCTCTTTCCCAGGTAGACCCAGGTGTTGTTCTTGAACATGCGGAACTCATAGTCTCCACCAGTGGAAGGGGCGGTAAAGTAAAGGGTACCGCTAGTCTGTCCGTTGAGGAATTTATAGGAGACATAGGATGGACCATTGGGAACTCCCACTTTATAGAGGGCGATAAAGTCTTTCTGGTTTCCCGGGGCTCCGGAGAAGGTGACGGTGATGGTCTGGCCGGGACTGACCGAAGTAGGAGAAGCACTCAATTGACTGATAACTTTTATTTCCTCTGACTGATCAGTAGGTGATTCGGACGGTATAGGAGGAACTATCGTTTTAAGACATCCTGACATTATTACGGTTAGACTTAAGGTAACTAATAAAAAAAGAATAAAATATTTTTTCATTATTACTCCGCACTTACCGTAGTAAATAATAATAAAAATACTCTAAATTGCTAATAATACGAATTACCTGATTAAAATATAAACAAAAAAGTATCGATGCCTCACATAAAAATCTAAATGACTTTTTTTAATTATAACCTAATCTCCCCTCGAAGTAAAGCAAAATTCCAGAGTTGTCTTGTTACCAACAAAAGAAAGTATTATTAATATATAATATTTTTTCTTCTAACTACCCCACTAAAGTTTACACTAACATCAAAAAAACAATCTACCAATCAGCTACCAGACATATAAAGTTGGCATAAAGTTGGCATATTATATAAACTCGTAATACATCCCCTTTTTCTCGCCCCTTCTAATAATGGCTTTTTTGTTAATTAGATCATTTAAATCCTTCCGGAGAGTTTCTCTGTTTACATCAGAACAAAGATTTTGATACTCTCTATTTGTAATTTTTTAAATACAGGTTGTTGTTCGGTCACTATTCGGTCACTAATATATAATATGTATCTTTCCCTTTACCTACTCTTTTAACAATCTTCTTTTCGATAAGTTCTTTCAGTTCTTTTTTGGCATAAGTATCCCCTATGCTGTTTATCTGACCATAAACTTGCCTCGTAATTTTCTTTTCTCTCCTTAAGATACTCTATCGTCTTTCTATGTCTTTCGTTTATATCTAATTTATGAAGTTTTTCTTTTTCAATCTCCTTCTCAAAAGACTTTCCTGGCCCAATTAAAGTAACTTCAAAACCGCCGGACAAATTTTGAAATAAAGGATACTCCCACCTATCGTATCTTCTGTTGGCATCAAAGAATATAGCATGCTTGATACGGGTCATAACAAACTTCATCGCTTTTTCTTGTAATTCAGGGATTGTACCTTTTAAGATTTTCATATCAATAAAATCTAATTCTTCAACACCTTTAAAGCGGCCAGCTCTTATCTTTACTTGCGGAAAAAATTTCTGTGGGTCTTTACCAAATAAAAGGATTGCAGTATTGGTAAGATTTTTATCTTTTATAAGATTTAATCTATTTAATGCCTCTCTGAGGGGAGTTTCAGGATTGATATCATAGTTTCTTTCTTCTTTTGCTTTTCTCAGAAACCACCTCAGTCTATCCTTGTTTATATCTTTTATAGTTACTTCTAGATTGATTTGGGTATCAAACTGAATTTTGTCTTTATGTTTTTCTAAGATTGATCTTTCTTGGAGGGGCGTATGCAATACGCCCCTACCGTATTCATCTTTATTCATTTGAAGTGTTGATTTACCTACTCGTTTGTAGGGTGGTCTGCCACCTTTTGTATTGGCAAAAGCAGAAACGGTTTTAATTATTTCTTTTGATTCACTTAGTGATTTCTTAAATTCAACAGTTTCTGATTCGCCTTGAGAAATTATCTTTTTTAAGTCCATTAGTATTTTATCCTTATTTATTATTTTCTATATTATGATTGTAACCCAAAAAGCTAAAAAATATTTAAAAGCAGGTTATATACAATATTTTACAATGTTATAGACTACTGTGCGTAGTATATTGTAATAATTTTATAATAAATTTTATTTATTGGTAGTAATTATCCTGTAAGGGCACAATGAATTGTGCCCTTGTCGTTTATTACCTACTGTCTCTTGTGGGCACGATTCATCGTACCCCTACATTCCTAATGTCATTCCCGTGAAAACGGGAATCTATCCTTTTGTAGGGGTCAGATTTATCTGACCCGTCCTTATTGCGAGCTTGATGAATCAAGCCCCTACCTCTGAATCCTAATTTTCTTCACGCAATACTAACGACTAATAGACAGGCGAGAGGCCTGCCCCGAATCAAAATTGTCAGGGCATAAAGTTGGCATATTATATGAATTCATAATAGGTACCTTTTGTCTCACCCTTTCTAATAATAACCTCCTTACGATGCAGAGAACCTCACCTGCTTTACTGTTTTATTTCGGAATTATTTCGGAATTATTTCGGAATTGATAAAAAGTGTTTTTTGTTTTTCCTACTTTTACCAAAATCTCTTTCTTTACCATATCTCTTAAATCATTTAAGACAGTCCTGTCAGTAATCCCAGGGAAAAGTTTTCTATATTCATTGTTTGTAATTCTGTTCTTCTGGCTTATTATATATTCTATCGCTTTCTTTTGCCGTTCGTTTAATTCTAATGACTCAAGATTTTCAGGTACCTGAAATTTCCTTAAAACTACAGCAAAACCACCGGTAACTTCTTTAAATATAGGTTCGGGTAAATCCTCTTCTCTGCACCATTTTATAATGTCATTCGTTCCAGTCCCCCACCTTTCAATATATTTTATCAGAAATAGAAGGTTAGCTAAAGAAGGATTTACAGGTATTGATTTATGTTCTTCTTTCAAATCTTTTAGAGTTAGGGGTGGAGGAAGTTTGCCCGGATTCCAAATTTCTATTCTGTCATCAAAGATAGAAATATGCACATTAGCAGAGGAATAATAATCTCTATGGGCGATAGCATTAATAATTGCTTCTCTAATTGCATCTGGAGGATATTCCCATTTCTCTTGTCTTTCTATCTTGCCTGGTTCAATCCAAGCAGCCTTTTTGATATTAAATAAAATAAATTTCTCTGTTTGATCAATCTGTTCATAAATACTGCCATCAATTACTTTCATATCAATAAATGGCTTTACTGCTTTCATTCCTTTAAAGCGAGCACATCTTATTTCAGATTGAATAAAAAATCTTTGCGGATTTTTACTAAACATCAGAATTGCTGTATTGGTAGGTTTATTATCGATGAGCAAATTTAATCTTTTTAACGCTTCTACGGAAGAAGTAGAGTAGTCAATATTTAAATTCCTTTCTGCTTTGGTTTTTTTTAGAAACCATTTAATTTTTTCTTTATCAATATCAGCTAAGGTAGCTTCTTTACAGATTTGAGAATCAAAATATAGTTTATCTTTGTGTTTTTCTAAGATTGATCTTTCGTATTCATCTTTACCCATTCTGAGGGTCGACTTGCCTACTCGTTTGTAGGGTCTACCAAAGGCCAGAATTAAGTGATCAGATGATTCTTTCACCTTAACGATGATTACTTGCTTGTCATTTATCTTTTCTATGATTATATGGGGATGGACCTTAGGATCAGTATTTTGGGTAATTTGATTAGCAAGGCGTTCAATAGTGTCTTTTCCAATTTCAACACTAATCACTTTCCCAGAGTTAGAAACACCGACAAAAATTCTGCCACCTTTTGTGTTGGCAAAAGCGGAAATGGTTTTAATTATTTCTTTCGATTCACTTAGTGATTTTTTAAATTCAACAGTTTCTGATTCGCCTTGAGAAATTATCTTTTTTAAGTCCATTAGTATTCACCTTTTATTGCTTGTAGGCGGGTGAGATGCCTGTCCTACGATTGACGAGATGGCTTTAACAACCATTTCCATACCGGTAGTATTTGAATATTTATACCTTCTACTACTGCACTGCCCTCTTCATCATAGGTAAATATTATTCCTTCTTTTATGTCTAACCTTTTGCAAGCTTCAATTAATCCAGCTATTTCTCTTTCTTTATTCTCTTCTTTTAACTCTAAGGTTACCTGATAGGGAAATAGTTTACCCTGGTTATCTTTTACTATAAAATCACATTCTCTATTTTCATCAAAGTAAAATATCCCTTCCCCTTTTTTTCTTAATCCCCAAAAAACTACATTTTCTAAGACTCTCCCCAGATCAGCAGAGGTTACTTTTTTACAGATACCGGTATCGGCAAGATAAATTTTTGCCGGATTTCTCAGTCTTTTATAAGAAGACTCGGAAAATTTTCTTATTTCAAAAATAAGCATGCTTTCCAAAAAGTAATTATAATACGAAAATAAAGTATCTTTGGAAAAAGGGAATTTTTGGTGATATTGTTTATAGAAAGCGGTCAAAGAAAATTTTAAGGAAAAGGATGAAAAGAGTTTCTCAGTAAGAATTTTTAAAAGATGGATATTGGTAATATTGAACCTTTCCACCAGATCCTTAAAAAACATCGCCTCAAGATATTCTTTTATAACCTTCCTTTTTTCAAAATCTGATTTTAGGAGTGAAACCTCAGGGAAGCCTCCCCATTTTATGTATTCAGAAAAATATTTTTTTATCAAAGCCTTTTTTGAGCCATAAATAATATTTTCCTCCTTGATATCCATACCTTTTAAGTGTAGATATTCCCGAAAAGAAAAAGGAGTTATTTCTATACTCCAAGCTCTTCCTCTTAAGGAAGTATGGATCTCCATAGGCATTATTCTCGAGGAGGAACCAGTTACAAATACTTTTACTTTTTCCCGTTCTACAATTCTTCGGCAATATTTTTCCCAACCTTCGATGTTCTGAATTTCATCAAAGAGAAATACGAGCTCTTTGCCTATAAGGTGGGGCTTTAATTCCAGTAAGACCTCTTTTAATACCTCAAAATCTTTTGTTTCAAAATCGGTCAGTCTTTCATCTTCAAAATCTATATATATCGCCTGACTTTTACATTTCTTAAATAGATCATATAAGATATAGGTTTTACCGCTTCTCCTTACTCCATAAAGTATCACTACTTTATTTAGTATTTCGGGGAAAGAGATTCCTTCTCTTTTTATAATTTTTTTTACCTGCTGGGTAATAAATTCTTCGTTAGTTATAATTATTTCTTTTAGGAGCTCTTTGTTTATCATATTTCTTTGACCTAGATTTCTTAAAATTTTATGTTGTCCTTTTTATAGAACTATATTACACTATTTTTGTCCTTCTGACAAGGATGAAATAGATAATTACTTGCAAGGGTTAGGTTTTTAAATTTCTTAAAATGTCTTCGAGATTAATAATCTTCAGATTGTCTTTAATCTTTTTATATTTTTTTATCTCTTGCTGGAGTTTACCCGGGTTGATGGTAGATATAATTA
>Ga0209979_1003397_pt1 | contig 14075 bp, 12 predicted proteins | sample AnhtaG_FD_183114 | JGI IMG/M metagenome (GOLD analysis project Ga0209979, IMG submission 183114) | Deep subsurface microbial communities from Anholt, Denmark to uncover new lineages of life (NeLLi) - Anholt_01485 metaG (SPAdes) (version 2) | ecosystem: Environmental > Aquatic > Marine > Oceanic...
GAGGTAAGAGAGAGGATCCAGTCGGTCATAAACGATCTGACGGAGAACTGAGGTCAGACGTTCCCAGCAACCCCACTCGTGTAATAACTCACACCCCGTCCGATATCCCAAAGGATTCCCTGTCTACTGCGTGCTGTCTGCTGTTTGCCTTCCAGGTGTTTGTGAATTCCTCTTGCACCCTTCATATTAGGGAATTATCTTAAAAAAAAGCAGAAGATCTCTTTGCGAAGCATCCCTTTGGCACAAGTGATTCTAAAAACCGATCTCTACGGGATTCCCCTTCTCCACCGGGGGAAGGTGCGCGACCTTTACGAACTCGGGGACAAACTGTTGGTGGTGGCCACCGACCGCATCTCCGCCTTCGACGTCGTCATGCCTAACGGCATCCCCGGAAAGGGAGAGGTTCTCACCGCGATGTCGGTCTTCTGGTTTGATTACACCAAAGACATACTTGAGAATCACTTGCTCGAATACAGCTTCGAGGAATATCCCCCGGACTTGAAAGGCTTTCGGGAAACCCTCCAGGGGCGCTCCATGCTGGTGAGGAAAGCGAAGAGGATTGACGTCGAGTGTGTGGTCAGAGGTTATCTTGCCGGCACCGGATGGAAGGATTACAAGAACTCTGGAGGCCTTGAAAAAAAAGAAGTCAACCTGCATGGCAATATGATCCCCGGTGGTTTGAAGGAGTCAGAGAAACTACCTCGACCGATCTTCACCCCCTCCACCAAGGCCGAAACCGGCCATGACGAGAACATCTCCCTGAACGAGATGACAGAGATGGTCGGTCAAGACCTGACCGAAAGAATAGAAAAGGTCAGCATCAGGCTCTACGAGAAGTGCGCCAGCTACGCGGAAAAGAGGGGGATCATCATTGCCGACACCAAATTCGAGTTCGGCTTTGTTGATGATAAACTGATCCTGATAGACGAGCTCTTCTCGCCGGATTCCTCCCGCTTCTGGCCCAAGGATGAATACAGCCCGGGCAGCTCTCAGGAGTCCTTCGACAAGCAGTTCGTCAGGGATTATCTGATAGAAATCGGCTGGGACAAGAAACCTCCCCCTCCCGTGTTGCCGGACGACATCGTCCAGAAAACCGCAGAGAAATACCGGGAGGCGTACCAACGATTGGTAGGGTGATTCTAAATCGTAGGGTAGCCCAGTGGCCTCTGCCACTGGGGATTGGGGCAATGAGGAAATAGTAGATGGGGAATAGGGGACAGGAGACAGGGAACAGGAAACAGGGAATTATCTGTGAACCGTGAACTGTGGACTGTGAACCAACTTGAAGTGCCGTCAGGTGTTTCCACCTGACGGAAGACAATTATGAAAGTAAAAAGAGCCCTGATCTCCGTTTTTGACAAGACCGCAATCGAGGAATTCGGCTCCGGTCTCTCCGAGCTTGGAGTTGAGATTGTCTCCACCGGTGGGACCTTCAAGACACTGCAAGAGGCAGGAGTAAAGTCCAGGCCGGTGCAATCGCTGACCGGCTTTCCGGAGATTTTAGACGGGAGGGTTAAGACTCTGAATCCCAAGATCTTCGGCGGTATTTTAGCGAGAAGGGAGAATAAGACCCACATAGATCAGCTCAGGAGGGAATCGGTCGGTCTCATCGATATGGTGGTTGTCAACCTCTATCCTTTTGAGGAGACGGTGAAGAAAAAGGGGGTCAGCCTGGAGGAGGCCTTAGAGAACATCGATATCGGGGGTCCCTCCCTTTTGCGGGCATCCGCCAAGAATTTCAACGACGTGGCGGTGATCTGTAATCCCGCAAGATACCAGGAAGTGTTGAGAGGTTTAAGGGAGAGTAGCTGTCAGTTGCCGGAGGAACTCCTTTTAGATCTGGCCCGGGAGGCTTTTGCCCACACCGCTCGGTACGAGGCCTCAATAGCCTCGTATTTTGAGAAGCTCAGAGCGGAGGAGACCTTCCCTAAGTTCTTTTCAATGAACCTTGAAAAGGTCCAGCCCTTAAGATACGGGGAAAATCCCCATCAGGAGGCGGCTCTGTATAAACTCCCGACATGGGAGGGGGTTTCCTTAGCCACGTCTGAACTTCTATCCGGAAAAGAGTTGTCTTACAACAACCTAGCTGACTTGCAGGCGGCTCTGGACCTGCTTCTGGATTTCAAAAAGCCCTTCGCGGTCATAATAAAACACTCCACCCCCTGCGGAGCCGCCTGTGGGGAAAGTCTCGCGGAGGCTTACAAAGAAGCTTTAGCCTGTGATCCCATGTCCGCTTACGGAGGAATAATCGGGTTGAACCAATCAGTTGACCTTGAGACTGCCCGCGAGATTCACGACACTTTCTTTGTGGAGTGCATCCTCGCTCCCGATTACGAGCCTGAAGCTCTGGATCTGCTCAGAAAGAAGAAAAATCGGCGGATCGTTAAGACCGGTCCTTTAGGAAAGATGTCGCCCGGGTTCAACCTCAGACTGCTAAACGGTGGAGCTCTGCTGCAAACTCCCGATGATACCTCCGAGGAGCCTCCCTTGAAGGTGGTCACGGAGATTAAACCGACCGAAGAGCAGGTAAAATCGCTCCTTTTCGCCTGGAAGATCGTCGCCCACGTCAGATCGAATGCGGTAATCCTAGCCCAGGGAGGAAAGATCGTCGGCATTGGCGGAGGTCAGACCAGCCGGGTGGACAGCGTTATCATCGCCCTGCGGAAGGCCGAAGGTCGGGCTCTGAGTTCAGTCTGCGCCTCCGATGCCTTCTTCCCGATGCCGGATAGCATCGAGAAGCTGGGGCAGGCGGGGGTTAAGGCGGTGATTCAGCCCGGGGGTTCCAAGGGGGACGAAAAAGTGATAGAAGCTTGCAACAAGTGTGGAATCGCAATGGTCTTCACCGGCGTCAGACATTTTAAACATTAGGCTTGCTTTAGAGCTCGAGACTCAATAAATTTAACGTGTGACCGAAGAGAGGGGCACCTGAAATGGACTTTTCCGGTAAGAAGATCATCGTCGGTGTAACCGGGGGGATTGCAGCTTATAAGTCTGCCGAGATTGTGCGCTCTTTCAAAAAGAGAGGAGCGGAGGTGAGGGTGCTGATGACCGCCAACGGTGCTAAGTTCATCACTCCTCTCACCATGGAAACCTTATCCGAAAACGAGGTCATCACCGAGATCTTTCCAGAGAAGAGGATGGTAGGCATCCGCCACATTAGTCTCGCTGACTGGGCCGACCTGATTCTGGTTGCCCCGGCAACTGCTAACTTCATCGCCAAGGTGAGAGCCGGCCTTGCCGACGACATCTTGAGCACGGTCGTAATCTCTTTTACCCGCAAGGTGGTCTTCGCCCCCACCATGAACGTTCACATGTACGGGAATCCCATAGTTCAGGACAACATAAGGGAGCTTTCTGAATTGGGGTATGAGTTCATCGAGCCAGGAGTTGGAGATCTGGCCTGCGGGGAGGTCGGCAGAGGAAGGATGGCAGAACCGGAAGAGATCGTAGAGCGGGTCTGGAAGACTCTGAACCCAAAGCAGGACCTGAAGGGCAAAAAGGTGGTGGTCACCGCTTCCCGCACCGAGGAGCCGATCGATGCGGTGAGGTTCGTCTCCAATCCCTCCACCGGAAAGATGGGCTTCAGCATGGCAGCCGAGGCCTTGAGCCGGGGAGCGAAGGTCACCCTGATTTCCGGCCCCACAGATCTCTCCCCTCCGTCGGGGGTTTCGTTCGTGAGGGTGAAGACCACCAACGAGATGTTTGAAGCCACCGAGAAGGCTTTCAAATCTGCAGACATTCTGATTATGGCAGCGGCGCCCTCCGATTTTGCCCCCAAGATCGCCAGGAAAAACAAGATCAAGAAAAACAAGAAGGGATTGGAATTGACCCTCCAGCCGACCGTGGATGTCCTCAAGGAGTTAGGCAAAGCCAAGGGGAAGCGGATCCTGGTCGGCTTCGCCATCGAGACCGAGAATGAAGTCGCAAACGCCAAAAAGAAGCTCAAAAGTAAGAACTTAGACCTCATCGTTCTGAATAACCCCCTTCGAGCCGGGGCCGGCTTCGGGACTGATACGAACATCGCCACTCTGATCGATAGAGGTGGCAAGGTCGAGAAACTCTCCAAAATGAAGAAAACCGAGCTGGCGAAACTTATCTTTGACCGTTTGACGCAGGCCGGAAATGAAAGATAATCTGGCAGGAGAAGACCCCCTGGAGCTGGCGGCCCGTTATCTTCGCCAGAGAAGGGAGCTGGGGGAGGAAGAGCTTTATCTCTCCCCGGGGCTTTTCGACAGTATCGAAAAATCTCCGCAGGAGAAAAGTGAGCTTTTGAAGGAGCTCTATGACTCCAGCAGGGATTGCACCAAGTGTGGTCTGCACGAAGGTAAAACCAACTACGTCTTTGGAACCGGCAGCGCTTCCTCTCTGGTAATGTTCATCGGGGAGGCACCCGGAAGGGAAGAGGATTTGCAGGGCGAGCCTTTTGTCGGGCGGGCGGGAAAACTATTGAACCGGATTTTGGTTGCCATCGGATTGAAGAGGGAGGAGGTCTATATAGGCAACATCTTGAAGTGTCGGCCTCCGGAGAATCGGGACCCACTCCCGGAGGAGATCGAGGCCTGTCTGCCTCACCTCTACCAGCAGATTGACATTATCAAACCCAGAGTTATCGTCGCTTTAGGGAGGGTTGCGGCCCAGACGCTTCTGAAGACCAACCTTCCCATGAGCAAATTGCGGGGACGCTTCCACGACTTCAACGGTTATCCTTTCTTGGTAACCTATCACACCGCGGCTCTGTTGAGGAATCCCCAATTCAAAAAGCCGACCTGGGAGGACATGAAGATCTTAAGACGTTATTATGATAAAATCACCGGTCAGAACTTCAAGTTCTATGACGAAGAGTGAGTGGTAATATGGAAGCTGAAAAACAGATCTTGGAGAGAACCCCGCCGCAGGCGGTCGATGTGGAGCAGGCGATCCTGGGAGCCTTCCTTCTGGACGGCGATGCCATCGGAAGATGTCTGGAAATAATCGGTGAGGACTGTTTCTATCGTGATGTCCACCGCAAGATATTCAACGCCTGTGTCTCGCTCTACGACCGCAGGGAGCCGGTGGACCTCATCACCTTGAGTGAGGAGTTGAGCCGCGGGGGGCAGTTAGAGGAGATCGGAGGTCGCTCCTATCTGGTGACTCTGACGGAGCTGGTGGCCAGTGCCGCCAACGTCGAACACCACGCCAGAATTATCTTGGAGAAAGCCACCTTAAACCAGCTCATGAGCACCTGCACCGAGATAATCAATTCCTGCTACGACCCCACTCAAGAGCCAGACAGCCTGTTAGACTTATCCGAGCAGAAGATCTTCAGCATAAAGGAGAAGCGTCTCAAACAGAGCTTTGTGAGCCTGAGGGATATCCTGCCGCAGACGATGCAAGACCTGGATGAATACGCTGAGAAAGGTGGCACCCTGACAGGTCTCTCCACCGGCTTCGATAGATTGGACGATTTGACCGCGGGCCTGCAACCCGCCGATTTGATCATCGTCGCCGGCCGCCCGGCTATGGGAAAGACCGCTTTCTGCCTGAACGTTGCTGAGCATTTGGCCCTGGAAGAGAAAATTCCGGTCGCGGTCTTCTCTCTGGAGATGTCCAAGGAGCAGTTGGCACAGAGGATGTTGTGCAGTCGCGCCAAGGTGTCCAGCAATCTTCTGCGTCGAGGCCGGCTGAAGGACTACCAGTGGACCAACCTCTCGATTGCGGTGGGTCCCCTCTCGGAGGCACCCATATATGTGGACGATGCCGCCGCCATCTCGGTCATCGAGCTGAAAGCCAAGGCCCGGCGCTTGAAATCTCAGAAGAACATCGGCCTAGTCATTGTCGATTACATGCAATTGATGCAGGGACCTCGGGGTACCGAGAATCGCCAGCAGGAGATCGCATATATTTCCCGCTCCCTGAAAAACTTAGCAAAGGAGTTGAGCCTCCCGGTGATGGCTCTTTCCCAGCTCTCTCGGCAATCAGAGATAAGGGGCGGTTATATGAAGCCGCAACTGGCGGATCTGAGAGAATCCGGAGCGATAGAGCAGGACGCTGATGTGGTGATGTTCATCTACCGTCCCATAAAGTACGGCGAGGAACTCGCTGAGAAATACCGCCGCGATGTCCTGAAGACGAACATGCCCATGGACAGCTATGCCGAAGTGCTAATTGGCAAGCAAAGAAACGGTCCCACAGGATTGGTGCCGCTGGCCTTCATACCGGAATATACACGCTTCGAGAAACTTGATACCATACACACTGAGACTCCCCCGGCCGAAGAGATGGAGAAGGAAGGCGGGACGCCATTTTGATTTCCCACACAGAAACATAGGTTCAGGCCGATATTCTCTATGGAGAGCTAACGGCTAAGGCCCGGGGAGCCTCCTCTTGGTGCTCTGCCTGAAATGGGGATGAGACTGGTAAGCTACATCGGAAGTAAGGCCATCGGTTTCCTTGCCGACATCGGCGGGGTGGCGATTCTCCTCAAGGAGATACTCTTCAACCTGCCCCGGCTTTTCAAGAATTTCCACCTCACCGCAGAGCAGATGGTCTTCATCGGGGTGAACTCCCTGCCTCTGATCATTTTCGTCTCTATATTCACGGGGGCGGTCTCCTCGGTTCAGGCTGCCTATCAGTTTCACAACTACGTCCCGATGAGATACCTGGGGACTGCGGTGGGGAAGGCGGTGGTGATAGAGCTGGGGCCGGTGTTGACCGCCCTGGTCGTGGCCGGGCGTGTGGGCGCCGCCATCGCCGCCGAGCTGGGAACCATGAAGGTCACCGAGCAGATAGATGCCCTGGAGACCTTAGCTATAGACCCCATTCACTATCTGGTAGTTCCCCGCTTCATCGCGGGGATCACGATGCTGCCGATTTTGGTGCTGTTTTCGGATCTGGTCGCCATCCTGGGAGCACTGGTAGTGGCAGTCGTCTTCGTAGATGTAAGCGCCCACACCTTCTTGAGCGGGCTGAAGATGTTCTTCCACCTGTCAGATCTGTTTGCGGGATTGTTCAAAGCCTTCATCTTCGGGGGGATCATCACCACCATCGGCTGTTATCAGGGATTCAAGACCACCGGAGGCGCCGAAGGGGTCGGAACTTCAACCACCAAGGCGGTGGTCATATCTTCGGTTTTGATTTTAGTCGCCGATTATGTTATTGCCAGTTTCCTTTTCGGATGATCTTGTCTGGTGGAAGAAGAATCTATAAATGCTGATAGATGGGGTTAACCACGATGGAAAGCGGAGGTGAGTTGCGATGCTCAATATCTATCTAGATACGGCTCTTCTCTCTCGATTATCGAGGGGGCTTTATCCCGAAAAACTGGCGGAACTCAAGAGGCTGAAATCTGAAGGGAAACTCAATATATATTTCACCGCCCATAACCTTCATGAGCTCATCTGCACCGTCGAAGGGGAAGAGCAGTTTGACGAATGCAAGAACTCGCTCAGGTTTATCGGCGAGTTCTGCTCCAACTATGTCTTGGAGGACAACTGGGAGCGCATGCGCCGGGCGGTTGCCCAGTTTTGGGGGATGAGTCTGCCCAAGCTGACAATTGACTGGGTAAAAATGGTCTCCCTTGTCCCCGACGCCAAAGGCTACGATGAGGTTAGGGATCACGTGGATTTCCTGAGAAACTACCTGGAAGGTTTCAAGCAGGACTGGATTGAATCTGCCGGTGATACTCGCGACCGTATAAAGGATGCACTGGGTCTGGAGAAGCTGCCGAGTCCTGAGGACCCGATATTGAACTTGCTATCTCACGAATCTTCATCTGACATAATAAGACAGCAATTGTGGGAAACCTGCAAGATACATCACCGATTGCCGAGCTATGCCAACCGGCTGGGCCATGTTGTCGCCTATGAGAAGATAGCCCCGGTAAGATACTTCATCGATGTTCAGAGGAGCTATCACGAGATGATGTTCAGACAGGGAACCAGACCTGACCAGAGCGACTACTTCGGCATCGGATACGTCCTCTACCTGGATCTCCTGGATTATCTCCTGACCAACAACAAAGACCTCAAGGGGCTTTATGACTCTGCTTCAGACGAACTCGGGAGTGCTTGTATCATGCTGGATGACATCTCCGAATTAGAATATCTGTCTCCTCGGGCGCCCCAGAGAGGCAGGTTCGAAAAGACAGTACTCGCAATGCAAAAGCAATGATAGCTGTGCCGTCAGGTGTTTCCACCTGACGGTGGGTGTCAGGAGGAAACTCCTGACACCACTGAGGAATACCCACTTCCTGAGCTCCCTATGGAGATGAATTCAAACAGACCCCATTTAGAGTGATACCGTCGGAGTAAAGCACGCCATGATTGAAATCGTCGACCTGCACAAGAGCTTCGGGGATAACAAGGTCTTGGATGGCGTCAATCTGACCATCAGCAAAGGGGAAACTACCACCATCATCGGCAGAAGCGGGGTCGGCAAATCGGTTCTCTTGAAACATATCATCGGATTGGTGAAGCCCGATGAGGGGAAAATCCTGATCGATGGGGAAGATATCACCCTATACAAGAACGAAAAGCTCGTGAAACTCCGCCAGAGGTTCGGGATGCTCTTTCAGGGCTCCGCCCTTTTCGATTCCATGACGGTTCAGGAGAACGTCGGTCTGGGGCTGCGCGAACACACCAAATTGCCGGAGGAGGAGATAAGGGAAATCGTCAGAGAAAAGCTCCGCTTAGTTGGTTTGAGCGGGGTTGAGAATTCCAAGCCGGCGGAGCTCTCCGGCGGCATGAAAAAGCGGGTGGGATTGGCGCGAGCCATCGCCATGAATCCGGAATATATCCTCTACGACGAACCCACCACCGGCCTTGACCCCATCATGGCTGATGCCATCAATTATCTCATAATCCGGATGAAAAATGAACTGAACATCACCTCCATTGCGGTCACCCACGATATCGTCTCCGCCTACAAGATATCCAACCGCATCGCCATGATTTACGAGGGGAAGATCATCTTCGTCGGCGCCCCGGAAGAGGTCAAGAATACCGATGATCCGATAGTCCGACAGTTTGTCGAGGGTAAGGCTCAAGGTCTAATCAAAGCAACATAGATGTGTAGCCCAGGTTGTCTCAACCTGCGAAATACGTAACCGAGGTTGCCTCAACCTCTAGGAACAAGAAATGCCGAAAGAGAAAACTCATTTCCTCTGTCAAAGCTGTGGCTATATCTCCCCCCGCTGGATGGGGAAATGCCCCGAGTGTAGCGCCTGGAACAGCTTCACCGAAGAGAAACTTAAAGTCTCTCCCAAGAGGAAATCGAAAGCGGCTCCAGGTAGTCCGGTCGCAGTGGCGAAGATCAAAAGGGGAGCGGAGGAGCGCATCAGAATCGGCATCGGGGAGTTGAGGCGGGTGCTCGGCGGGGGAATAGTCTACGGTTCCGCAATCCTGATTGGGGGGGAGCCCGGGATCGGCAAATCGACCCTGCTCCTGCAAGCCTTAGACGACATTTGCAGAGGCGGATACAAGTCTCTCTACATCTCCGGGGAAGAATCGGCCAGACAGATCAAGTTGCGCGCCGATCGTCTTAAGGTCAGCTCAGAGAATCTAGGGATACTGACGGAGACCGATCTCGGAACCATAGTGGCCACCATCAAAGATTACAAGCCTCAGGTGGTAGTGATCGACTCCATCCAGACCACCCAGACTCCCAACTCTCTCTCGCCTCCGGGGAGTATCGGGCAGATTCGGGAGTGTGCCTACGAGCTTATAGATTTCGCCAAAAGGGAGGGGATTGCTGTACTCCTGGTCGGACACGTGACCAAGGAGGGCGTTATCGCGGGACCGAAGGTTTTAGAGCATATGGTCGACACTGTTCTCTATTTCGAGGGGGATAAGAATCATCTTTATCGCATCGTTCGAACGGTGAAGAATCGTTTCGGTCCCTCCGGGGAGGTGGGAATCTTCGAGATGACCGAAACCGGGCTGCAAGAGGTGAGAGATCCCTCCAGAATCTTTCTCTCTGAAAAGGAGAAGGCCACCTCTGGCTCGGTGACCACCTGTGCTGTTGAGGGGACTCGTCCTCTGCTCCTCGAAATTCAGGCTCTGGTGACCAACACCAGTTACGGCATTCCCCAGAGAGTCTCGACCGGGATTGACACTAAGAGGTTAGCGTTACTTCTGGCAATCTTAGAGAAGCGTGGTGGTCTGGCGGTCAGAAATTTCGATGTCTTCGTCAATGTCGCCGGAGGGGTGAAGATTGTGGAGCCGGCCTCGGATCTGGCGGTGTCAATTGCGGTGGCCTCCAATGTGTGGGACAAGCCCTTCGACGCAAAAAGCGTCGCTTTTGGGGAGGTCGGTCTAGGCGGCGAGGTCAGAAGTGTGGGCAGAATCGAGGAGAGAATAAAAGAGGCGGAGAAATTAGGCTTCGAAGAGATTGTCCTGCCGAAATCGAATCTGACCGACAGAGAAAAGAAATTCAAGATAAGATTGACGCCGGTATCCAGTCTTCAGGAGGCGCTGGAGAGGTTAGGGTAGAGTAATTCACAGCAGATGAAACGGATTGTATTCACAGCAGATTAAACGAATTAAGCAGATAAGGAATCCGATAATCAGCTTAATCCGCTGTGAATAAAACCCTCCAACCCCTATGCCAGCACAGAATCTGCAGCCTCGCCGAACTGCCTTAGGTGCTTTCGTCCTCGACTAGACCTCAAACGGTTTCCAAGTGCCCATCTTCAGCATCTCCCTTGACACCGGACTGTTCCCACATATATCTGCGAGACGTCGGCATTGTGGCCCCCTAACCCTATAAGGTGCAAGTCGTTAACCGTTGTCGCTGGACCTGGATTTTCTCCTTGACTTCCGTTCCCAGTATTCTTAATTTGTAAGTGCGTTATAGCAACTTGGGCTTGCTCCTTCTTTCGGTAACAGCTGGGGTTACTTACAGGCTGTCGTTTTGAGGCTTGGCCCGGGGGGTTCTCTGGGACCGATTGAGAATGGATTCAAACTGAGAGCCCGTCCGAATCCCCCTGGGATCCTGCGAATCATAACGTATTGCCCGGGCAGGCTTGAAAGCAAAGGAATAGGGGGTCACAAAGGAGGTAGGTATGACAAGCACACACCACCACTTCTCAAACATCGCCCGACGATATCGACACCTGCGGACAACCGATATCGAGCCAATCCTCCACATAAAGAGGACGCTGAAGGAACTTAGAATAATAGTGGCGGCCGATGTCGGATGCGGTGCCGGAAGATACGACCTTGAGCTTTTTGAGAACTTGGGCGATAGACTCCATCTGAGCTGCCTCGACTCCAACAGGGAGATGCTTGAGCAGTTGAGTGAATATCTCTCCCGGCACAAGATCAGAGATTTCAGAACCTTGGAATCACCGGCAGAGACGCTGCCCCTGGAGGATAGTTCCCTTGACTGCGTCTTCACATTCAATGCCATCCACCATTTTGACTTTTCAAGATTTCTGGAGGAAGCCTCTCGGGTCCTCAAAGACCGCGGCCATCTGTTCATTTATACTCGCTTGCGAAGCCAAAATAGCAAAAACATCTGGGGAAGATATTTCCCAAAGTTCAACGAGAAGGAGACCAGACTTCACAAATTAGGCGAGCTGGAGGAGTCCGTAGAGGCAGTTCCAAAATTGAAGCTGGAATCGGTTGAAGTCTTCAGATACAGGAGGCAGGCCAGCTTAGGCTCGCTGATTGGCCGCGCCCGGAACGGCCATTATTCGACCTTTCATCTGTATTCCGAGGGGGAACTCAAAGAGGCATTGGAGGAGTTCGAAGAGAACCTGCGACGAGAGTTCAGCGACTCAAAAAACATAGGCTGGTTCGACGAAAATGTTCTACTGGTTTTAGGAAACCAGACGAACTGACAATCGCTTTCTCTCCCCTGCCCGACTCCCAGCCCAAAGTTGACAGTAGATAGGCAATTCTATCTCACTTCTTCCCCGCTCTCGGCCCCGTGATATCCAGGCTCAGTAGCTCTGGAGACTTGACGAGATTTCTTTCGAAAAGACTTGACATCCTCGCTCTCTAACCTTTATTTCACCTCCGAAAAGCCGGTTTGACCGGCTTGATTGCTTTTATGCCTGAGATCTGGCCCCGCTAGATCAGGCTGACCCGCCTGTGGCGGGCGGCTGAGTTTTCTTCGGAGGAAGGTAACTATGGTTATCGATCCAGTTTGCTCAATGGAGGTCGACCCTAAGAAAGCTAAAGCTTCTTCGGTATACGACGGCCACACTTATTATTTCTGCGCTCTCTCCTGCAAGATGAAATTCGACCAGGACCCGGAAATCTACATCGAAAAACTGAAAGAGAAACGCAAAAAAGTAAGAAAATAGGCTTCTCCTGCAAATGCACATCCACCGGGCTTTTAATCCTTCAGGGAAACTGAGCAAAAGGGGGTTTGACGCTTCGGAGTGGCTGGCTTTCTCCATCGTTGCAGTGTCAGCGACTATTCTGCTTCTGGCGGTGCTGGGAGCAACTGCATACCCAACTGAGGTGAGTCAGCCTCAAGGGGATCGCTCCGAACAGGTAAGTATCTCCCGGAAAAATGCGATTGTTAACGCCGCCGAGAAAGTCGGTCCCGCGGTCGTTAACGTTACCGTGACTCAGACTAGGGTTGTCCGGGAAAGATCGATATTCGATGATTTCTGGGGGTTTTACTTCCCTCCCCGGGAGTACAGACGGCAATTTCAGAGCATGGGCTCGGGGGTGATTTTCTCTCCAGAAGGTTACATTCTGACCAACGAGCACGTCGTCCACGGTGCTACCGAGATCAGAGTGACGCTCACCTCCGGGGAGGAATATGAGGGAAACTTAGTGGGCTTCGATGAGGCCACGGATTTGGCGGTCATAAGGATCGAGGGGGAAAACCTCCCCTATGCGCGCCTGGGCGACTCTGATGATCTCCTCATCGGGGAGTGGGCCATCGCCATCGGAAACCCCTTCGGTTACCTTCTGGATGATCCCAATCCCACCGTCACCGCGGGAGTGATATCAGCTCTGAATCGCGACATAAAGAGGGAGGCGGGCCAGTACAAATACTATCGCAAATTGATTCAGACCGACGCCGCCATAAACCCCGGCAACTCCGGAGGTCCACTGGTCAATGCTAATGGAGAGGTCATTGGCATAAACGCCTTCATCTTCACTTCCAGCAGAGGCAGCGAGGGGATAGGGTTCGCCATCCCGATAAACAGGGCCAAGGTGGTCATCAGGGACCTGTTAGAATACGGGGAGGTGGTCAAACCCTGGATAGGGGTTTACGCTCAGAGGATCACTCCAGTGCTGGCTCAAAGCTTGGGGCTGCCGGTGAGAAGCGGGGTGATTGTCGCCGACCTGGAGACCTCCAGCCCCGCGGAGAAGGGGGGAGTGAGAAGAGGGGATGTGATTTTGAGCGTGAAGGGGGAAAAGATAAATCGCCTCTCCGATTGGGAGCTCGCCACCTCCTTAGCCCGAGCCGGAGAAGAGATAGACCTGGAGATCTTGCGCCAGGAGAAGAAACAGACCTTGACAATCGTTCCTGAGAAATCCCCAATCCAGGTCAGCGATAGGTCCGCCGACAAACTTGGGCTGGTGGTCAGCTCTGTCGACAGGGTGATTGCCAGCCACCTGGGCCTGGAGAGCAGGGAGGGGGTGGTAGTTCTGTCGGTCGCCGCCAACAGCGCTGCCGAAAGATGGGGACTTGAAAAGGGGGACGTTATCCAGCAAATCGGACGCTACCGCATAAATGGTATTGACGGTTATAACCTTCTCCTTAAAGAAATCCGACCGGGTGACAAGATCAGCCTCCTTATCGAACGCCAAGGCAGGTTGTTCTTTATGACGGTGCAGGTTTGACTAACTTTCAAGTGGCCCCATACAAAGTCTAACATCCAAGATACGATTCCCTGTTCACAACTCCCGAAAGAATAAGGGGGTCGGAATTCATCCGACCCCTGTTAGTTCACGGTTCAGAGGATAGCGGCGGCGAAACCTCACTTAACCAGTATCATCCTCCGGGTGGCGGTGTAATCACCGACCATCAATCTATAGAAGTATGTCCCCGAAGAGACCCCGGTAGGTTCCCAGGTAACGAGATGCTCACCGGCTTCCTGATACCCCTCAAACAAAGTCGTCACCAAATGG
>Ga0209979_1003399_pt1 | contig 14074 bp, 7 predicted proteins | sample AnhtaG_FD_183114 | JGI IMG/M metagenome (GOLD analysis project Ga0209979, IMG submission 183114) | Deep subsurface microbial communities from Anholt, Denmark to uncover new lineages of life (NeLLi) - Anholt_01485 metaG (SPAdes) (version 2) | ecosystem: Environmental > Aquatic > Marine > Oceanic >...
GACAATGTCGACATCGCCGTCACGGTCCAGATCAAGCACGTCCATGCTGTTGGTTGTGTCCTGCCGCACCACCGTGTGTAGATCCCATTTCGGATCATCATTGGTGCCTGCTTGCGCCCACCAGTACACGCCGTTGGCCTTGCCGTTGGCTGCCGAAACTACGATATCGGTCCGCCCGTCTCCATTGACGTCTGCCGCATAGAACCGGTCAGCATATTTGTCGGGCATCGCTCCCACTGGATGCCTCGCCCATGCACTGGATCCGTCGCCCGGATTTGCCCACCAGGCGACCCTCTGTCCATCGATAGTTGAGCAGACGTCTATGTCTCCGTCACCGTCAATGTCGGCCGTCCCGACACCTTCCCCGTAGGCGTCGGCCGCAATCGTCACCTGGCGCCAAGGCTCTTTCTCGGGCAAGTCTGGGACCTTAAAGTAGTGAATCTCCCCAACATTCAGGATTACTTCAGGCCGGCCGCCGGGCACGATCTGGGCAAGTGCGTAACCCTGGCTGCTTAGCTTGTGGTCGGCCTGGCCTAAGTCGGCAATCTGCCGAGATCGCCAGGCCTTCACGTCATTGCCGGTGGCCTCGAGCCAGTAGACCCTGCCGCCCCGGTCCATCGCAATCACGTCCGGCATAATGTCCGCATCGGCATCGAAGGCCAGCAACGCATCCACTTCGAGGGGCAACTCGGACCGCTCCCATTTGCCCATCATGTCAGTGCCAGGGTTGCGGTAGAAGTATTTCCCCGACACGATATCGGCGTATCCGTCGCAGGTGAAATCTTTCATCGCCACGCCGAATGCCTTACCGACACGACTGCCATCGACGTGGATGTACTTCCATTTATTCAAAGGCAGTGGCCTGCTGCGGCGGACCTCCGGAGCGGTGAGGTTTTCCCACAGATCGACCTGGCGCGTCCTGGACCAGTTAGCTCCGAACACATCCAGGTCCCCGTCACTGCCAATATCCGTGACGCGAATGCTGTGCGAGCCGGAGCCTGCCAATACCTGGGGTATCCACGCCTCCGCGCCATTTCTGCTCAAGTAGACTGTCACTTCATCAGGATCGGAGCCCTGATGCATCTCGGCGGCCACCACATCCACCGTCCCGTCACTGTTGATATCGCCGGTGCCCAGAGAGTGGATGACTGTTTCTACTTCCGCATCAATGACATGTTCGTCCCATCCGGGCGATTTCGCATCAGGAGGAGCTTTGTACCAGGCAATGCGATAGACCCCGCCTCTTTTCTCCGCTGGAGCGAGGACCACATCTTTGCGACCGTCGCCGTCGATGTCGGCTACACGTACTGTGCAATCATTATGGGTCCAGGTCGTCGAGAATACATGCTCGACCCATTCACCGTTGGCAACATCAGACGGCGTTTCGTACCAGCGGCTGCCTGTGACGATGTCGGGATCGCTGTCGTCGTCCAGGTCGGCTACATCAAGCCCCTCGCCTGGCGGGCAGGACACTTGCCGGTGGACCCACTTCCACAGGCTTGTTTGAAGCCAGATCTCCAGGACGTTTCCGTCTCCGCCCTGCTGCCGCGTGACGACGTCAAGATCCTTGTCACCGTCCAGGTCGACAAGTTCGATATCATGTGCTCGCACATTGCCGATCAGATGCATCCGCCAGTGGCGGCCTCGGACGTCGAAATTTTCAAACCAGACGAGCCGTTTGTGAGTGTACCAATCGGAGATGACGATGTCCATGTCACCGTCACGGTCCATATCGCCTACTTCTGCGTCCGTGCTCCAGCCGTCGTCACCGGCGCTGACCGAATGCCGGGTCCAGTTGGGGTACTCATACCAGAGCAGTTCACCTCCCGTCCCGGCGACTATAAGGTCCACGAAACCATCGCCGTTGATGTCACCGGCTGCTTTGACGTGCATGTTCTCGGGCCCCACGGCATCGACCACAACATGCCGAAACGAAACGGGCTCGGCTTTGGGTAAACCTGCACAGAAGGTCGTCTCCAAGAAGATCAGCAACCAGGCCGCGATTCGAATGGCCGTCGAGCAATATACTGTGAGAACTCGAGTCGATAAAATAGAAGTCAGATCCATTATTCACCTCGATTTTTCTGATTGAGCCATGTCACCTAATAGGAGGCGCCACGAGATGCCAACCACACGTCTCGTCGGCCTCAGGCCTTTATTATCACCAAATCACACTCCGCTGCAAGGGAGCACACACTGTTAGGAAATTTGATTTCCACTGATGGGATGATCATAGCGCGCCACGCCGTATCGTTCAAGGGAAATCAGAGGGTTTCCTCGGCAGGCGGGCGGAAAAAATAGTTCCTTGACAGGCCTGTACGAACATAATAGATTTTACTTAAGTCAGTTCAGATTGAACGTAAGAAAGGAGGTATTTCAATCATGAAATTAAGTCTCGATTCGATCGGATATGGAGGGTATTTTACCGCTCCTGGAGAACAAGCTGACCTTGAGGAGGCCATGAAAAGGGCAGCAAGATTCGGTTATGATGCAATCTGTATTTATGCCCACCGTCCTATGGGTTTTCCCATGGACATAGATGAGGATCGTCGTAAGAAACTTGTGGATTTTGCCCACGAGCTTGATCTTGACTTCGGTGGCGTTGTGTGTTGTACGAACTTCCAGGAAGCTAACCACGTGCTTTTGTATTCACAGGAAAAAGAAATAATGTACGTAAGATCAGCCATTGATCTGGCGAAAGACGTAGGAGCCAAAGTAGTCCGCGTTCTTGCGGCATTCTACGGCTATTTCCAGAATCCATATGCGAGCCAAGGGTACGGTTCGAAGCACGTTCCAGGAGAGTTTCAAGGAACGAGGACTTTCTGGAGGCGTGGCATCAGGTCAGGAGAGGTCTTACAGAAGTGGCGTTGTATGCTCAGGACAAGGGTATTGACCTGGCACTACAGACCCACCCTGAGATTACGGGCAACAATGAAGAAACCCTGGCAATGATTGAAGAAGTGGGTGTCGAGAGCTTGAAGGTGGGGCTTGATTTGCCGTTATTCGAGTCATTCGACCATGAGTTTGTAAGGAATACCGTAAACAGGATGAAGGGGTTTATGGTCTACTCACATACCATATCTCTGGCGAAATCTGCCACAGTAGGTGGGGCTCCTTACAGTTGGGAGGAGGTAACGCCGGGCGGGCCTAAGGATACGCTGCCATGGGAGGTATTCCTAAAGGCTTGTAAGGATATTGGCTACAATGGTTACTTGTCCCACGAGCAGTGCTCGCCGATCATTGTAAAAGGTCATAAGCTCGGTACTCTTGAGACGATTGACCAGCGCTATATAGATGCCCATCGCTACTTTAGCGGCCTGCTAAAGAAGCTTGATTGCTACAGTGGCCACAAGGCGGTGTGATGCAGGATTGCCGACGATGTTCAGGCAGCCATGGGGTCGCAGACGCTAGTCTCTACATCGATGTCAGGAAGGACTACTCGCCAAGCAACTCTTTCTTCGGGCTAATCAACGCGGTTCGAATCTACAACCGAGCAGTGAGTCCGTAGTCGCAGCTTTATTTGTTTGGAATCGTACACCTATGCAGAGTTCACATTGTTTGTGATTTTTGTAAAGCCTTGGGATTATGTAGTTTATGGCATCCTCATTCTGGCGAATTGATAGATAACGGGTTGTTGGGTTGTATTGGTCAGCTGACCAAAAACGGGCCATTTTGGGGGCGCTTCATGCGCGGCTCAGTGCGCCTGAGGGCTGGTGGGACCGATCCAGAGAATCTTTACTTCGTTATAGTTCTTACTAGCATTTTATGGTGTAAAATGGGAATAAGGATTTTGCGAATGTAAATGTCTGTTTTTTTAGAGGATAGACAGGTGTTCGTAGCGGTCCGATTGGTGCTTGACAAGCGCATTTGGCACCAACGTAAAGATAGGTGCTTCAAGCGACGGCACTGACAGGTTTTTCGAGGGTTCAATAGACAACGTCCGCGTCTATGAGCGAGCACTAAGTGGTACGGAGATTAGTGATATGTCCAAGGGGGCACACGGGGATGCGTATGAAGGCAGTAGCCGGGTCGAACATGGGAAAATACACGGAAAATTGAGATCATTAGCAAATAACACCTCCCTGAGTGTGGATAGGGAAAAAGAAAAAGCAGTGTCATTACTCGATACTTTTCACTGAGACGAAGTGCTGAACGATCCACCGAAGGTCTTCGTTGTCCGGCGATGCGAGCGTTATGCCGGAATGAGCCGATGGATCTGCTGCATTGACTCTGATGAACTCGAGTGTGCGTTTATCCATCCATTTGCGTTTCTCCGCATGGCCGTCAGCAAAGCCGAACGTGCTTGCCTTGATGTGGTAAGAAGCCAAGGGATCATAAAAGGCCCAACTCCCCGGATTAGCCAGGCGATTCATGCTGCCTCCCATAGGCAAATGCCATCCCCCTTCGTTTTCTCCATATTGACTACCGTTGTGCTCCTCCTCGACGAAAACATAATATTGGGGTGCATTCCTTACCTCGAGCATCCTTCTATGGTAGCGATATCCACCACGACCCTGGAGATTTCCCTCGCTAAGAGGGCCAAAAGCATAGGAGATGGAATAGCTGCGAAAACAATCACGCGGGGGGCGCCTGGTGCTTCGGCGATTATCACCCGGGCAGCGATAAACGTCCACGTCCTTGACGTACGGCCACATCGTCCCAAGTTGTATTCCTCGATACCTATCCTGATCAGTAATGGTCTCGGGTGCAGGTTGAGGCAAATTGTTTCCGGCAAAGTCCTTCGGCCGGTGAACCCAAGGGCTTTTATCAGTTGTAGTTTCGTAGCAGGCGCCATTGCTCATTAGCAGACCGTCATTGTCATCTGCATACATGATCCATCCGGCTGTGAGGCTGCGATGGTTCGTCAGACACCTCGCCATAGTTGCCTGTTTCTTGGCTGTGTGTAGCGCCGGTATCAAAACAGCCATTAAAATGGCAATTATGGCGATTACAACTAACAGTTCAATCAGTGTGAAACCTCTTGCTGTGTTCAAGATATGCCCCTTGTTCTTTTGCATGAATCGATATTCTCCATTTGCGCGTGTTGAAAGCACGCCTGCATCTTTCAACCTTATAATACCAGAAGTCCCTTTGAATTTCAATCGTTTTTTAAATTTTCTCCTTGACTGGAAGGCAGGTAATATAGTATAGATAATATTAGTAGAACTTGTGCCTGCACAGTCGGGCATCTGTGGCTTTTGAGATCATCAAGCAGGCAAAATCTTTTCGTATTTCGATAGAGGAGGAGCTACTGCGTATTATGTGAGGCACAGGGTTTTAAGTGAGAACTTTTTGCCTGGCAGTTAAGACGTATACATTTCAAATAACTGCTCAAATTGGTTTTTTTGAGGGAAGGAGGTATTGTCAAGTCGTACACAATTATCCTGAGCAAATATTGTGGAGCAACAGTGAAATTCATTATTGGTTGCTTTGGTGTGTGGCCAAAGCATGATTATTTTATTCTTTTAGAAGGAGGACTATTATGTGTAAGAAACTAATTGTTCTGGTGTTTTGTGCTTCAGTACTATTCTCGGGAGTAGCTATGGCGGAAGTGGACGATAGCGGACGCCTGATTGTTCCCGAGACGTCCGTAGACCAATCATCGACGGCGAGTTAGACGATGTCTGGCAAAACGTCGGCGAGGAGGGTGTTCTAATCACCGAGATCATCAATACTGACAGTGCCGTCCCCGAGGACTTGAATGATTTGTCTGGCACGTTCAAGGTGATGCACGATGCCAACAACTTCTACATTTACGTTGTAATTCAGGACAGTGTTATTGACTACGAGTTCTCCAACTGGAATGGCGACGGCGTCGAGATCTTTTTCGACGGTGACAACAGCAAAGGCAGCAGCTACGATGGTGTCAATGACAACCAGATCCGTATCACCGTGGATGACGTTGAATTGACCAATATCGACAGCTCATTGCCTGTAGATGGATCGGCCTTCAAGGTAATTCTCACCGATTTGGGCTATAACATTGAAGCGTCATTCCCACTGGAAAAGCTGCAGATAGTCCCGGAAAACACTTTCGGCTTTGAAGTGCAGATTAACGACAATGACGGTGGTGGCGGTCGCGAAACCATGATACGTTGGTTCAGCAACGATAATAATTCCTGGAGTGATGCCAGCCTGTTCGGTGAGGCCATATTGGTTCCCGAACTGGAGCCGGTTAATCCTGGCGCTGAAGGTCTGGTGGCGCATTGGCCGTTGGACGAAGGTGCCGGCAACACGGCCGCAGATATTGTCGGTGGCCACGACGGCACGCTCAAAGGTGGAGTGGCCTGGGCAGGTGAGGGATCTCCCGTGAACGGTGACGCGCTTTCCTTTGACGGGTACTCCGACGGTGTCTCGCACGCGACAGATCCTGGTACTATTAATTGGGTGTCCGTGGATCCGTTCGATGTGGTTGGCCCCGGTATCACCCTGGCGGCGTGGATTAGACCCGAGGGCTTCGATATTGGTGACGCCCGCATTATCACCAAACAGAAAACCTGGTCTTCAAGTGATATCTGGTGGATGTTGAGCACGTATACAGACGGCACGGCTCTTCGGATGCGACTGAAGACGGACGACGGAGGTGCCGACAATGGTACCACAACGATGTTTAGTGACACCGGGTATCTGGAGGCTGGTGTATGGTCGCACGTGGCAGCAACCTACGACGGCAGCAAGATGCGGCTGTACCACAACGCCGTGGAAATTATGAGCACGGACAAGACTGGTGCGATCCAGACCGACCCCACCGTGGCTGTGGCGATCGGTAACGGCCCGCTTGGCGATCCCGGCGGCCTGAGAGCACCGTTCCATGGACTGATCGACGACGTGCGGGCCTATAGCCGGATTTTATCCGAACCTGAGGTTCGTTACCTCGCCGGTAAACGGGCGACGCCGGTTGATCCCGGCACCGATGGTCTGGTTGCGTTCTACCCACTGGAGAACGATGTGCTGGATGGTTCCGGCAATGGTAACGATGGTACTATAGTTGGCAATCCAACCTTTGTCGAAGGGCCGGTTGGCTACGGCATGGCGATGGAATTTGACGGCGAGTCCTACGTTGATTGCGGTAACGATCCCAGCCTGGACATCACCGGTCCCATCTCGATGGGAATCTGGATAAGGCCGGGCACAGATGGCAATGTAGAGACTGCGCCCTTATGTAAGGCAGATGCAAGTGCTGGATGGAGCTGGCAGCTCAGATATGGCTGGGGCTCCGGCGGCAAGCCTACTATCATGGGATTTCAGTTTAATGCAACGGGCGGCAGTGTGTGGATTTTCGTCAATCAGGATCTGGCGATAGGCGAATGGTACCATATCGCCGCCTCGCATGATGGCGCGACGGTGAAGTGCTATCTCGATGGAGTGGAAACCGATTCGGCCCCCATGACTGACTTTGCCGGCGGCCCTTCCACCTTGCTTATCGGCTCGGATGGATGGAGAAGCGACTGGATTGGCGCAATCGATGAGGTCGCGATATACAACCGGGATTTGTCTGGCGGTGAGGCTCGTTACCTTGCCGGTTATCGGGCGCCGGTTGATCCCGGCAACGAAGGTCTGGTGGCGCACTATACAATGGAGAACGACGCGACCGATAGTTCCGGCAACAATCTCAACGGTACTTTAGTTGGTGATCCGGGCTTTGTCGATGGTGTGGCTGGTATGGCGCTGGAGTTAGACGGTGTAGACGACCGCGCGGCGATCGCTGACGACCCTGCCTTCGACGCGATGTCCGAGACGTTCACAATCACGGCTTGGATCAAGCTCAGTGCAGAGGGTACGACAGGTCGTCGTCCGATTCTGAGCAAGGAGCTCCAGCCCGATCCGGACGGACGGGGCTGGGAGTTCAAGGTCGACAACGGCCAACTGGCCATGCAGTTGTACAGTCCTGTGGAAGGCGAAGGCAAGCTGACGGTCACAGGAACCACCGCCCTTGAAGCCGATCAGTGGGTCCACGTGGCGGGGATCTATCAGGCTGATGGTCCAGAGCGGTTCTACATCAACGGAGTGCTCGACCATGAACAAGAACTGGTCACCGCTCTGCAGGCGAACGCTTCCCCCGCGAACATAGGCGCCTATATATGGTCTCCGACTGGCTACCAAGCCTACTTCGCCGGACTGATCGATGAAGTGCGGGCCTATAGCCGGGTTTTGTCCGAACCTGAGATTCGTTACCTTGCCGGTGACGAGTAAACACTCTGCTATCGATTCAGGACAACCGATCAAAAGGCGAGTGGCAGTAACTCCGGCACAGCCTATCGGGGCCACTGGATCGCAGCAGGGCTTAGTATGAGTGATCGTAGAACAGATAGAGGATGGGGGCAGCGCCCTGTCGCTGCCCCCCGTCCCTAACACACATAACGGAAGACTGGTCGCAAACTGGAGCTGGGCACCAAGCCGGGCAGGAGATCGAGTCATGATAGAAATCTGAAAGATAGGTGCTCTGGTGTGTAGCCAGATCGTAAAGTTATCCCAATTTTCTTATAAAGAGGACTATTATGTGCATAAGAACGATTTCTCTATTTTCTCTTATTCTACTGCTGGGCCTGGCTGGTGTCAGCTTAGCAGATATGGTGGCCTATTGGCCACTGGATGAGGGCATCGGAGGGATTACGTCGGACAAGTCCGGCAACGGTCTGGATGGGACTTTGGTCGGTGGCCCCAGCTTTGTAGAAGGAGTTTATGGCCAGGCAATTCAGTTCGACAGTAGCAATACTCAGTATGTGGACTGCGGGACTGATCCTGCCTTCGACATCACCGAGCAGCTAACGGTAGCAGCCTGGATCAAGATGGACCATGTGGACGACCGCCAGCCGATAGTCAATAAGGAGGGCGATGGAGTTCGTGGGGTAGGATATAGAGTGGAATCAGGTGGCATTGTCTATGTTCAGCTCTACGTGCAAGGGTGGACAGCAGCGGCCGATAAGAGCGATCTTAGCTCCACGGTCAACTTGGAGCCTGACAGATGGTATCACGTAGCGTACACGTACGAGTTCGTGGCGGACGGCAGCTCGATTACGGTGTTGTATATCGATGGTGAGGAGAACATTAGGACCGAGACGACACGCGGCCCTTTGACGACCAACACACAGATCCAAGAGATCGGTCGCTATGTGTGGAGTGCAGGTTACCAAAAGTTCTTTAACGGATTGATCGACGATGTAGTCATCTTCAACCACGTCTTATCAGCGGATGAGATTGAGGGGATAATGAACGGTGTCGGGGGTGGATTCCCACTTGCCTCCAGCCCTGACCCACGCGACGGTGTGATCCATGAGGACACATGGGTGACCCTTTCGTGGAGGCCGGGCGATTCTGCGGTGTCTCACGATGTCTATTTGGGCGATAATTTCGACGATGTGAATGCCGGAGCCGAAAGTACGTTCCAGGGCAACCAAGCCGGGACGCTTCTTATTGCCGGCTTCCCCGGTTTTCCTTATCCGGACGGCCTTGTTCCAGGCACAACTTACTACTGGCGAATCGATGAGGTCAATGATGCCGACCCAAACAGTCCGTGGAAAGGCGATGTCTGGGGCTTTAGTATCCCTCCCAAGACTGCATACTTTCCCGATCCGGCTGATGGTGCCGAGTCTGTAGATGTGGATGTGCAACTTAGCTGGACAGGAGGTTTCGGTTCGAAATTACACACCGTGTACTTCGACGACAACTTTGACGACGTCAACAACGCCACTGGTGGACTCTCACAAGGAAGTGCAACATATACTCCCGGCCCGCTTCAATTGTCTAAGACTTACTATTGGCGTGTCGATGAGTTCGATATTATCGAAACGCATAAAGGCGATGTCTGGAGCTTTACAACTGAGGGCGCCGTCGCGAGTCTGGAGCCAGCTAATGGCGCTGTGGATGTAAAGCAGACACAAATTATTACCTGGTCACCGAATATCTATGCTGCTTCGCATGAGGTCTATTTCAGCGCAGATAAAGATGCCGTGAAAAATGCCGATACCAGTTCACCAGAGTATAAAGGCACCAGGGCCCTTGGTTCTGAGACCTACGACCCTGGAATGCTTGAATGGGATACTACTTACTACTGGCGTATCGATGAGGTCAATAATACCAACGCCGACAATCCCTGGGTGGGGCCAGTCTGGAATTTTACGACAGCCAACTTCCTTATCGTGGACGATTTTGAGGACTATGACATTGGCAACAATGAGATATGGTGGACATGGATAGACGGGCTTGGCTATGCCTCGCATCCTACTGAACTGCCCTATGCCGGTAACGGAACTGGCTCAATGGTTGGCGACGAAGGCACTCCTTCTTATATGGAAGAAACTATCGTTCACGGAGGCGGCAAGTCCATGCCGGTCTTCTACGACAACAGTGTCCTTAGGTATTCTGAGGTGGAAAAGACCCTGACTGCTTCGCGTGATTGGACCGAGAATGGTATCACCACACTGACGATTTGGTTCAGGGGCGATTCCGCTAATGCCGCTGAGACGTTGTATGTTGTCCTCAACAGTAACGCGGTGGTCACTCACGATAATCCTGATGCGGCACAGGTAACTACCTGGACGGAGTGGACTATCGACCTGCAGACGTTCGGCGTGAACCTTGCCAATGTCAATACCATTGGCCTTGGTCTTGGCGACAGGAACAATCCGCAGGCCGGCGGTTCAGGTACAATGTACTTTGATGATATTCGATTGTATCCTCCACCGCCGGAACCGGCACCGTAAGCTGGGATTTGGGTAGTAATTAATTGCGTGGTTGATATAGCAGATTTGCAACAATTCGGGGCTTATACCAATTCGGTATGGGACTTCGAATGTGTAGGAGAGTTTCTGTGAAGTATATAGGGAAATCCCGGGTTAGTTGGCAAGGAAGCAAAATGCTGCTCTTTAGAAAAAAGTCTGTTTCATCAGTTTGTCCAAAAACGGGTAAGTTTCCTGCTCGCGGGCAAAAAGGTCGCTGGTTGATTTGGCTTTTTCCATTTACCGGATTTGTCGCTCTTATATGGTTCCTTGTGCGCGTTTTACCGAAGCCTTCCCGGGCAACGTATCCCTGTCAGCGTGTGGCCTTTCCTCTGGCATCGGGTTTTATCATCTGGCTTTTGGGACTGGCCGGTTCGTTGAGTGCTTTGCGTAAAGCTAAACGCTATCGTACACAAGCACGTCTTGTGCTGTGTGCTGTATTCATTGCCGTGAGTGTTGGGTGTGTCTGGCTGGCTCTGAGCACGACCGAAGAAAAGGTTACTTTGGCTGCTTTGCAAACATCTAATGATCCCATCGGAGTAGCGCAGGGTGTGCATCCGGGACGGGTCGTATGGATACATGATCCGAACGCCACGGATTGGGACGGCTATTCTACGCCCGAGCACTGGTACGACGACAACCATACGGATCAATCGGTGGTGGATAAGATGGTTTCGCGAGCGGTTCGTGGCTTGGCAGGCGAGAGTTTGGATGCGGCGGCGTGGGATTCGATTTTCCGGGATTTCAATCGCAGCAGGGGCAAAGGGGACGTTGGATATACCGCCGGTGAAAAGATTGCCATCAAGATAAACAATACGATGTGTTACAACGCGAACACGAGCACGTTCGAGCAGCGGTCCGGCAACAAAAACAGGATTGACAACTCGCCGCAGATGACTGTTTCGCTCCTGGGTCAATTGGTGAACATGGTTGGGGTGGACGAGGCGGATATTACCATTGGCGATCCGGGGCGGATAATGCCGAACTTTTATTACAATATCGTGCACTCGAGGTTCCCGAGCGTCTGCTATATGGCCAGTCACGGCGGGCTTGGACGAACTCAATCGACATTTTCCAACGTGGAGTTCCACTGGAGCACGTCCGCCGCCTATGGCAAAAGGCAGGATTATATACCACGTTCGTTTGCTGAGGCGGACTATATGATCAACTTTGCCATTCTCAAGAGCCATGACAGCGGTGGAATAACGGTGTGCGGCAAGAACCATTACGGCTCGCTTCTGAGGAATCCGGACTGCACTCTCCGTGGACAAAGGTATGACTATTACGACATGCACAGCAGCCTGCCGGTAAACCGCAGGGGGATGGGACATTACCGTACTCTCGTGGATCTGATGGGGCACCCCGAACTGGGCGGAAAGACAGTTCTCTATATTGTCGATGGTCTTTTCGCCGGGCGGAACTGGGATTCACGACCTGTGAAGTGGAACATGGCGCCGTTTTATGGAGATTGGCCGTCCAGTGTGATCGTTTCTCAGGACCCGGTTGCCATCGATTCGGTCTGCTACGATTTTCTCAGGACCGAGTGGAATGATTATCCGTACTATGACGGCGCCGACGACTACCTGCACGAGGCAGCGCTGGCCGACAATCCTCCATCGGGGACATTTTATGATCCGAACAAGGGCGGCGTTGGGTTGGCCAGCCTGGGGGCACACGAGCATTGGAATAATTCGTGGTTAAAACAATACTCCCGCAACCTTGGTATAGGCGAAGGCATTGAATTGACTTCACCAGTGCCGGCTGACTTTAACGGCGACGGCAAGGTGGATTCCGAATTAAAGGCCTCGACTCCCAGCCCGGCTGATGGGGCAACAATTGGGCGGGAGACTCCTGTTCTTAGCTGGACCCCGGGACATAAGGCTATTGAGCATGATGTGTTCTTTGGCACCAATTTCGACGATGTGAACAATGTTGATCTATTTGATGACACTAGGATATATCGTGGACGGTGGATTGATGCCAGCTACGCTACTGAGGAGCTTGATCTGGATCAGACTTACTACTGGCGAATCGACGAGGTTGAGGCAGACGGCACTACAGTACACAAAGGCAATGTATGGAGTTTTACGGTTTTATCCATGGGCCCGGTGGAGGATTTCGAAGGGAATAATTTGAGCACATTTCCATGGGAACATCGCGGAAATACAAGTTGGACCATAACATCTTACGAGAAACATTCCGGAGACTATAGCGCCCAAGCTGGTTCAATAGATCACGATGAAAGAACTACTTTGCAAGTGATTCTTGATTGCGTTTCCGGAGATATCACGTTCTATCGCAAAGTCTCTTCTGAGCTGGATTGTGACTATCTGGAATTTTACATCGATGGAGTGAAAGAAGGCGAGTGGTCAGGCACGTGGGATTGGGACCAGGTATCGTTCCCGGTGAGAGCAGGCACAAGAACTTTTGAGTGGACTTATTCAAAGGATGGTTCGGTATCCGAAGATGATGATACCGCCTGGATTGACGATATAGTATTTCCAGTCAACTGAAAACCAGGACAAGTGCTTGAAGAGTTGGAGTCACTACGGTATTAAAAACGGGATACAGCTAGTGGCTGAGAAGTTTGAGAGTTGGATTGAGAGGATAGAGAAGGGAGAAAAGTAACTCGTTTCCCTAAGCTGAGGTTGGAAACGGTGGGCGAACAAGGGGGAAAATATCGAATAAGCACACGCAAATTAAACTATATCTCTGACTGCCCTAGTAACTACGAAGATGCAACTGTCCGGTACCCGCGCTCCAAACCACCCCTACCCGCGACTGCTCCAGGAACTTCTGTGTAACAACTGTGGATATCCCCAAAAGAGTTATATGATTGATACATTTCTTTTCATCCGTATACTTAATCCGAGAATAATGAAAAATTGCCAAAAAATAGTTGTATTTTCGCAATAAATTGACATTTATTCGGACTCGATATAGGCAAAATCAATATTTGTGGAGACATTTTGGAGACAAGATGTCACCTGCAAATCAGGGTGTTTTCCGGCTCCTTAAAAAGGTGACTTTTCGAAGAATTCTGGCATGTTACAACTCGCGAAAATGGGACCATTTTGAGAGTAATAAGTGCGCTCTGGTTGGCTGGTGGGACTGTCCCAAGAAGTTTCGATAAGGGAGAAAGTTGTTGACCACAGAATTTTTTATGCTGTTACTATGTTTTTGTTATTGCAGAGTATGCTCTGAGTTATCAAAATACTGCTCGGAACAGTCGTTTGACATTTACGTCAAAAATGATGAAACCTTAATTTGACAAGGAGATACTAAAATGGCAGATAAGGAAGTACTGGTAGTTGCAAGCAAAGTCAAGGCTTATATCAAGAGCAAACAGATGCATA
>Ga0209979_1003400_pt1 | contig 14072 bp, 11 predicted proteins | sample AnhtaG_FD_183114 | JGI IMG/M metagenome (GOLD analysis project Ga0209979, IMG submission 183114) | Deep subsurface microbial communities from Anholt, Denmark to uncover new lineages of life (NeLLi) - Anholt_01485 metaG (SPAdes) (version 2) | ecosystem: Environmental > Aquatic > Marine > Oceanic...
ACTTTGTGCCATCTCTGAAGGAAAGAAAATCAGCGATCAAGCGAAAAAAGAGCTTATCACAGCTAACTTAAGATTAGTGGTTTCCATTGCCAAGAAGTACAGCAACTACGGACTCCAGTTTCTTGATTTAGTTCAGGAAGGAAACATGGGCCTAATAACAGCAGTGGATAAATTTGAATACAAAAGAGGGTATAAATTTTCAACTTATGCACATTGGTGGATAAGGCAGGGAATAACTCGTGCCATTGCTGACCAGGCAAGGACGATAAGAATTCCTGTTCATATGAATGAAGTCATAAACAAGTTAAATAGAGTTTCGAGAAGCCTTGTCCAGGAAAGAGGTAGAGAACCTACGGGTGAAGAGATTGCGAAAAAGATGAATCTGCCCCTTTATAAAGTACATAAAATAATGAAAATCTCCCAAGTCCCTTTCTCCCTTGAGACACCTGTTGGGGAAGAAGAAAACAGCCACCTTGGTGATTTTATCGAAGATAAAGTCATTCCCTCTCCTCCCGATACAGTTATTCAAGTTAATTTGAGAGAAAAAATTGAAGAAGCATTGAAAAACCACACCCATAGAGAAGCAATTATTCTGAAAATGAGATTCGGATTAGGAGACGGCAATGAACATACCCTGGAAGAAGTCGGTCAACAATTCAAAGTTACGCGGGAGAGAATCAGACAAATCGAGGAGAAAGCCCTGAGGAAATTGAGGGGGCCAAGTTGTAGTCGAAAACTAAAGTCTTTTATAAGTGACTATTGAGAATAAGCACTTTATTCCAAATGCTTAACACTTATGGATTGCAAGAATATGATGCTTGTTATAAGGAAAAATATTTTACAATAAGACTATATTTTCTGATAGAATAGGAACCCAGGCTAAACAATCAAGGAAAGCAGAAGAAAAAAATGATTACAGTCCATGAACTTTATGGAAAGAAACAATCTAAATATTAAAGGAGGTTACAGTGAAAGAACTAGTTGAATTGATTGCCAAATCATTAGTGGACGATCCGGACAATGTGAAGGTTACCCAATTAGACGGGGAACAGACTTCGATCCTAGAATTAAAGGTTGCTCCGGAAGATATAGGCAAGATTATCGGAAAACAAGGAAGAACCGCTCAGGCTATCAGAGTTATTCTCGGTGCTGCTGGAATGAAACTGAAAAAGAGATATAATCTTGAGATAATCGATAAAACGTAATTTAGTCAGCATAGAGAAATGATATCTATTGGCGTTTGTTAGAGTCTGCTCCAGGATTACAGAGTACAATTGTTTTCATTAGAGCTTAATAGATATTATCAGTAATAATAATTTATCTTGCTATATATTTATGCATAGGGTATACTGCTAACTTAAACATTTGGTAGGAAACAGTCAAAGCGAAATGTTTTTCCCACCAGAACGATAATTTCGTCTGACATTCATTCCCTCATGTTTTAATCCAATAAAAAGGTAAATAAATGGATTTTATTAAATTGAAACTCGAGCCCCGTCTCCTGCATGGAATCGTGGATAGAGGATACAAAGAAATGACGGCTGTCCAAGAACAAACTCTGACTAAAACACTCCAGGGAATGGACGTGGCCGTTCAATCCCAGACCGGAACCGGCAAAACCGCCGCGTTCCTGATCACACTGTTTGAGCGCATGTTTTATGATAGCGCGTCCAAAAGAAAAAAGGCTCTGGTTATTGTGCCGACTCGAGAACTAGCAGTTCAGATTGAAAAAGAAGCTCAGCTTTTGAACCGCCATATGGGATTCGCAATCGGCAGCTTTTACGGCGGCGTGGGCTACGCTCGCCAGCTGGCTTTATTGAAAAAAGGCTTGGATATAGCCATCGGCACGCCGGGAAGGTTACTGGATTTGAGCGAAAGAGGTCATTTAAAACTGAGAGATATCGGAAGACTGGTCATCGATGAGGCCGATCGCTTGTTCGACATGGGATTTCTTCCTGACATCAAAAAACTTCTTCAGAGGATGCCTCCCCGTAAAGCCCGGCAGAGCATGCTTTTTAGCGCAACAATGAATCGTGTCTCCAGAAAAATTGCCGCCGAGAACTTAAACCGTCCGGTGTTCATCGAAGTAACTCCAGAACGGCTGACGGTGGATACGATTTTACAGGAACTCTACCACGTGAAAAGCCACATTAAGATGAATCTCATGCTTGGCATTCTCAAAGCTCAGGCTCCCCAGAGCGCCCTGATTTTCACGAATATGCGACATTCCGCTTTCCGTCTGTCCAAGAAGCTGCAATCCAACGGATTCCGCAGCCGACACTTGACTGGAGACCTTCCCCAAAGCAAAAGATTGAAAATCATTGACGATTTTATGGCTGGAAAGTTCGCTCTTCTGGTCGCAACGGATGTTGCCGCCCGAGGACTCCATATTGATAACCTGGAAATGGTCATTAACTACGATCTTCCCCAGGATTGTGAAAATTATGTGCATCGGATCGGACGGACGGCCCGAGCCGGGAATTCTGGAAAGGCTATTTCGTTGGCCAGCGAAGGCACGGCTAATTACCTCAAGGCCATCGAATCTTTTATCAGCATGAAGATTCCTGTTCAAACGGCGGATATTGATCTTTTTGCCACGGACAGGAGTTTAGAATTCAGTTCAAGAAAAAGATTTCGAAACCTTGGATCAAAAAATAGTCGAGCCAATTTTATCTCCAACAAAGACTCTCGAAACACCCACCGAAGAATTAACCAGGGGAACCACTTTTACAGAGAGATATGAAATTATAGAAGAGCTGGGCAAAGATGGGGGCAAGTTCAAGATGGACCTCCTCCCGTAAAAATGGTCCACGCATAATGTTAGTTTTCTGGCATAATCTCTTGAGGAGGTTTTGTCCATGAAAAAGTCAAAGTACAGTGAGGAGCAGATTGCATTTGCTCTACGCCAAGCGGAAACGGGCACGCGGGTGGCCGAGGTTTGTCGGAAGCTAGGGATCACAGAGCAAACGTTTTACCGTTGGAAGCGTAAGTACGGAGGGCTTGGAGTTTCCGAGCTCCGCCGTTTAAAGCAACTTGAGGAAGAGAACAGACGACTTAAGCGCATGGTAGCTGATTTAAGTTTAGATAAGCAGATGCTACAGGATGTGCTATCAAAAAAACTCTAAAGCCAGCCAAGAAGCGTAAGCATGTGGAACATCTGAGACAAGCGTATTGGGTGAGTGAGCGGCGTGCATGCGAAGTCATAAGTATCTGGCGCTCGTCCCACCGGTACTGTTCGCAGAGGAAAGATGACCGAGCCCTGCGGTTTCGGATTCGTGAGATCGCAGAGACGCGTGTTCGGTACGGATATCTAAGGATTTATGTCCTGCTTCGACGTGAGGGCTGGCGCGTCAATCACAAGCGGGTATATCGGATCTACAGGGAGGAGGGGCTAAACTTGCGCAGGAAACGCCCTCGTCGTCATGTCACAGGAAACCGGCGGATGGATCGGCCGGAAGTTGAGTGTCCTAACACCTGCTGGAGCATGGATTTTGTCTCCGACAGCCTCTTTAACGGGCGTCGATTCCGGGCGTTAACGATAGTCGATAATTATAGTCGCGAATGCCTGGCGATCGAGGCCGGCCAAAGCATAAAGGGGCAGGATGTTGCGACAGTCATGCAGCAGCTTGTTAAAGAACGTGGCGTTCCAGACCGCATCCAATGCGATAACGGAAGTGAGTTTATCTCAAAGATTTTGGACAAGTGGGCTTATGAACATGGAGTGAATATGGACTTCTCGAGGCCCGGTAAGCCGATGGATAATGCAATGATCGAGTCGTTTAATGGATCGTTTCGGGATGAATGTGTGAATGTAAATTGGTTCTTGTCAATTGAGGACGCACGAGAGAAAATAAAGATGTGGCGTGAGGATTACAACGAGTTCCGGCCTCATAGCTCACTCGGAGGCTTGACGCCACGGCAGTTCGCTGAGCAGTATAGAAGTATACAAGGCCAAAAAACTATATTTTTGAATGGACCAGTTTTTGGGTAGGCCTCCAGATCATGGAGTTCTAACTCTACAGGTGGTACAATAAACGGGGGTAGGTCAGTAGAAGGAATCGTAGAAGAACACGGCAAAAAAGCCGCCCGCTTTATCGTTTAAAAATAGGTAAGATTAAAATTGAAATTTCTTTTAATCTATTGTTTAATGAAAATAAAAAAGATGCATAATGACTACTGGCTTCTTATAATCCTTGCGTTGCTGTTCCCTACAACCTTCAGAATGACATCACCATCATCCTCCACACCTACGTCGACCTCCAACACAACGCCTTCCTCTAAACCGTATATGAAAATTTCCCTTGATTACAGCAAGAAGAGCCGCCTGCGCAATCGCAGGCCAGTGCTTTAGATAAGGAAGGAGCTACGATGAGAATTCTTCTTGTTGAAGATGATGCAAAAACTGCTTCTTTCATTATTAATGGGCTTAGACAGGCAGGTTTCGCCGTGGATCATGCTTCCGACGGCGAGGATGGGCTCCATCTGGCATCAACAGAGTCCTATGATACGGCTGTAGTAGACATCATGCTGCCGAAGCTGGACGGGCTGACGTTGATCGATGAACTTCGCAAGTGCAAAGTCTCGACGCCCGTCATCGTGCTCAGCGCAAAAAGCTCTGTGGATGATCGCATCAAGGGTTTGCATGCCGGCGGAGATGACTATCTGGTCAAGCCTTTTTCCTTTTCTGAACTCTTGGCCCGCATCCAGGCCCTTATCCGGAGAGCTGGTGACGTTTCCCAACCGACAATCCTTACTTGGGGCGATCTACGAATGGATTTGGTCAAGCATAAGATCTTCCGAGCAGGCACGGAGATAGAACTTCAGCCCCGGGAGTTCGCCTTGCTAGAATACCTTATGCGGAATGCAGGACGAGTAGTGTCAAAGACCATGATTATGGAGCACGTGTGGGATTACAACTTCGATCCTCAAACAAATGTCGTTGAGGCGCGGATTTGCCGTTTGCGCGAAAAGATCGATCGCCCGTTTGATCGCAAACTCATTCATACAATCTGTGGAGTTGGCTATGTACTTGAAGAAAAAAAGTAGCCTCTTTCGGACTGTGACCTTCCGACTCACCCTGTGGTATGTGGCGTTGTTTGGCATGTTGTTATTTGTGGTTTTCCTGGTCATTTATATTGTTCTGACATCTGGCCTTGGCCAACGTACTGATGAATACCTACTGAGTACGGCTAAGGAATTCGAAGCGCTCTACAGCACGGATGGCATTGAGGCGCTCCGAGCGGAGTTTCAGCGCGAGTCGGAATCTAAAGGCATAAAGCGGGTGTTTTACAGATTCTTCTCCCCGCAGCAAGAGGTGCTCGTTTCATCAGAATTGAGCTCTTGGAGCGAACTCGGCGCGCTCCCCATTCATCCCATATATTCATCAAACGGCGAGGTAATGTTTGAGACGATATCAGTGCCCGGCCAAAGGCATAAGGTGCGAACAATTTTCAAAAAGACCGTTAATGCTCATATAATCCAGATCGGGGCGACTCTTCAAGAGAATGAATCGCTCATGGAGAAGTACCGGGAAACCTTCATAATAGCCCTCGGGATGCTGCTTTTCTGCGGTGGTTTTGTAGGATGGATTGTGGCCAGGCGAGCCATGTCAGGGGTGGAGCGTGTTGCTCAAACAGCGGTTCGCATTGGTAAAGGTAATCTCAGCCGCCGGGTTCCGCTTTGGAAAAAAGGCCAAGAGATAGATGATTTAGCTATGGCCTTTAACGATATGCTGGAACGGATTCAAGCTTTAGTCAGAGAAATGAAAGAGGTTACGGACAACATTGCCCATGACTTGCTCAGCCCCATCACCTGCATCCGCGGGATAGCCGAGACGACGCTAACCGGCGAACAGAATCTTAACAGCTATCGAGAAATGGCTGGGATGGTTGTCGAAGAGAGTGACCGGCTTGTAGAGATAATCAACACCATGTTGGAGATTGCTCGGACGGACTCCGGCGTTGCGGAACTCTCGAAAGAAACTGTGGACGTAGGAAAGATCATTCATGATGCGTGCGAGTTATTTCTGCCTATGGCAGAGGAACAAGGCATACGTCTTGAATTAGATGCCCCTATGAAGCCTCTCACGGTTCTTGGGGACCTGGCACGCTTGCAACGCGTTGTGGCGAACCTGCTCGATAACGCCATAAAGTTCACTCCAGCAGGCGGAAAGGTTTTAGTATCAGCCCAAGCAATTGACTCCCAGGCAAAAGTTGAAGTTATCGATACAGGTGTCGGGATCACCAACAAAGAGCTTCCCCGTATCTTTGAACGATTTTACCGGGGGGACAGAAGCCGCTCGACCCCTGGGAACGGCTTAGGGCTCAGTCTTGCCAAGGCAATCGTCCAAGCTTATAACGGAGATATTATTGTAAAAAGTTCGCCGGGTAAAGGAAGCAAATTCATTATTGTTCTACCCCTCAAATCTTCCAAGTAACATCATCCCCAGTATTACCAAAAGATAATCTTCTCGTCAGTTTTTAGCAAGCTACAGGCTATATAATACTGTCCTTACTAATCCTAGAGTGAAAGTTTTTGAAGAATGTATTTTAGGTCCCCAAATTCGAATAACATGAAATTATAACCTTTCAAAGGTATCTTTTTGAATGGAGTGAACCAAATTAGTAAAAAAATATCCAGTATATTACATATTTTTTCTTTATATTTGCTGATTTGTATTTTATTAGGGGGCTGTTATTATCGTCTCCCCGAATTAAAGTATTGGATCGGCATCAAAATTGAATCTTTAGGGCCTTACATAATTTACGGGGGGAAAAACGCGGAGATGCATTTACTCTGGCGATTCAATAAACTATCACCAGAATATAAGGTATCCTGCACCCTAAAATGGGGATCTGACCCCGATAATTTATCAAAAAGTATAACGTTCACCAGGAACGGGAACAATTCATTCTATAACTATATATTCACCGGACTGACTCCCGGTAATCGATATTATTATAAGCTGTCCGATATAGCCGTTAAAAAAAACAACAGGGATAATTCCGTGCTTGACAGCAGAGGATTCAAAGGTTCATTTTTTGCAGCACCACCAGATACTCAAACAACACTCAAATTTATGGTCTATGGCGATACAAGGTCCGTAATAAACGAACATAAATATATATCTAACCTCTTGAAAAAGACCTATGAAGAAGAGAAAGATTTTCAGACCTTTGTTATTTTTGTCGGCGATCTGGTCAGATATGGGCTGTATCCAGAAAATTATTGGAGAACCCATTTTTTCAATCCTGCCTATCCCTGGCTTGCGAATGTTCCAATCCAAGCGGTACCTGGAAATCACGAGTTCGAAAGGGATATTTGGAAGTATCAGCCCTATGATTATGGACAAACAGACATATTCAGAAGTTTATTCCCTTATCCCTATCAGACCGAAGACCGCTTATACTGGTCGTTTGATTATGGACCGGCCCATTTTGTGATGCTTGATCAATATGTCAAAGAGGTACAGAATCCCGATGTTGGAAAACAACACAGGCTTGGATCTAAACAAGTCGCCTGGCTGAAGGAAGATCTGAAGCGTTCTAAAAAGAGGTGGAAATTTCTTGTATTACATGAACCGGCCTGGACGGCAAGAAATGAGTATAATCATGATTTGAGGAGAGTGCTTAAGATCCTCGACGAGGACAGTGTGGACTATGGTATTGATGTGGTACTTGCAGGGCATGCCCACTTTTATGCCAGGGCCGTTCGGAATGGGATCTGGCATATTACTACAGGTGGAGGAGGTGCTAAACTCCACAAACTGGAGAAATATTTAAAGAACATGGACAGGAATACCGCTGTTGATTTTGCAAAAAAAGCATATCATTACTGCAAGATTGAGATAGACGGCGATTCACTGATCCTGACTGTCATAGGAAAAGAAGAAATCACGAAAGCTGATATCAAGAAACAAAATAAAGGTGAAGAAATTAAAGGTTACCAATTAGATAGATTTACCATCAGAAAATAACTGCTTCACGGAAGGAAGAATATCGATGTTAATTCGCAAAATAATTTATTTAAGTTTATCTATCCGAAAGGACTTACGAATGGCATTTATAATTCGTTTCTTTTTAATTTTCGTTTTCTCCACTGTACTTGTTGGCTGCAAGAAACAACAATATGATAATGATACCTTGGTTACCAATATTGATTCAACAACAGTCAAAATTTCAACTTTTTATCATACTTTTTCAGGATATGGTGAAATAGAGCCCCTTCAATCGATGTTATTGGTAGCAAAATTCAATGGAATCATCCATCTAAACATCACTAAAAACTTACATTATAACAAGGGAGAACGAATTTTTAGTTTAACAGGAAAAGAGATAGAACTTCTCCGGCAGGATCTATCCAGTGAATTGAAAGTCGCCCAGGCCAATATACAATATATAAATGAAGTGATGAAACGGAAAAAAAGTCTGAAAGACAAGCAGCTAATCTCCGTAGAGGAATGGCAGCAATTCCAGAAGTATTATGCAGAAGCCGAACAAAAACTGTTAGAAGCGAAAATCAATTTCAATTATTTTCAGAACATGACAGAGTATCGGGCACCCCGTGAAGGCATTTTAATGAACGTTGAGTTCAGTCAGGGAGGTTATGTACAAAAGGGGCAGACATTGGCGCGATTTTGGTCGTCCTCGGGTATCAAACTGGTGGGACAATTCTATGGAGATCCAGCCATCATCCAGCAAGATAAGTCTCTCGAAATCGTCATCAACGATAGTCTCAAAGCCACCGGCGACTTGATCTATCTTGAGAAAGCGATCAATCGCAAAACCGGGGGAAGGACATTTTGGATTGTTTTGGATACCTTAAAGTCAAACTTAGATCAGGGATCTTTTGTAAAATTTCTGCTGAGATATGCACCTTACAAGGCTGCTGCGGTTCCTGAAAGCGCCCTGGTTATGGAGCATGATAAATTCTATGTTGTGATTTCTGAAAATGGGAAATACCAAAATCAGCAAGTTGAGGTAGGAAGGGGAAATTGCGGTCTCAGAGAGATTATCAATGGACCCCCACCCGGAACGTTGATTCTCACACTAGGGGCCTTCGAAATCTTTTACAGCCATTTGAAACACACGATGAAAGTTAAAGATTAAGTAAAGATGATCTCCTTATGACCTTATACAATAAATTTATCCAGCGGCCAGCTTACGCGGTCATGACGATGATTTTACTGACTGCTGCTGGGTTCTGGTCGCTTTCAAGAATGCCCATCGATTATTTCCCGGGTTTGAATTATCCCCTCATCAATGTGATTACCCAATATCCAGGTGTTTCACCCGAGGATATCGAAATGTTAATAACCCGCCCCATTGAAAATGAATTACAAACCATCAGAGGAATTCGCCGAACATCTTCTATATCATCCAGCGGTATCTCTCAGGTGACTGTAGAATTCAGTCAGGGCTATAATTTATTGGAAGCGCGGCAGCTCGTCTCCGCAGCCATATCCCGCCTCTCCGGACAACTACCAGATAGGGTAAATCCTCTCATCGACAATTTGGGCAGCCGCATGCAGCAGATCGTAGGCTATACCATCACCAACCCGAATATGCCCCAAACTAAACTGCGACAGCTGATCGAATACCGTTTTGTCCCAGCTTTACGCAATGTTTCAGGTATATCTCGTATTGAAGTCTTTGGCGGACTACGTCAGGCTTTTGTTGTAGAGCCTGACCTCAATGAATTGAATCGCTTGAACCTAAGCATGACGGACATTTTTATAATTTTAAGAGACAATAATATAAACGTCAGCGGGCATTATCTTGAAAAATACCATCTGGATATTCCCATCCGTGGCGTAGGACAGGTGCAGACATTGGATGATTTACGATCTCTCTGGATAAAAACTGGAGTAAACGATCTGCCGATTTTCTTAAAAGATGTAGCACGGATATCGTCAGGCTATCTACCCGAACATTACATTGTCCAGAGCAACAATCGACCGGCTGTTGCCATAAACATCCAAAAACAGGATGGCTATAGCACCTTAAAGGTTGCAAAAGAAGTGGATCAAGAAATAAAACAGCTGAAATCTCTCCTTCCGCCTGGAAGCGAAATTCGTAAGTTTTACGACCAATCAGAAATTCTTGACGAATCCATGACCGGAGTGAAAAACGAAATATGGATAGGGGCAATTCTGGCAATACTGGTGCTTTTCTTTTTCTTGAGGCGCTTATCGCCCACGGTGATTGTGGCTCTTACCATTCCGCTGGCCCTGTTTACTGCTTTGACCCTCATGGATTTTTCAGGTTACACCCTCAACATGATGACCTTGGCGGCACTGACGCTATCCATCGGAATGGTAGTTGATGATTCCATTATTGTGATGGAAAACATCGAACGCCATCTGGAGTCCAGAACACCCTCTATGCAGGCTGTGATAACAGGTACCCGTCAAATCCTGGCCGCCGATGTTAGCGGAACCCTGACCACTATGATCGTATTTGTTCCGTTGGTGTTCCTGACCGGTTTTTTGGGGCAATTGATTGTACCGTTTGGATTAACCATCGGTTACACACTGTTGGCATCCCTGATCATTTCATTGACGGTGATTCCCGTACTCATGAAATGGAAGGGGGGCCTCGACAGATACAGGAAAGAACCACCGCATTTTGTTTCTGCCTTTATTCGCTGGAACGACCGCTGGTTCTATATGGCCATGAAGCATAAAATAAGGACCTTTGTGGGCTTAGCATGTGCGTTTTTGATCTTGGCATCTGCAACTTTACTTTTCAATTCAGCAAGATTGATGCCTGTCTTAGACGAAGGTTCAATTCTGATTGAGTATATCATGCGTCCCGGGGTTTCTCTCAATGAATCCTACCTGATGGGAAAGAAACTGGGTGATGAAATACGTAAATTGCCTGACGTGGATAACGTCTATCTGAAAATCGGCTCACCCGAAAATACCTATTATATCGAAGATGTGAACCGGGGAGAACTACTGGCAAAATTGAAAGATAAACATCAACGTCATAAAAATGCAGATGAGATTATGGCGTTTCTTCGTAAAAAATTTTCTACCGTTCCCGGAGTCGTTTTCCTGTTTCATCATCCCACTCAGGAGAAAATCGACGAGAGTTTCAGCGGCCTGCCCGCTTTTTTCGGTGTCACAATAACCGGCGACAACCTGGACAGCCTGGTCTCTCTCTCAAAGAAAGTCGAGGCCGTGGCAGAAAATACAAAGGGACTCTACAATGTTGTGAATAACGCAAAATATATCGTCCCCCAAATTGAAGTGCTTCCCATCCGTCCCCGTCTGGCCTATTATTGTTTATCCGTTGAAGAATTGATGAATCAGATGTCAATGGCATTCCGTGGCGAGATTGTTTCTCAATTTATTAAAGAACAGACGCCGGTGGCGATCTTTCTGCGCCTGCCGGAAAAACAGCGTAAGAATATCGAAGATTTAAGATCCCTACCCATTAAAACAGGAAACGGTCAAACCCTACCGCTGGAGCAATTGGCAACAGTACAGTATCGCAGTGTCCTTCCTTCCATCACCCATCTCAATTCACAACGGGAAGTCACGCTGATTGCAGAAATTGAAGGAAATCTCTGGAACATTATATATCGGCTGAAGAGCAAGCTGGAAGAGTTACATTTTCCCGATGGATACATATATCAAATTCGCGGTCAGTATCAGATCCTGCTTCAAAGCTTAAAGCAGTTTGGATTAGTCATATTCCTTGCCGTTGTATTAGTGTATCTGATACTTTACCTCCAGTTCAATTCATTCTGGCAGCCATTTGTTATCCTGCTCAAGATTCCTCTGGATTTCATCGGTGTGTTTATTGCCTTGCTGATCACCCGCCAATCCTTGAACATTTCTGTAGCCATCGGCATCTTAACAGTGGTGGGAGTAGCAGTCAATAATGCCATTGTCCTTGTGGACATGACCAACAAATTGAGGAAAACACAGGGGCTTTTACACCGAGATGCCTTACTGAAGGCAGTGCACAATCGCACCCGTCCCATTATGATGACCGGTTTTACAACCATCTTTGCCTTGCTCCCTGCGGCAATTGGCATGGGTATTGGTTCTAAAATTCACCAACCTTTTGCTATTACTCTGATAGGAGGCATGATCACAGGAATATTTTTCAGTTTAAATGTGGTTCCGGCGTTATATGAAGCATTTGGTCGTTTAGAAAGAAAAAAATAATAAATCCAGAAATAGTGAATAGTCAGAGTCCCTTCATGTTTTTCAATCCTGAAACGATGAAGCCTTACGTTGATATGAAAAAGGGATTCAAGGCAGCGTGCAGAAGAGCTGGAATCAGCAATATTCGATTTCACGACCTGAGACACACCTTCGCAAGCCGTTTAGTGGAGCAAGGGATTCCTAATCCCTGTGTCGCAGGTTCGAGTCCTCTCAGGCGCACCAGTTTTTTTTCTCTATTTTTTGTCTAAACCTGACTTCATTCGGTCTATCAACCAAACCTGCAGAAGAAAGCGCGGGCCATGCACTCCTGGATTCCCTTGTCGTCACCTTCAAAGAACTGGCCGAGCAGAGGGAAGAAGTGCTAAGGAAAACGAATGAAGCACTCATCAGTATGATGAAGGAAGCGAAAAAAGCCAGAGGCCAGGGACAGATTGATTCCGTGTTTTTCAAGCGATACCACAGGATTCTGATGGTCCTGAAATGTGTTATTATTGAAGTGCCTGCAGAAGATGCAGGCATTATGAAACCACTCTACTTCGGAGCGATCAATAAATTTATTGAGGATATCGAAGGAGAACCATCCGATATCGAAAAAGCAGGGGGGAAAGCCGCCATAGCCAAGTTCACACAGGCAGTCTCACATGAACTCATCGAGCTGCGCATTTATCTGGATAATAAGGAGAAGAGAGAGGAGCTGATCAAGGAGTACCAGGAATTTTTAGCCATAAGTAAAGATATTCCTGACTTGGCTGAGAAAGACAGACAATTGATGTCCATGAAAGATATAGCGACTATTAATTGGGCTATTTCAGATTATGTGACTGATTTTGGAGTTCCACCCAAACAGGAAGGAACGTATGATAAGCAAGGCGAATTCGACAAAACCTTATCTCCCTTCTATATCAAAGTTCTTCCTGTTAAAGATAAATGGGGAAATGGTTTCCGTGTTTACAGCGGAAAGGCGTGTAACGGTGTCTACGAGGGGATTAAAGGCTGCACGGATAAAGATACTTTAATTATTTCCTATGGCCGGGACGGGAAGAAAGAAAACTGGAAGTATAATCCTAAGAGTCCGGAAGCTGGTCTTTATAAATTGAAGTCAGAAAAAGATTATGATAAAGACCTTGTCATGCTGAACGGAACCTGGATTAGAGCCCCGAGGACGAAGAAAAAATAGTAAGTAAAGGGGTTTGTGCTTCCTACTTATCCTTTTCCTCAGAGCCCTTGGTGTTCCATTTGAGTGCCTCGATGATTTTGCCGTCGGCAGCCACTTCAATTTCACCCGTCTTATTGTCTTTCACAAGTTCTGCTTCATAGATAAACCTGGGAGTGTCGAGTTTGACTATCCTGCCTTTTTCACCTTCCTCCTTGATTTCGGCACGGACCTCGGATTTTTCGATCCGCTTGATTGAGGCGCCCTCGGCAGCCTTCTGGATCGCTTCGGCAGCGGCATTGGGAAGGTCCTTCATCGTTATGACCGTGGCCACATCGATGACAGTGCCGTCCTGTGCAACTTCAATTTCTCCCTTATCAGCCTTAAATTCGATATCGTAAATAGTGATGCCGGCTTCCTCACTTACTTCCATTTTGTCTATTTGGGCGTCCGGGAAGTTGGCCTTGACCGCCTTGGCGACTGCGTCCGGGAGTTCCTCCACTGCTTTTTTTTCTTGATCTTCGTCTTCCTTCTCTGTACATCCTGTCAACACCGTCAGCGCAAGGGCCAAGACAACAACAAAGCCCAGTAAAGTCCAGTTTGTGTGTTTCATCCTAATCCTCCTTTTAAGCTTATATTTGGGGTTCATCTCCCAATTAGTTGGCAAAATAATATAAGAGACATATAATATAAGAGACATATAATTACGCTGTCATCCACACTCCTTTTTGTCATTCCCGC
>Ga0209979_1003401_pt1 | contig 14071 bp, 16 predicted proteins | sample AnhtaG_FD_183114 | JGI IMG/M metagenome (GOLD analysis project Ga0209979, IMG submission 183114) | Deep subsurface microbial communities from Anholt, Denmark to uncover new lineages of life (NeLLi) - Anholt_01485 metaG (SPAdes) (version 2) | ecosystem: Environmental > Aquatic > Marine > Oceanic...
CTAAGAACTACCGGCGTTGTTCTTTTGATCTCTCTGTTTCCCGGAATGTACTATTTCGGAGTTTTTCCTACGTTAGCGGTTTTTTCCGGAGGGGTCTGGGGAATAATCAATCTCATGTTCCTGTCTGCACTGGTCCGGGCTACCCTTCGTCCGGGCAACGTTGACATACTTAAGGTCGCCGGGTTGGCGTTGATCAAATTCCCTCTTTTATATATATCCGGCTATTTCCTGCTTAAGGTTGAGCAGTTTGAGCCTCTACATTTGCTGATTGGCTTTTCCACCTTGTTGGCAGTGATGGCGTTAAAGGTCATCGCCCGAGCCTTGCTGGGGCTGGATGAAGGAGAACAGAAAAGCGACCGCCTGCCGGGAGCTGTCTGATGCTGCTCTACTACGCTCACGTCATCAGTTTAGCGCTGGCCAAGTTCGGTCCGTACCTGCTGGTAGCCGTCAGTGGTGAGCATGGCGAGCAGCATGAGGGCGGGGAGCACGGCGGTGAACATGGTGAGAGCCCACACCTTCCCAACCTGATCAGTATGGTCTTCGGTTATGACAGTGTTTGGAACGATTGGGTCAACGTTCTTTTTGCGTTTGTGGTTGCGATTTTTTTCACGATCTGTGCCACCACCGTATATCGCCGACGCCAGATGATACCCGGACCTTTCCAGAATTTCATGGAGATGCTTGTCGAGGGAATGTACAACTTCATTTATTCAATACTCGGCAAGGAAACCAAAAAGTATCTCCCCTTCCTCGGGACGTTGTTCTTTTATATTTTAGCTATGAATTGGCTGGGGATGGTGCCGTTCGGGCATTCGCCTTCGACCAGCCTGACTATTACGGCTTCGCTGTCGATTATGGTTTTCCTGTATGCTCAGTATACCGGGATTCGTAGGCTGGGGGGGCTGGGATATCTACATCACATGGCTGGCAGCCCCCGCGAGGTGGCCAGCTGGTGCATGGTGCCGCTTCTGTTCCCGTTGCATGTCATCGGCGAACTGGCCAAGCCGTTCAGTTTGGCTTTGCGTTTATTCGGCAACATCACCGGCGAGGATACATTGATAGCGGTGTTCGTCATGCTTGGCATCAGCATCCTGGCCTTTTCGCCGGTGGGGGTACCCTTACAGATACCGTTTTATTTTCTCGGGTTGCTGTTGTCGACTATTCAGGCGCTGGTGTTTACCCTTCTGTCAACGATATACATTTTGCTGATGCTGCCACACGAGGAGCATGAGTACTAAGAGATGAAAATAATGGAAATAGATAAAGCAAAGGTGAAACCCTTAAGGAGGATATGATGGATTATCAATCGGCATTAGGTCTGGCTGCCCCGCTGGCCGTTGGCATTGCGGCCATCGGTTCGGCACTTGGCATTGGTCGGGCACTAGGATCAGCGATGGAAGCTATCGGGCGTCAGCCGGAAGCCGCCGGTAAGATTCAAACGGCGATGATTATCGGCGCGGCTTTTATTGAGGCGCTCACGATTTACGTTTTCATCGTCTTCATCCTGGCCAGCGGCAAGATCGGCTAAGGTTGGCGGTTGACCTCTCACGGCGCGGTGTTACCGAACGACGTGAGATCAACGCCGACAAAGACATGGTGGTGTTATGGAATTTGTATGGCAGCAAGCCCTGACGCACGCGGTCGGTTTCCTCATCACGGTCTGGATTCTGAAGCGATTTGCCTGGGGTCCGCTTCTGGCCCTGTTGGAAGAACGGCGCAACAAAATCGCTGACGAGTTCAAGAATATCGATGAGGAAAAGGTAAAAACGGCTCAGTTGACCGCTGATTATGAAGCCAGGCTCAAAGAGATCGACGCCGAGCGTCGAGTCAAGCTGGTCGAGGGGGTCAACGAGGGCAAGAAGATAGCCAAGGAAATAGAGTCCGCCGCCCATGACGAGGCCAAAGAGATCAGCGCTAAGGCCAAGGCGGATCTGGTGCGCGAGGTGGCCAAGGCCAAGGTGCAATTGAAAAACGACGTGGTCGCCATGACCGTCACGGCGGCTGAGAGAATCATCAATGAGAAGTTAGACGACGCCAAACATCGCGAGCTGATCGGCAGCTTTATCGACAACGTGGAGAAAGCGTAGCGCCCGGATGTTAGCTCAGGAAGTTGCCAGAAAGTACGCCCAGGCGCTTTTTGCCGCCGCTAAAGAGAAGGAGCTGATCGACAAAGCGTATGAGCAGTTTAACGACCTGAAGGCGTTCTTGGCGTCTGACTCAACCCTGTTGACTTTCCTGAAAGCCCCGGAGGTGCCCGAAGAACACAAAGAGGTCCTGGTACGTAACGTCTTCAGGGAGCGGATCGAGCAGCTTTTCATAGAGTTTCTTATTGTGCTGGTTGAAAAACACCGCATCGCCTTTCTGCCGGAGGTCATTGACGAGTTCACTCGCCTGGTCGAGGCGGAAAAGGGGATCGGACGAGCGACTGTCATAACGGCCACTCCTCTCAATGAGACGGAAAAAAGTGACCTCGTCACCAAACTGACGGCAAAGACCGACCTGAAAATCGAGCTGGAAGAAAAGGTTGACCCCGACATTTTAGGCGGCATGATCGTGATTTTGCACAACGAAATAATTGACGGCTCCGTCCGCCGCGGCCTGGACCTTCTTGAGGAACAGCTTGTCAAAGTAAAGGTGGTGTAACGGCAAAGTCGTAGTCGTAGGTCGGGTTCCAAATCCGCCAGAGGCGGATGAGGAACCCGACCTAAAGAGCCGGTGATGTTGTGATCAATATGGTAAAAAATGTAACGTCAATAAACTCAGGAGTTGGTAATGGGTCTTAACCCTGAGGAAGTATCCTCAGTAATCAAAAAAGAGCTGGAAAAGTACGAAACGAAGCTTGAAATGGAGTCGGTCGGGACGGTCCTTCAAGTGGGCGACGGTATCGCCCGCGTCTGGGGACTGGAAAACGTCCAGATGTCGGAGCTGATTCAGTTCCCCGGTGACATTATCGGTCTGGTGCTGAATCTTGAGGAAGACAACGTAGGCGCCGCCCTTTTTGGATCTGACACTGAGATCAACGAGGGCGACACTGTGCGCCGAACCGGCAAAGTGGCCCAGGTGCCTGTCGGTGAAGCTCTGGTGGGACGGGTGGTCAATCCTCTCGGCCAGCCGATTGACGGCAAAGGCCCCATCGTGACCGACCAGTTTCGCGTGATCGAAGGACGAGCGCCCAACGTCGTGGAACGCCAGCCGGTAAAAGAGCCGCTGCATACCGGGTTGAAAGCGATCGATTCGATGATCCCCATCGGCCGTGGTCAGCGTGAGCTGATAATCGGCGACCGTCAGACCGGAAAAACCGCGCTGGCTCTCGACACTATCATCAACCAGAAAGATACCGATGTTTTCTGCATCTATGTTGCTATCGGTCAAAAGGCTTCGACAGTGGCTCAGGTAGTCGAAGTGCTGCACAAGTACGGCGCTATGGAGCACACTACTGTTGTCTTAGCCACAGCCAATGATCCGGCGCCGCTTCAGTACATTGCCCCGTACGCCGGTTGCGCTATGGGGGAGTACTTCCGCGATAACGGTAAACATGCGCTCTGCGTTTATGACGACCTGTCCAAACAGGCTCAGTCTTACCGGCAGTTGTCGCTTCTTTTGCGTCGCCCGCCGGGACGCGAAGCCTACCCGGGTGACATTTTCTACTGTCACTCACGCCTGCTGGAGCGGGCTGCCAAGCTATCTGATGAGAAAGGCGGCGGTTCGCTGACGGCACTGCCCGTAATTGAGACACAGGCCGGTGACGTCTCCGCCTATATTCCGACCAATGTGATTTCGATTACCGACGGGCAGATTTTCCTCGAATCCGAGCTCTTTTTTGCGGGCGTCCGTCCTGCTATTAACGTTGGTATCTCAGTATCGCGTGTGGGCGGCAAGGCGCAGGACAGGATGATGCGCCAGGTGGCCGGGTCGCTCAAGCTTGACCTGGCGCAGTATAGGGAGCTGGAGGCGTTTACCCAGTTCGGTTCCGACCTCGATGAGGTTACGCTCCAGCAGCTCAACCGTGGACAGAAGATGGTGGAGCTGCTCAAACAGGGGCAGTACATGCCGGTGCCGATTGCGCGGCAGGTGATGATCATCTGGGTCGGCACTAACGGCCATCTCGATGACATCCCAAAGGAGGCCATCGCGAAGTTTGAGGAAGAGTTCATCGCCTTTTGCGAAAAGGAGTATCCGGACATCGAGCACAACTTGAGTCAGGAGCTGAAGATATCCGACGAGATGGACGCCAAGCTGAAAGCGGCCACGGAGGAGTTCAAGGCGCAGTTTAAGGCGGAGTAGCCACTGAGGTATTTGATGTTTTCATGGAATGTTTCTCGTGGGCGGCAGATGTCCACATCTGCCCCGTACTCGATTGAGTCGGTGCCCGAGGACGTACGACAACCACGAACTTGCGAAGAGCTCCGTCATTCCCGCGCAAGCGGGAATCCAGAAAGTAGGGCAGGATCCCTGCGATCCTGCCACAGGTACAATCTTGAAGTAAACTGTCATTGCCAGAAGCGAAGAGACGTGGTAATCTCTTGCGGACAATATGTTCTTGACGCGAGGTCGATGTGAGTGTGAAAGGTTGCATACTTTCGACGGGGGTAGTAATCGCATTAGCCTGGGTGTTATCGGTTTCATCGGTAGCTCAAACAAAAGTTGAGGTAGGTCTCAAAGGAGGCGCGAGTTTTGCCCGTTTCCAGGGGGAAGATATTTCGTACGATGTCGACACAAGAAACGGATTTATTGTCGGTGGCTTTCTCACTGTCAATGTGAACAATTATTTAGCTATTCAGCCTGAAATTCTTTTCATTCAGAAAGGGACAAACGGAAGCGTGAGTGCTTTCGAGTTTAGCTACAACGGAGTTAGATATCATGAGGGTTATTGGGAAGATAGGCTGAGTTACCTCGAGGTGCCAGTGCTGGTCAAGCTCAAGATACCGACGCACACAAGAGTTGAACCCGGCCTTTATGTTGGTCCATCTTTTGCGATCAAGTTAGTGGCTGAGGAGAAGTGGGAATCTACCTTCTCGGATTCCAATGGAGTCTTACTCGAACATGGCTCGGGAATAGAGGATATTAGCAAAAGGATCAACGACGTCGACTTTGGGGTTGTATTCGGCGGAGATCTGAAAATCAATGTCAAATTTGCCAAGATTGTTGTCGACGTCCGCCACACCTTGAGTTTGACCCGTATCGATGCGGGAGTGATCGTCCCTGATTCGAAGGTCGGGACGTACGGATTCAGTAATATGAAAAACAGGATTGTCGCTGTCACAGCGGGATTTGTATTCCCATTAGACCTATGAGATGAGATAAAAAAGAGCAGAACAAAGTAGAAACCGCCTATGGCAACGCTTCGAGAAGTAAGAAAAAGAATCCGCACGGTCGTCTCGACCAGGCGCATCACCAACGCGATGCAAATGGTGGCGGCGGCCAAGCTGCGCCGAGCCCAGCAGCGGGTGGTGCAGGCCCGTCCCTATGCAGACAAGATGGACCAAATGCTCGGCCAGTTAGCCGCCGGCACGACCGAGGAGATTCTCCACCCCTTCTTCGAGGAACGAACCATCAAGAAAAAGACGCTGGTGATCTTTACCTCCGATCGCGGCCTGTGCGGCTCGTACAACTCAAACATCATCCGCCGCGCCATGCGGTGGATTGACGAGAGCGGCGACGTTGAGATCGAACTGGTAACGATCGGCAAGAAGGGAAATGACTTTTTCAAGCGGCGTCCCTATACGATCGCGAACTACTATGGTGATTGGGGCGGTGTCCTCGATTACGAAAAAGCGCGCCACATCGTGTCTTTCCTGACGGAGCGGTTTGTCTCCGGCCAGACTGATGAGATCAGCCTTCTGTTTACCCGTTTCCTTTCAATGGTGAAATACCGGATAACACGCGAACGTTATCTGCCGGTGGCGCGCCCAGAAGTTGCCGATGAAACCGGTTTGACCAAAGATTATATTTTTGAGCCCTCGCCGGATAAGATTTATGCCGCCCTGATGCCCGGTTACGCCACCACCAAGATGGTTACGGCGCTGGTGGAGTCGTTTGCCAGCGAGCACGGCAGCCGGATGATCGCTATGAGTGCCGCTACTAAGAACGCCGGCGAAATGATAGATAATTTGACGCTGGAATACAATAAGGCCCGCCAGGCGCAGATTACCAAGGAACTACTGGAGGTCGTCTCCGGCGCCGAGGCGTTGAAGGGATAAGGATTGATTGAAAAGAAGTGTGAGTTTTTCATAAAGCGGAGTACGATGTATGACTGAAAATATCGGCAAGATTGCGCAGGTTATCGGGGCTACGGTGGACTGTGAGTTTCATGCGGATGCCCTGCCCAACATCAAGAATGCCATCAAAATCCAGGACAAGGAACTGGGTATCGACCTCACCGTCGAGGTTTCCATGCATATCGGCGACAATATCGTGCGGTGTGTGGCGCTGGCCACAACCGACGGACTGGTGCGTGGTATGAAAGCGGTCGATACCGGCTCTACTATTACCGTTCCCGTTGGCGAGCGGTGTTTAGGACGCGTCTTTAACCTTCTGGGTGACACCATCGACGAAAGAGGTGAACTCCCGGCTGATACGCCTCGGCTGCCCATCCACCGGGAAGCGCCGCCCTTTGAGGAACAGTCGACCAAATTGGAAATGTTAGAAACCGGCGTTAAGGTGATCGACCTTCTGGAACCGTACCTCAAAGGGGGTAAGGTTGGTATGTTCGGCGGCGCCGGCGTCGGCAAGACGGTTATCATTCAGGAGCTGATCCACAACGTCGCCACCGAGCACGGCGGCTACTCGGTCTTCTGCGGGGTCGGGGAACGCACCCGTGAAGGCAACGATCTCTGGCTGGACATGACCGAGTCAGGCGTTATCAAGAAGACGGCCATGGTGTTCGGGCAGATGAACGAGCCGCCGGGCGCCCGTTTGCGGGTGGGGCTGTCGGGACTGACGATGGCTGAATACTTCCGCGACGAAGAAGGCCAGGACGTTCTGGTATTTATCGATAATATCTTCCGTTTTGTGCAGGCCGGTTCTGAAGTTTCAGCGCTGCTTGGCCGTATGCCCTCCGCGGTAGGCTACCAGCCGACACTGGGGACGGAAATGGGTGCTCTGCAAGAGCGGATTACCTCGACCAGGGCCGGTTCAATTACTTCGGTGCAGGCAATTTACGTCCCGGCCGACGACCTGACCGACCCCGCTCCGGCTACCACCTTCTCGCACCTCGATGCCACGACGGTGCTTTCCCGCCAGATTGCGGAGCTGGGTCTGTACCCGGCGGTCGACCCGCTTGATTCCACTTCCCGTATTCTCGACCCGGCTATTGTTGGTGAGGATCACTACCGGGTTGCTCGCGAATGCCAGAAAATTATGCAGCGTTACAAAAACCTACAGGATATCATCGCCATCCTGGGTATTGACGAGCTGTCCGAGGAAGACAAGCTGATCGTGCAGCGGGCTCGCAAAATCCAGCGCTTTTTGTCTCAGCCGTTCTTTGTGGCGGAGGCGTTTACCGGTCATTCCGGCGTCTACGTCAAGGTGGAAGACACTGTCAAGGGGTTTGACCAGATCATCTCCGGTGAATTTGACCACATTCCGGAGCAGATGTTCTTCATGACAGGCACCATTGATCAGGTGCTTGACAAATACGATAAATCAAAGAAGTAGCAGGCCATGTTTCTGTTGTCGATAGTCACCCCGGAGAAGGTGTTTTACGAGGCTGAGATCAATTCCCTCATGGTTCCCGGCACCGAAGGATATTTAGGTATTCTGTCTCACCACGCCCCCTTGATTACCGCTCTGATTCCGGGGAAAATTCAGTTTCGTGACGCTGAAGATAAGATAAACATCCTGGCGGTATCGGGGGGATTCCTTGAGGTCTCCAACAACAAGGCGACTCTTCTGGCTGACGCCGTGGAGAGCGCCGATGAAATCGATATTGAGCGCGCCCAGGCCGCCTATGAGCGGGAGAAAAACCGATTGATCTCCGCCGGAGAGGGTGAAACCGATATTGATCTCCCCTCCGTCCGGGCAGCGATAGAACGCGCGGCCAACCGGATAAGGGTCTATAAGGAGACACATTAGCCGTAGGGCAGAACCGCTTTGGGTTCTGCCCTACTGTCTTGTTTGTGCCAGCAAGATTTTTGCTTAAATTTTTTAGTGTATTCTCATATTTTATTGTATATTAGTTGATATAAGCACCAACCGATTTGGTCGATAAGGAGAAACATGGCCAGAAAATTAATAAACAGATTAACTGAGGACAAGGACATAGCGGATGGTTTGGCGGGGATTGTCTCTCTTAAAGACACACAGATTAAACAAATTAGCAAATACTTCGCCGAACTGACGAAGAAACCCAAGTCAACATGGCAATCAAAAGAAATCCAAGAAGCCATAATGCAAATAACTAACCTGGACTCATCGACCAACGAAGCAGTTGTCAGCACAATATTTGATATAGTGAGAGGATCAGTTAGAGAGGATGTCCCATATCAGCAGTTGTTTGAAGATCTCGCGAGTCGAAAGGCTGTTAGCAAAGAATCTGTTGTTAAACTGGTTGCTTTCTATGAGTCACTTGTTGAGTTTTCAGATTATTATCGTCTGGAGAACCTGAAAAACGACTCCATTGACCCACCCTTCTTAAGATTCCTAAGCGTTGTGCCCATGATGGTGCCAGTGTTCGAAAAAATTGACTACTCGGCGGATGATTGTGTCAATGGTATAGAAGGGAAATTCGTCACCCACGTTCAGCGATTCTTGTGTACAGCCTACATAACGGATGTGAGTGAAACCAAGCAGGTGAGTTTCACTCTCAGTGAACAAGGTATGAAGGTGCTGAAAAACCAGCTGTTCGTTGCGGAAAAGCAAATGGAAATACTAAAACGGAGTGTCAACAATGGCTGAGGTCTCCAAACCAGTTTTTCCTCCAAGAAAACCAGAGGATGTAACGGGGTATTCAACCTACCATCCCAAAAGTGGTGGTAAGCCCGGTCAGTATTTCGATGGAAAAAGCGCTTTGAAACAGACAGTGAAACAGAAGCCGCCAATCAAGGCAAAATGGCAAATTGTCGCCAGCACACGCAGGAGAGATTCAGCGAGGGACCGGAAACGCCATAGTCCGCCTCTGGTCCATGACCTTCTGGGGGTAGTAGAACAGAGCGTCAAACAAGAGGCTGCCTTGAAGAAAGAAATTGCTGAATTGAAAAAAGAGCTGGATAGTCACTATTCCGGCAAGAATCTCATCTTTATGTCGACCAATGTTGTTGTATTCAGCTTTCTATCATATGCGATATGGAAAACCACAGGTTTTAAGCTTATTGACCCTTATTTTAATCTATTTGTGATGGTCAGCGCACTTATCTTCTTTATCATGGGAGTATTGAAAAAAAGAAATGGCTGAGTATGGCCCTCTCCTACTTGGATTCGCTTTCATTCTATATCTGGTAATTGATTCACTGAAGAACAAAGGGGACTCAGTCGTTAAATACCTGATCCAGCAATTGTTTGAATTGTATAAATTCATCGTTGACGTGGAGGGCCCCGATAGGTTGATTATTCGCAAGATAAATTTGATGTTTCTTGCTTTGGTGGTGGTGCTGTCCATAGGTTTTTTTGTTGCAGGAGCATTTTTCGTTCAGAAGAATTCAACCTTGATCCTCTTACTTTCGTTGATCGGCCCCGTCTTGTTTCCTTTTGGGGGGGTTGTTTCAAAGTTGTATACATTTACATCTTCTTGGTAAGCTGTTCGCGACCAAGTGTGCTCTCGTGCCTTCTCACTGCTATGGGGTCGTTGGTCATTATCTTTAGCCCCGAGTTCCTTGCCACCAATCCAGTTGGCGCATACGAAGAATTCTAACCTCCTGTATTACAATGCGCTGCGGGGCCGTTTTGTTCTTGACTTTCCCTGCCGCTTTTGTTACAATCGAAAGCTATGATATTAGACTTGCGGGAGATTGACAACTTCCCCGCACATCTGTTCCTGGAAGGCGATCCGAGCAAAATAGCGCCGGATTATGACGGGTTGCGTGGGGTAAGTAAAGTCACGGCTGAGTTGGATATTCAACAATCCGGGGAAGAGTATTTCTGCCAGGGTCAGGTCGAGGCGACGGTACGGCTGGGGTGTTCCCGCTGTTTGAAGGAGTTTGACACCCAGGTGGGGAACAAAACCGACTTCATTGTCTGTTGTGAGAGTCTATATGCTGACCGCTCCGGCAAGGGACTTGATGACGAGGATTATGTGTTTTTTAGAGGCTCTGATTTGCGGGCCGACCTTACGGACATTGTCCGGCAAACGATCGTTCTCGCCGTGGGGATGAAGCCGTTGTGTGCCGAGGACTGCCGCGGTCTGTGCCCGACCTGCGGGGTCAACCTTAATGAGCGAAGTTGCAGTTGCAATGTCGAGAAGATTGATCCCCGCTGGGAAGGCCTCAAGAGGCTTCTAAAAGAGTAAAGAAAGAAAGTAGAGGTACAAGAGATGCCACTTCCGAAAAGACGACACTCACGAACCAGAGGACGAAAACGCCGCACCCACTGGAAAATCTCGGCGCCGAATGTAATCGAGTGCCCCCACTGCCACGAGCCGAGGCTGCCGCATCATATATGTACCCACTGCGGCTACTATAACGGCCGTCAGATTATCACGCCGGCGGAGACATGATTTCGTAACTTTCACAGGTGCGCAAACCGACAGGAAGTCTTGGTGAATGGCGGTTGACAAAAAACATACGGTGGTTCTGGATGTCATGGGGGCTGACAGCGGGCAGGAACAGATCATTCAGGGTGGAATCGACGTCGCTCGAAAACTGGGTGATTCCATCCACCTTGTCCTTGTCGGCCGGAAAGAGGTGCTTCAAAGAAATCTCGCCGGCACTCCGGAGCTGCCGTCAAACATTTCTATCCAGTATGCCGCCCGCGAAGTACCCATGCACATATCGGCTACCGACGGCGTTCGCATGCGCGATAGCTCCATTGCCGTCGGATTGCGACTGGTAAAGAACAAACAGGCCTGCGCGTTTGTGTCTCCGGGGAACACGGGCGCGGTTATGGCAACTTCGCTGTTCACCCTCGGGCGCATCGAAGGGGTGGACCGGCCAGCTATCACCAGCGTCTTTCCAACGTCAACCGGCAGACCGACGGTAGTCCTTGACGTGGGTGCCAATTCCGATTGCAAGCCGCATCACCTTTCCCAGTTTGCCGTCATGGGGTCGGTCTATTCATCGGTAATTTACGATCTGGACTCTCCCCGGGTAGGATTGGTGTCTATCGGCGAGGAGCGAAGCAAAGGGAACGAGTTGATCTTTGGCGCCCGGAAGCTTCTGGAAGATTCGAACATTAACTTTGTCGGCAACATTGAAGGGCGTGATATTCTCTCAGGCACTATCGACGTGGCTGTAACCGACGGTTTTACCGGCAACATTTTGCTGAAGTTTGCCGAGTCGATCAAGCCGATGCTGGTCAATTCCATGCGGCGTCAGATCCAGACCAATATCTTTTCACGTGTCGGCGCGGCGCTGCTTTTGCCGTTCCTTAAAAGAATGAAAAACCGCTTTGACTATGCTGAAGCGGGAGGCGCTCCGCTGCTGGGCGTGAATGGTGTCGTTATGATCTGTCATGGCTCATCCAACGCCCGGGCCATTTGCAACGCCGTGGCCGCGGTCCATGAGATGGCGTCAAAACAAATTGAAGAGCGCATCCACGATGAGCTCATAACCAGCCATTTTGGACAAAATAATGGATCAAAAAATAAGAGCCAGGATAATCGGCACGGGGTCATATACGCCGCCGCGTCGGATGACCAACGCTGATTTTGAGAAGATAGTCGACACCTCCGACGAGTGGATTGTCTCTCGGACCGGCATCCGGGAGCGGCGGATTGCTGATGACAACATGCACGGGTCGGATATGACTGTCGAGGCCTGCCGCAACGCGCTGGAGATGGCGCAATGCGGCGCCGACGAAATTGAACTCCTGATCGTGGGAACCGTCACGCCGGATTATCGCCTCCCCTCGACCGCCTGTGTTGTCCAGGAAAAGATGGGCTTGCACAATGCGGTTGCGTTTGATGTCGTGGCAGCCTGTGCCGGTTTTCTCAACGGCCTGGCCATTGGCGCCTCTTTTATTGAAACCGGTGTTTATAAAAGGGTACTGGCGGTAGGCGTGGAAAAGTTAACGGCTTTTACAAACTACAAAGACCGCAATACCTGTGTGTTGTTTGGCGATGCCGCCGGCGCCGCGCTTTTGGCCCCTGATGATAACGGCCGTGGCGTGGTGTCCACGTTCCTCAAATCAGACGGCCGCCTGCGGCCATTGCTCTGGAGTCGCACCGGTGGAACGGTAAACCCTTACACTCCGGATTTTGTTTATGACGGCACTGACAAAATAATGATGAATGGTTCGGATGTCTTCAAGGTGGCTGTTCGCGAGATGTCAAAGGCCGCTTTGAAGGTTGTTGCCGATGCCGGTCTGCAGCCGTCTGACATCTCACTGGTGGTTCCCCATCAGGCGAACATACGAATAATTGAAGCCTTAGCAAAACGTTTGCACGTCGGGATGGATAGGGTCTTTTTGAATATCGAAAAGTATGGCAACACCTCGTCGGCGTCGGTCCCGTTGGCCCTTGACGAAGCAAACCGCCAAGGCAGAATAAAGCCGGGGGACTACGTAGTAATGGTCGCCTTCGGCGGTGGCTTAATCTGGGGTGCGGCGTTAGTGAAATGGTAGAAATATGAGCAAGACGGTACTGTTTTTCCCGGGGCAAGGCTCTCAGTATGTGGGAATGGCCAGCGACCTCTACGAAGCCGCGCCTGAGGTAAGAGCCCTCTATGAGCTTGCTTCGGATGAAATAGGAGTTGACATCGCGCGGCTCTCATTTGAAGGACCGCCGGAGGAACTGAAGAGAACACGGTTCACGCAGCCGGCGATCCTTTTGCATTCTCTGGCAATCCTGACCCTGTTGCGCGAACGCTTGCCTGCCTTCGATTATGCCGCCGGGCATTCGATTGGCGAGTATGGCGCTTTGGCTGTTTGCGGCGCTCTATCGTTCGAGAACGCCATCAAAGCCGTAGTCAAGCGAGCCGCCTTGATGGAAGAAGACTGTCAAAGAACCCCGTCCACCATGGCTGCCATTCTTGGCCTTGACGGAGAGAAGGTCGAGGAAATATGTGCCGTCGCATCTTCATCGGGGGTGGTCGTTCCGGCCAACTTTAATTCCGGGAGGCAGATTGTCATTTCCGGTGAACCCAACGCCGTTGACGAAGCGGTCTCACTGGCACGTGAGGCTGGAGCCAAGAAAGCCGTGATGCTTGAAGTCGGTGGTGCTTTCCATTCACCATTGATGGAATCGGCCGGGGCCGGGCTGGAACTGTATCTGACCGATGTGCCATTCAACAAACCGTCTCAACCGGTGGTCGCCAACGTGACCGCCGAACCGGTTGTCGACCCTGATGAAGTTCGAGGCTTGCTGGTACGGCAACTGACGGCTCCGGTCAAGTGGGCGCAGACGATGGAGTACCTCGTTCAAAGCGGTGTGAAGACAATCATAGAGATAGGCCCCGGCAAGGTGTTGACCGCTCTGGCCAAACGGGATATGCGTCCGGAAAATTCGTTAAATCTTGACACTATGGCCGACGTCGAAGCTTTTGAGGCCGTTGCCGTCTGAAGACTGGTGATGAAAATGGATTTTACTAACAAGACCGTTATCGTTACCGGTTCAGCTCGGGGTATCGGCCGTGCAATCGCCGAGCAGTTTGCCGGGCTGAATGCAAACGTCGTCATCAGTGACCTTGACGAGGAAACGGTGGAAAGAGCTGCCGGTGAAATTGGCGGCACGACCGTTGGGTTCAAAGCTGATGTGGCCAAGGCACCCGACATAGATAAGCTTTTTGAGAAAACGGTTGAGCGCTTCGGCCGTGTTGACATTGTCGTCAACAACGCCGGTATAACTCGCGATTCGGCCATGATTCGCATGGCGGAAAAAGACTGGGACATGGTGCTTGACATAAACCTCAAGGGAGCCTTTCTTGTCACCAAAGCGGCTGCCAGGATAATGATGAAACAACGTTACGGACGCATTGTGAATATC
>Ga0209979_1003402_pt1 | contig 14070 bp, 10 predicted proteins | sample AnhtaG_FD_183114 | JGI IMG/M metagenome (GOLD analysis project Ga0209979, IMG submission 183114) | Deep subsurface microbial communities from Anholt, Denmark to uncover new lineages of life (NeLLi) - Anholt_01485 metaG (SPAdes) (version 2) | ecosystem: Environmental > Aquatic > Marine > Oceanic...
TGATGGGTTGAACCTCACCTAATCATACCACAAAAGCGCCCTTTTATCCTCTCACCGAGCTGGTCTCATTGAGGCTCGGCAGACCAGAAGCTTGGCCCAGCCAAGCACATAATTTAGAGACTATGTCATTAACCATAAGGGGGGATAGCCATGGAAAGGGGAAAGACCATCAGATCGGCCAGACTTCTCTCGCCACTGGCTCTTGGACTGGCCCTGACACTGGGGCTGCTGTGGGCCTTGATGCCCCGCTCAGCCGTCGAGGCCCAGGCCGTGAACTCCGGCTTTACCGTGAACCCGACTCACGATGCCGTCTGGGACCAGATGGCCCCTGGCGACACCGCTGCTGTGGCCCACGCCCGCGGGGGTGTCTCGCCTGCTTCTGCCCCGGCACTCGCGCCACCCCAAGATGACAGGACACCACCCGACTTTGCGCCACCCCATGGCTTGAGGGTGCCGCCAGACGGCCCGTGGGCAGCCAGCGGTGCACCTCTCTTTGCCTCTGCTGGCGACGCCGCCGGTCCTGTCCCAGCAGCCTTCCCTGAGGCCATCATTGCCGGGCCCAACCGTCCGATGGGGTGGGGAGATTGGGATAGCAACCGTGTCGCCGCGCCGGTCGTCATCTCGGACACCGGCCAGTTCAAGATGTGGTACGCCGGTGTTGATCAATCCGACTACGGTCGCCTGGGCCAGGCCACTTCGTTCGACGGGATCAACTGGACCAAGTCGGCCAGCAACCCCTTGCTGGACGGCGGGGAGGCGATGGTGCTGAAGGAAGGCCCTGCCGACCACAAGATGTGGTTCAGCCAGGATGATATCAGCATCTACCGCGCCACCTCCGCTGACGGTCTGGCCTGGACGGTCTACCCCACTCCCGTCTTTGAGCCAACGGGTCTAGACGGATCGTGGGAACGAGACTATACGGGCGACCCATCCATCGTCCAGGATGGCGGCGTCACCTACTGGATGTTCTACGAAGCGGCCAACTGGGATTGGGACCTGGCGCAGATCGGCGTCGCCACCTCGACTAACGGCATTGACTGGACGCGCGTCCAGACCACGCCGGTGCTCGCCCCCGGCAACCCCGGCGACTGGGACGAGTTCTGGGTGCTGGACCCGATGGTCATCTTCGACGGCGGCACGTTCAAGATGTGGTACAGCGCGTTCGACAGCAACTGGACGCGCCACATCGGCTACGCCACATCCACGGACGGGGTGAACTGGATCAAGTACGGGGGTAACCCGGTCTTCGAGCCCGATCCGGGCCAGTGGGATGACGGGAACGTAGGCAACCACTTTGTCTACTACGGCAGCGACTACGAGATGTGGTACACCAGCAACGGCCGGATCGGCTACGTCACCTCGACCAACGGGGTGGACTGGACGCGCTTCCTCACCGGGCCGGTGTTGACGCCTGGCCCCAGCCTGTTCATTTACGTCAACTATGCCCACGACTGGGTGATGGCCGACACGCTACCCTTCGCCACCGTCACCATCACCGTAGCCGATGGTGGGGGCATCAAGGCCACCGTAACCGGACAGGCGGATGGAGGCGGCGAGTTCAGGTCGCGGGAGTGGAGCTGGGACCCTGATTACCCCGACATTGCCCCTGGCGATGCGATCACCGCCTCGGCTGACGGCCTGACGACCACGGTGAACCCCGTCGGGACGATTGAGGGCGTGCTGGACGTGGACGCCGACACCGTCTACGGCACCATCCACGCCCCCTGGTTCGCGCCCCTTACCCTGACCGTGCGCTGTATGGTGTGGGAGTCGCCCTATCCGTCCGTCGTGGTAACGGGCGTGGCCGCCGACGGCGGCAGTTACGTCTGCGACTTCTCCGACAAGTGGGACATCCAGCCCGGACAGAGCGTGGCAGCTATGTACTTTGAGCCGGACGGCGACTGGGTGATCAACGTCTTCCAGGCGCCCTGGATGCGCGTGTGCTACGGCCACGACTGGGTGGGCGGCAACTACGAGGCCGGCCACACTTTCTGGATCACCGTCACCAATGGCGGCGGCACGGTTAGGGCCACCGCCACCATGAACACCATCCCCGGCGGTGGCTGGGGTGGCGATGGGTTCCAGACCGACTGGCCCGACTGGACACCCGAACAGCCGGACATCGAACCCGACGACTGGGTCCATTTCCAGTCGGACGATGGCCACAGCAACGCGATCCACGTGGGCACGATCACCGGCACTGTGGATGTGGATAACGACAGCGTCGGCGGCAACGTCTACGCCACCTGGTTCACCCAGACGCTCGACATCCAGTGTCACCCGTGGGGTGGGCCGGGGGATGCGCCGGTCAAGGACTCCACTGCTGCGCCCGACGGCTCCTCGCCCTACTTCTGCCAGTGGGACCCCGAGACCGAGTGGGACATCCTGCCTGACCAGGAAGTGGCGGTTATGTACCTCGAACCGGACGGCGACGGAGTGATCAACGTCTTCCAGAAGTCCGCGCCCTACCTGCGCATAGACAAGGGGGCCGACGGCAACCCCGGCGAGGGCGGTAACTTTGTCTTCAACGTCTTCTACCGCAACGAGGGCGATGCCCACGCCGAGAACACCGTCATCACCGACACGATGCTGGGCGGCATTACCTACATCACCGACACTTCTGGCTTCCCGCACACCGGCACCACCGGCGCACCGGGCGACCCCATCGTCTGGGACCTGGGCGCCGTAGAGCCCGGCGACTGGATCGAGTTCGACGTCTTTGTGCAGGTCACCGCTGCCCAATCCGAAACCATCACCAACGCTGTCCAGATCGCCACCAGCAACCCCTACGACCAGGGCGACCCGTGGGAGAAGGAGAGCACGCGCAGCGCTCACGTCCAGGGCAACGACACTCACCTGAACGTGGGCAAGGACGCCTGGACCGACGACCCAGTCCCCGGCTACGACTTTGTCTACAGCGTCAACGCTTGCAACGAAGGCTCCACCGCCAGCAGCGAGGTTGTGCTGACCGATACACTGCACCCCTCGACGGCGTTGCAGTACTGGTGGGGCCAGAGTGCCGTCTGGACGGAGGTGATCAGCAGCAGCAACCTGCTGGTGGTCTCCCGGCCCTCGCTCGACGCATGGAGTTGCGAGGAGGTCTACCTGCGCGTACACCTGGCCGACACCGCTTGGCCTGGCATGTACATCACTAACACCGCCGTCATCACTGCCAACAACGACCTGGAGGACGACGACAACGAGACCTACTGGGAAGGCGGGGTGGGCGAGCCGCACACCAACCTGTACATCAACAAGCAGTTGGAGTGGGGCCAATTGGTGACCGGTGGGGAGATCGCTTATGAGATTCGCTACAGCAACAACGGCAACGTGCCCGTGAATAACGTGTTGATCACCGACACGCTACCCGTGAGCACTACCTTCAGCAGATCCTGGCGCTGGACTGAATACGGCGAGCCACCGGTCACGCCGACTGTGGTCACCGCTGACTATGTGGTCTGGGACATTGGCACGTTGGATAACGGCTATGATGACAATATCGGTGTTGCGCTGGAAATAGACAACGATTTGTCTCCCAGCGCGGTGCTGACCAACACAGTCGAGATCAGCCCCCAGCCGGAAGAGGATCGCTACGACGACAACACCAGCACCTGGGTCGAGACGCTCCACGACCATGGCCCCAACCTGCGGGTGGATAAGTACTACCGATGGGAAGGGGAAAGCCAGATCTTCTACGGGATCTTCGTGAGGAACCTCGGCACTACACCTATGGAAAACATCTGGATCACCGACACCTATCCCGTCTTGACCACCTGGAACGGAGACTTCTGGATGGGCCACGGCCCTTGGTTCACCTACACCCACGACGCGCCCAACCGCCAGTTCATCGTCTGGGCCGAGGAACTCGGCCCTGGGGGGACGGGCCATCTCGGTTTCTGGGTAGACCTGGACGAGTCTATCCACGGTGTGCAAGGGCTGATCTTCACCAACACCGTCAAGGCACCCTGGCCGGGGGATGTCTATCCAGACGACAATGACGACATCGAACTGGCCTACACCGGCCCCGACCTGTACGTCGTCAAGACCGCCCCCTCGACGGAGGTGGAAGCGGGAGAGACGCTCACCTTCACCTTGCGCTATGGCAACCAGGCCGAGCGGGGGGAGGATCACACCGACTGGGATGGCACGGTCTACATCACCGACACGCTGCCGGCGGGAATGGAGTATATCACCTCGACGCAGCGCTGGTGCGACGGGCCGGATTGTCCCTACATCACGCCGGACATCGTCGGGGATCAATTGGTCTTCGACGTTGGCGCGCTGTGCCACAGTTGTTGGAACGATATCTACCTGACCGTGCGCATCACCGATACGGCCCAGCTTGGCGACGCTTTTGCCAACAGCGCGACCATCGCCAGCAGCAGCCCGACCGATGTGGAACCGTACTACGAAAATAACACCAGCAGCGCCACCGTCACCATCCGTGAGTGCAAGCTCTGCCTGCCGTTGGTGGTTAAGAACTTCTGAACTGTGAAACAGGATAGGTGGGGACGACCAAGGTGCGGAGTAGCCACTACTGCTCTCAACTCACCCGTGCCTGCCTGTCCTGTAAGGGATCGGGTACAGGCAAACGCCCCCTCGTCTACCGAGGGGGCGTTTCTGTTCGGGGGTCTCCTTAGCCCCTCCGAGGCAGGATGATGATGTGCGGGGCGGGAAATGACCCGCTGCTGTTCGCCGCCAGAGGGTTCATTGAAAGCACATGGGACCAGATCCAACATCCTGCCATCACCCGGCCGTGAAGTGGAAGCGGCGTTGGAACCGGCGCAGCAGACGCAATACGGGAGCGCCGAAGAGCAGGACGAGCAGCAGATTCCCCCCGGCCCGGCCCGCATCCCACCACAGCGAGGTCACCGTGTAGAAGACGGCATAACGCCCCAGTGTCCCCCACAGGCTCAATCCCGGCTGCCAGTACATCCCCGACTGGCCCGCTTCCAGGATGTAGGGCCAGAACCAGAGGTTGATGATGGCCCCGAAGACCATCCCCAGCAATGCCCCCCAGATCGCCAGCAGGATCACCTCCGCACGCGCCTGGCGACGCAGATCGGGCAGCCAGGCCGAGGCCATGCCCATCCAGCCAGCGGCAAACATCTGATAGGGCAGCCAGGGGCCCATGCCGCCGGTGACGATAGCCGAAACCAGCAGGGATAGCGCCCCCAAGAGAAAGCCGAAGTCGGCCCCGTACGCGTAGCCGCACAGTATGGGCAGGAAGAAGACGGCCGAGAAGCCGGTCGGCCCAGGCACCAGGCGCAACACGGCGTTGACGGCCACCAGGATGCCCAACACGGCCACCATCTTGGAGTCCATCCGACGCGTCTCCAGGTTGGCCACGACGACCGCCAGGCAGATCCCCAGGAGCACCAAGAAGAGCAGGGGGGCATCGGCGGAATGGGCGACAACCCCCCCTTGTGGGTGAGGTGGGGTGGAGAGAAAAGGATAGAGGAAAGCCACAATGCCGATCAGGGTGGCCAGGGCCAGGATCACGGCGCCCAGGCCCGCGCGGCGCGTCATCTCTCCACCGCCTCCAACACATCCTCCACCGTCAGGAAGCGGTCGTCGCGGAAGAGCTTGTTCATCTGAGAGGAGAAGACCAGCGAGTTGGTCATCACCTCCCGCGCCGGCCCGTCCACCACCACCTGCCCCTCGCCCAGGATGACCACCCGGTCGGCGCAGCGGGCCACCAGCTCCACGTCGTGGGTGGCGATGATCACAGTCCTCCCCCCATCCCGCATCCTCATCAGGAAATCGGCCAGGGCGCGCTTTTGATGATAGTCCAGGCCCCGGGTGGGCTCGTCCAGCAGGATGATCTCCGGGTCGGCCACCAGAATGGCCGCCAGGGCCGCCCGCTGCCGCTCCCCCGCGCTCAGGTCGCGGGGATAGGCGTTTGCGTGCCGCTCCATGCCCAGGGTCCTGAGCAGCTCATCGTAGCCCCCCGGCTGCAATCCATGGCTCCGACGCGTGAAGTCCAGCTCATCGCGCAGGGTGTCGGCAAAGAGGAGGGCGTTGGGGTTCTGGGGCACGTAGCCCACCCGCCGGACGATGGCCTCCGTCCCCATCCGTCGGGTGTCCTGCCCCCACAGCTCGACCCGGCCCTGTTGTGGATGGAGCAACCCCACGATGTGCTTGAGCAGGGTGGTCTTGCCGGAGCCGTTGCGCCCCATGAGGGCCACGAACTCCCCCCGGCCCACCGTCAGCTCGACGCCTCGCAGGGCCTCGCAGCCGTCGTAGGAGAACCACAGGTTGCGGATGTCAATCACAGGTTGGAGGTTGGAGGTTGGAAGTTGGAGGTTGGAAGTTGGGGGTTGGAGGTTACAAGTTAACCGTCCCGCCAACTTTCGCCCCTCCTTGATGGTCAAGGGCAGCGGCTCCCAGCCCAGGGCCCTGGCCAAGCGGGCGAGGGGCGGTGCCAGTTCCACCTGGGCCAGCACCTCCCTCGGCCGGCCGATGAAGGGCGGCCCCCCTCCGCCGGGCAGGTACAGGATCCGGTCGGCGTACTGCACCACCCGCTCCAGCCGATGCTCGGAGAGGACGATAGTCAGCCCCAGGTCGGTGTTCAGCTTCTGGAGGGTGGTCAACACCTCCTCAGCCGCCTGAGGATCGAGCTGCGAGGTGGGCTCGTCCAGCACCAACACCTTCGGCTGAAGGGTCAGCACCGCCCCAATGGCCACCCGCTGCTTCTCGCCCCCTGACAGGGTGCTGATCCGCCGGCCCCGCAGGGGGGCGATGTCGAGCTGATCCAGCACCTCCTCCACCCGCTTGCGCATCAGGGACTGGGGCAGGTTGTGGTTCTCCATGGCGAAGGCCAGTTCATCCTCCACCACGTCCACCACAAACTGGGCTTCTGGGTCCTGGAAGACGAATCCCACCAGGCTGCTCATGCCCCGGGGCGACTCGGCCACCGGGTCGTGGCCTGCCACCCGAACCTCCCCCCGGAAGACCCCACCGTAGAAATGGGGCACCAGTCCGTTCAGGCAGCGCAGCAGGGTGGACTTGCCGGCCCCCGAAGCCCCGATGACTAGCAGGAACTCCCCCTCTTCCACGCGAAGGGAGAGGTCGCGCAGCACCGGAGCTTCGCTGTCGGGATAGCTGTAGGTCACGTTTCGCAGCTCGATCACAGTCCCGCTTTCCCTTTCTTGGGGGTGGTCAGCACCGGCGCAACTGGCGCCAGTGAGGCCAGCCCGAGGAGGGGGTTGAAGGTTGGCAGGGTGAACCGCGGATACGGATAGAAGACCAGAGCTCTCCTGCCCAACAGCCAGAACAGGGTGAAAACAGCCAATGATAGCAGGCTGACTGCGCTGACCAGGGTATCTCGGTGTCGCCACATCTCCCGGCGGTAGCGGCTGCGCCCCACCCGCCGGCCCATGGCACGAAGGGTCCAGACCAGCAACAGGAGGCCGCCCGCCCCCATAGAGCCCCCGACCCAGCGGGCGGCCGGGAAATAGCCGTACCAGAACATCCCGGCCAGCAGCCCAAAGAGGGACAGGGCGATGGACGCCTTGTAGGCCAGCTCCTGCTTCCGATGGGAGTGGGAGACGTCACCGCCAAAGCCCCGGGCCTCCATGGACTCGGCCAACTGGATGGCCCGCTCCAAACCGCTGGTCAGCAGGGGCATGAACAGGGGCAGGAGGTCGCGGATGCCCCGGAAACGGTGGCCACGGATGGTCTGGGCCTCGCGGACCTCCTGCAGGCTGGCCATCATCTGGGGCACGAAGGCGATGGCGATGGAGATCACCACCCCCGTCTGGTACAGGAAGGCGGGGATGGAACGGAGGAGTTGGTGATGGTCAACCAGGACGTTGAAGGTGGCGAAGATCAGCAGGATAGCCATGAGGCTCAGCCCGTTGACCAGGCCATAGCTCAGCGCCTCCAGGGTGATCCTGCCTCCCAGCTCCAGCAGGATGATCCCCCCGGGCCTCAGGGACAGACGGGGCAGGGTGAGGAGGACGGTGTCGCCGTGGTGCACGGTCAGCGGGTTGACCAGGGCGCTGAAGGCGGCCAGGGACAGGCCAACCCTCAGGAGCAGGCCCCAACTGGCGGCCATTGGCGAGGAGCGGCCGATGGTGCTATAAGCCACGGCCACCGCCAGGAGCAGGATGATCAGGTAAAAGGGATTTCTGGTCAGCATGGTCGGCAGGAGGGCGGCCAACAGCCACAGCAGCCAGGTGGTGGTGTGGTACATCTCACCCCCTCTCGCCCAATCGCCAGCGCAGGTAGATGAGCACCAGGAGGACCAGCAGGCCGACGAAAGCGAGCCAGCCTAACGCTTCCGGGGCGGCGACGGCCGAAGGCAAGGGATGGTGCGGCCCCGTGACCTGGGCTTCGGCCGCCGCGGCTGTTGGGCCAATGTCCGGCTTGGCCACGAGCGCGGATGTGGGCGGGATGACCGTGGCCAGCGATGTGAGAGTGGGAACGGGCACCGGGGTACAGATTGGCATCGGCGTGGCCGTGGGGATTGCCCGCCGGGTGGCCGTCGGCAGAGGAGTAGCAGTCGGAAGGGACGTCGTCGAAGGGACGCTGGTGGCAGTGGGCGTCGTCAAAGGGACGCCGGTAGCAGTGGGCGTCGGGGTTTGCGTCTGGGGTTGAGGGGTATCGGTCGGCTGCACGGCAGCCGTGCGCGTCGGCGTGTCTGTCGGGACAGGCGTCGGCGAGAGATCCACCACATTGAGGGTCACCTGATACCGGAGCTCCCCAACCGCGCTGACCACCAGCAGCTCGTAGGTTTGGGTCTGCTCCGGACAGACTCGTTTGGCCTGGTGCCCTACCACCCCCTGGCCATCGAGGTAGACCGCCTGGGCGTGCTCCACGTCCCAGCGCAGCTCGGCGCACTCGCCAACAGTTATCGTCTCCGGATGCACGGTGAAAGCCACCGCAGGAGGGGAAGGGACAGGTGTGTCCGTGGGGAGCGGCGTCTCGGTCGGTTCGGCCGTGGGAGACGGGGTATCTCTAGGCGTGGGCAGGGGTGTTGGTGTGATGGTCGGTGCGGCAGTGGGTGTCGGCGTGTGAGTTGGCGTGGCTGTGGGAGGAGGAGCACAGATGCTGCTGAACTCTATCACCGGCGGCTCCAGACCACTCCCTGTCGTCCCTGGCCCCCAAGCCCAGCCCTCTACATCGCCGTCGCGCACAGGATAGCCACTGGCTCCCGCCGGGGAGTATTCCCATGCACCGCTCTTCAGATGCCAGTAGGACCAGTAGATGCAGGTAGGCCCCCCTGGGCATTGGCAGAAGCAGGGCTCGCTGGGATAGTCGCAACCGTCATCTTCTATCTTGCACACAGCTGCCCCTGTCCCACTTTGCTGGTAGATGACGTTTAATCCAGAACGGAGCAACACCTCCAGGCCGGAGATTTGATCCTCATCGAATTTCACGCATTTGGTGAACACGCTGCCATCGCCGAAACGGACGACCAGCCCGACATGGGATGGACCATCCGCTCTGGCCCATGCAGAGAACGGCATCAGAGCCAGTAAAAGAACCGCCAAAGCGGAGAGTAGTCTGCGCCTTTTATTCATCATCTCCACCTTCTACTCCGAGATGTGGAGGGGGTAGGCTGTTGGGCGCTGCCTGTAGAGGAGCGACGCCAACAGCCTTCGTCCCTACGATGTCGCGCTCTTCATAATGAGAGGCAAGAACGCCCTGAACAGCGTCACTTCCAGTGTCTGGGTGGCGGGGCCCACCGCCGTCCCGTCGGGATCGCTGTAGGTGATCTCGATCTCATAGGACCCCGGCTCCAGGCTGATGGTGTGGGCAAAGGCACCCTGAGCTCTGGTCATGACCAGGGAGCCGATCCAGGTCCCGCCCCTCGGCCTGTACCTCAGACTGGCACCCCCATCTCCATCCACATCCTGAGCGTAGCGGGCGATGACGTGGATATTCGAGGTGAGGAGGTTGAGCTGGGCACTGGCAGTGCCCAGCCACATCTCATTCAGAAAGGGGAACGGTTTGCCGGCCAGGGCAGAGATGGCCTGCACCGTGTTCAGTACTAGGTCAGCGGACCAGCCAGGCGGCGGGCTGCTGTACTGAAAGCCTCCGATGTCATCCTGTAACTGCAGGAGGTAGTACCAGGGTGTTTTGCTGTCTTGGGACCAGTCCACCCCCTGCGGGTCCTCCAGGGCAGCGATGAGAGCCTGGATTCCCCAGGCAGTGGAGTTGGCGTTGCTTGTTCCCCACGACTGGAAGCCGCCGTCGTCCCCCTGCTGTCTCTTCAGGAAGCCCGTGGCGCTGATGATGCTCGTCCAGGTGACGGGCTCCCCGGCGGCGATGAGGGCCTGCATGACCAGAGCCGTGTTGTCCACGTCGGGGGAGCACCAGCCGGTGCAGGGGTAGGCGCAGCCCCAGCCACCGCCGGAGTCCTGCCAGCTCTTCAAGAGCTCAGTGGCCGTCACCGGCACCGTCTGGTCAGCCACACGGACGGCCATCATGGACAGGGCCTGGACCGGAACGTCGCCCTTGAGGCCATATTGGCCGATGGACGAATTGTAGTCGGTGATAGTCAGGGTGGCGACCAGATTCACCCCGCCGAAGTTCTGGGGATTCTCACCAGCGGCTACGGCCGAGAGCAGAGTGCGGGCCGTCATTCCTGTTTCGGTGATGGTGTCTGTCTGGGTGATAGCCTGACTTTCCAGGAAGTCGATGGGGTCTTTACCACCGCTGCTGTCCCAGGCCAGAGGATTCGCACCTCCAGCGACGATGGCCAGCACCGCCTGGTTTGTGCCGTTGTAGGCTCCAGAGACAGCGCTGGGGATGCTGCCGTCGGCCTGCTGCTGGGTGCCCAGCCAGCACAATCCCTTCTTCACGCCGACGTAACGACCGCGCAGGGGGAAGGGTTTGCCGGCCAGGGCAGGGATGGCCTGCACCGTGTTCAGCACTAGGTCGGGAGTCCAGGGGGGCGGCGGGCTGCTGTACTCGAAGTAGCCCCCATCCGCCTGCAACGAGAGCAGAAAGCTGATGGGGGTATGGCCGTCCTTCGTCCAGTCTGCTCCGGCCGGGTCCTGACCGGCGGCGATGAGGGCCTGGATGCCCCAGGCAGTGGAGTTGGCGTTGCTTGTTCCCCACGACTGGAAGCCGCCGTCATCCCCCTGCTGGCTCTTCAGGAAGCCGGTGGCGCTGATGATGCTCGTCGAGGCGACCGGCTCTCCGGCGGCAATGAGGGCCTGCATGACCAGAGCAGTGTTATCCACGTCGGGGGAGCACCAGCCGGTGCAGGGGTAGGCGTAGCCCCAGCCACCGCCGGGGTCCTGCCAGCTCTTCAAGAGTTCAGTGGCGGTCACCGGCACTGTCTGAGTGATGTACTGGGTGTCGGTTACGGCTACGCTGAGGGCCATCATGGCCAGCGACTGGGCTGGGACGTCGCCTTCCAATCCATACTGGCCGGTGCCGGGGTCGTAGTAGTCCCGAAGCCGCTGCACCAGGTTCACCCCACCGAAGTCATAGGGGTTCTCGCCGGCGGACACCACGGCCAGGGTCAGCCAGGCTGCCGTGCCCGTCTCGGTGACGGTGTCCGTCTGGGTGATAGCCTGGCTGGCCAGGAAGTCGAGGGGCGAGTTGTTGTCACTGCTCAGCCACGTATTGGGGTCTTGATTGCTGGCAGCGATGGCCAGCACGGCCTGGCTGGTGCCGTTGTAGGTTCCGGAGACAGCGCTGGGAATGCTGCCCTCGTCCTGCTGTTGGGAACGCAACCAGTAAAGGGCTTGGCCTATGGCCGCCTCCTTCGTCGTAGTGGCCAGCGCCGCGCTGGACGGGAGCAGGCCGGCCAGGAGCGTACCCAGCAGGATGATCAGGATCACGCTGAGGCGAAATTTGGTCTTCATATTTTCTCCTTAGCTTGTGAAACCCAAAAATCCCGATCGCGCAGATCGGGGATTGACAGAAGCGAAAATCCCCTTGCCAGTCCGACAAGGGGAAATCACGATTGCGTAAATCACCACTCATCCCCCTTTCCTCGAAGGTTCTCAGAGCTGAGCCCAGGCGGGTTCTCTGGCTTCGTTAGTCTGGATGGTCTCCTGGTCGCGTGGTCTTATGGTCTGCGACTACATGACCACTTGACCACGCGACTACATGACCATCCGACTAAACTTCACAGTTGCGGGACAGCGCCGGACTTCCCCTCCCTTCGGTCGGGACGGGCAACCGGACTTCCCCCGGCAGGCCACCCTCCTCAAGCCGTCCTTGGCGCGGGAGGGTCACTGGGCTCCCATTATTGAATTCCCAACGAGCCATGGCAATCGGTCGGCCTGGCTTCTCTTCTAAACGGATTGAGCTAGGCTTCTTCCCAATTCCTCACATTCAATGAGCTTCTCCGGCGAGGGCCTGCCCGCGGCGACGACGGGTTCGGCCGCCCTCTTAAACTTGAAGCTGGAGCAGAGACGCTCGACGCTGTCCAGGGCCCTCCTCCCGCCTCCGCCGGCGCTGACGAAGGCGACATAGGGCTTTCCGGTGACCTTGCCCTGGGAGGGATAGTAGGTCCGGTCCAAGAAGTCCTTCACCGCCCCGGCCATGTAGCTGAAGTAGTCCGGCGAGCCGATGGCCACCACATCGCATTCAAGGAGGTCATCCAAGGTCGCCTCCAGCGCCCTCTTTATCGTCACCTCCGTCCCCGCCACCGACTCCGCGCCACGGGCCACCGCCTTGGCCATCGCCTCCGTATTCCCCGATTGGGAATGAAAGATGATCAGCACTTTCCTCATTTCAGAAAATCTCCTTTCTTCAGAATGATTGATAGATCCAATCGATATGATACCACGCTTCAACAGATTGTCAAGCGGGATCGGCCAAGAGGGTGCGGCACGGAGCGCATCGCCCTTCCAGTTGAGCGGCCAGGGCGAAGGGCGATGGGCAAAGCGTAGCAGATGAGCCAGACAGCGCAGTCGGAAGCGCCGAAACCAAGCAGGGGCACCGTCGCCCCGGGTAGTCGGCTCAGCGCCTCGGCCCAGGCGCACTCCCATCGCTCCGGGGAGACCGTCCACCAAGTCGAGGCCCAGATACACCACGACCTGATGGCCGAGGTGCGGGCCTGGGCCTCGGCCAATTCCTCGACGGCGCGCCTCAGCCCGTCGAACTCTTCGCCGGTAGAGCGAATCTCCTTTACGCGATCTTCCACGATGGCCACCACAGCCCGGTGCTGCTCAGCGGTCAATGCAGCAAGTTCTCCCATATTGCCTCCCCAGCATGTTGAAGGGATTCAAAACCCATTTTCGGCATTACATAAAGTGATGGATAATGTAGCTGAGACATGGCTGAGCTCAACGTGTCAGGCCAAAGGTCGCCAGTGCGTGATGCCAGATGTCTCATGCTCTGCAATCCACTGGATGAACTCGGCTGGATGCCGAACCCCGCCTTGCAGCACAGCCCTATATATGTCGATCCCTCGTACCCCCGGTTCGCCCAGTAGGGCCTCTTTGATTTCGAGAATAGCGCACCGCGTCTGATCCGTGAGAACCTTCTGCATAGCATCTGCGAACTCTTCTCCCCAATGGGCGTGAGGGTGATCCCAGCCTATCAGCCAACTGTCTACTTTCCAGACATCACCGACCTTATCACGATAGCGAATCTGCCAATACAAGCCCTGATCAGGACCTGCAAGCTCATTGGAGAAGCGAATCTTCCAGACGCCCGGCAGGACCGCCAGCTCGGACATCACCTCAAATCCGTGCTCAATCCTTGGATTGTTAGAGTAGATCTCCATGTCGATGTCCAGCGCAACAACCAGCCCTAGTGTCACCGCACCTACGATGACAGGGCTGCCATAACGCGACCATCTCTCTAAAAGGCCCAGTGTTTCGATTACATCCAGTGCTCGCCTTCGTCGTTCCTCAGTTCTACGCAAGGCTTCATCTATCGAGATCACTTCTTGTGGGCTAAATCCTTTCGGGGGGAAGTGCAGCCCTGCCCGGACATGTCGCCCTAATAGTCAAAGTGACCAATACACCCAGCAATTCTAAATATAGGGCATACGACGTCCCGCGAGCGGCTCCGAGGGGGCCATGGGAAACCAGATCAGCCAGGGGCCAGTTCCAGTTGCCGGTACATGAAGGCGAGCAGTTCGTCCCAACTAGG
>Ga0209979_1003403_pt1 | contig 14069 bp, 18 predicted proteins | sample AnhtaG_FD_183114 | JGI IMG/M metagenome (GOLD analysis project Ga0209979, IMG submission 183114) | Deep subsurface microbial communities from Anholt, Denmark to uncover new lineages of life (NeLLi) - Anholt_01485 metaG (SPAdes) (version 2) | ecosystem: Environmental > Aquatic > Marine > Oceanic...
TTTCCCTATATGTGGAGAGGTCGAGTGAATCATGCAAATTATCTGGTTTTTCTGTTTCCATGATTTAATTATATCATTCAATCAGATGCACAACATGAAACGGCAGACAACATGATAGTAAATTGTGACGCGTTGGCTTTTTAGGTCTTCACTACCAAGCATTGCACATTCTAGCGAAAAGTTTCCTCCTCTACAGGTGCGTGATATGGAATAACAATTGATCCAATAACGTTAGGTATTGTCTTGAAGCTACTTTCAGTTTATAATCTGTGTAAATCAAATAGGCTTGGTTTTGGTACGGTCCGATTTCTTAAATAGTACAATGCCACGAGCATTATAGTAATTTGTTGAGTTTAATAATGCCCTTATACGACTTCCGACTCAGATTCAATTTTCCCGAGGCGTATCGTATCGGCTCCGATGTAGAGCAGCTCGAACTCCTAGTCTTGCCGCATGGGGAGCGCATAAGACTGTGTAGTGATGTCATTGGAACGCCAATTAAAGATCATGCTCGCGCTGCTATTATAGGAGGACCATATGCCTCAGAATATCAAGCAAGAACCGCTGCCGAAAAATCCAAACGCGCCCTTCTTTACTGGGCCATCGAGCAGCGTTTAGGCATAGATTTTGGTGATGGGAAACAAAAAAGTGTTGTAACGAACGAAGGCTTGGCGATGCTGCAAAAACAATATGGGTATCCTCTAAGGAACGATATGCATGGTATTGATGTCTATGAACACGTTGAAAAACTGAGGTTTGTCAAGTTCGATGTGAAGGAAACGGTAGGTAAGTATCCGCCCAAGTTGATAGACACCTTCCAACGTGAATACCTGAACAGTCGGCAGCTTACGGAAAAGCAGGTGCTTGCAAGCGAAATTTACGCAAGCTCCTTCTTTGATGTGTCCGCCCGCAGTCGCTTTATCACGCTTGTCACAGCAATCGAAGCACTTTTAGAGCCGCTAAAGCGTTCTGACGAGGTACAAGCCTTAGTGACAGAGCTTGAAGCCACGACGCAGCAGTCAATGATAGATGAACCTACGAAAGCATCAATTATTGGTAGCCTCGGACGGGTACGGTATCAGTCAATTAGACAGGCTGGGCGCACGCTAGCTCGTCGCTTATTGCCTGACGAGTTTTTTGATGGACAATCATCGGTTGATTTTTTCACTCGCCGCTACGACTTGCGAAGCTCGATACTTCACCATGGCACGATACCGGAGGAATCAGTAGATATAGGGCAACTTGCCAACGTTATGGAAACTTTTGTTGCCCACCTTCTGATTGCGGTGTTGAACAGTGAGCCACAACAAGGCGCTGTTGCTGACGCAGGTACCGAAAGTTAATGTCAATGCTGAAATTCCCCATCGAAAAATGGATGTTTAATGAGGTTTGAGTAACAATTGCTCGCATCCTTCCGCAGACACGCCCAACAATTGGGCGTAATGTGTACTTAGGTTATAATAGTCTGGTTTGTTGAAACACAGTATAAAAAGAGGGCTCTCCCAGCTTATCAGCTGTGGAGAGCCCCCGTAGTCAAAATCTAGCCCCCTTCCCGGACTTTTGAATGGGTATTTATTATACCTGTGAAGCGCCTTCCTGGAGACTCCGGGACTTCACCAGGGTGGGAGCTCCCGCCGGCTGCTGAAAATTAACACCGTGTTAATTTCCCCCGCGGTATCTCTCGTAAGCCATGCCCAGGGAGAACAGCAGCCAGGGCAGCGCCCTGTTCGCTTCCTTTTTGCTGCCATAGGCTAATTCCAAGAATATGGCTGCCAGCCGGAACATGGACTTCAGCCAGGCACCGTCCTCTGGTGGAATTCCAACCGCTATGGCTTGCTTCAAGAAGGTTTCGGATTTCTCCTCTACCTCTGCCTGCTTAAGAATGCCCTCGAGCTGCTGTCTTATTCTATCATCCATGATTCTACCCTCCTACTTATATAAGCGGTTTAGGGGGGCAAAATCGGACATTTTAGACAAAAAAAGGGGCCGGGGATCGCAAGCCCCCCAGCCCCCCTTAATTTTGGCACAGTACCCCTTCAAACCAGGCACCTTTTAGCCTAGCGTCTGATTACCCCTAGGTTGTTTAGCTGGCGCTGAACGGTAGACCGACCCTTGCCGACAATTTTGGCTACTTCGGCGCAAGGTAAGCCTTCATCTACATACAGTTGGCGCATCCGCTCTATTTTTCCAGCGTCAGACCAGTTGTATTTAGATTGCCTATGCCTTTGACGGCATAGATACAGCTTGTCGGCATTGTTTAGCTTCCCGCCTTCATCCCTTATAATGCCCGCCTTGACCATCCTGTCAGGTAGTGTATTGAGCGTAGCTCTGGCGTCCATTCTACCCGCGATGTCGGGGTCGTAGCTGACTAGCTTCCAGCCATCAGCTACCATCTCCCCCTTGTCTCCCTCGTAAAGGCGACAGAACCTCCTCCGCTCCCGGTATTTCTTCCGCCAGTAAGTCCTCACTATATTCCTGGCAACAGCATACAGGAAGCCCATCGTTACCTCGTCGGTGTGCCTGTCTGCCTCAGCCTTGAGCTTGAGGACTATCTCCATCTCAATATCATCCCTATCATCAGGTAACACCTTGGGTCTGAAGCGGTAGGCAATCTCGGCATATAGCTGATAACCGTCAAGCTGGTCTCGGTGGTCATAGAGCCAAGACATATTACCCCCTTTCTAGCCACAAAAAGAGGGGATACTCTCCACGCCTTGAGGGAGAATATCCCCTACAAAAAGCACAAAAAGGCGAGTCATCCTCGCCTCTTTGTGCGTGGCTGTTTTGTGAGTTCAAGCGTTATATTAGGCTGTTACTGGCTGTTTAGCTCGGCTACGCTTTGCCTTTGGCTTGGTAGCCTCTGGCTCGGTTACTGGCTCGGCTTTAGCCTCTCTATCGGCTTTAGCCTGTGCCTCTGCCTCTGGCGTCATCATTGGCATTACTACCAGTTGATAACCGTCAACGGTAAACAGGACTGGCGATATGCCATTGGTTAGCTTAAGCTCTGCCATACCACCGCAAGCCTTAAGAGCTTGGGCTAGGTATTGACCGTCTATCCTCACAAAGCCTTGTCCATCGGTATCGGCTGTTAGCTCGGCTTGCCCCTTGTCATCGGGATTAGCCATAATGAGCTTACCGCCGCCAATGGTAAGGTCTATCGGGTAGGCTTTGCTATTGGCTAGGACTTTGAGCGAATTGATAGCCTTGATTGCCTCTACCGTGTCAAAAGAGGCAAAGCAATTAAACTCGGTAGGGATTAGCTTCTCATATTCGGGATAGTTACCGTTAACGCTAGTCCACTTATAGCGGATTAACTCCGTATCTATAATGAGGCTCATACCGTCAAGGCTCTCTCCGCTAGGCTCAAAACTAACCCTTGCCCGCTTTGCCCGCTTAAGAGCGTTTACCATACCCTTAAGCTCCGGAGCGTTGATTAGGGCTTGCCCTTCTCCGTCATAGTCAAGGCTAATTACCGCTAGCCTGAAGCCATCGGCACTAACCAGAGTGAGCTTACCGTCTTTTGCCATAAAAAGGACACAAGTTAGAACTGGTCTATCGTCGCCTTTGGCTGTGAACGGTAAAACTCTAGCCAGTGCGTCGGCTAGCTCTATACCCCCGACATTGGGCTTGACGGTGTTATCAGGGCTTACTCTAACATCGCAAATGGTAAGAGGCATTTTTTCACCAATCCACTCATTGTCGGCTAGCTGGCTGGTGTTAGCTCCGCAGATTACCTTAAGCCTCTTATGTCCGTTAGCCTGCTCTCCGCTAGCACTAGCGTTAGACGGTATCACCTTGACTACATTACTACCGCCCAAAGCCTTAAGGTATCCGAGTAAGCCTTTGCGCCCTATGGTCAAGTCCATTAGCATCACCCTATCGGCTGATGCCCTTGATAGAGCACTCACCAGCATAGCCTTGTGAGCTACAAAGCCATCGCCTGAACGCTTGCCCTCAATATTCAGTTTTTCCACTTAACCCCCCTTTGGCTATCCGATAGTGGGCAAGGCTATCGGCTTCACCTAGTAGTAAGCTACCGTCTAGCTGCTACCCGCTAGCCTAAACAGTGCTTCCACTAATATAAGCGATTGAGAGGGGTAAAATCGGACACTAAAACAAGGTTTTCTGGTATCTTTTTAGCTCTTTTTGCCTTTGGCGGGTAAAATACCTTTGGTCTATCTGGTTTAGCGGTATGCCCTTGTGCCTCTTTACCGCTAGCTGGACTAGCCTATCGGGGCAACCGAGCTTAAAAGTGCTAGCGTCTAGCCATAAGTCAAGGTCAATGGCGTGGTCATCGGCTAGAGTGTCTATCAGCCTAACCGTGTTACCCTCACTATCGGTAGCCTCACTATCAAGGCTTTGTATCGGTCTTAAGGCTAGGTATAGGCATTGTGAGGCTTCAGTCTTGTGGCTACAGCTAGCACAATGAGGCTCTTTGGCTAGTCCATTGTAGATACATACCCTAACCTGTGCCTTGTTGACCTGTCGCCAGTAGTCGGCTACACAGTGAGAGGCTATCCGTAGCATACCGTAAAATGAGAGGTCGGGCTTGCCTAGCCTCTCATTACGGGCTTGCTGGTCGGCAAAGGCTACTATAATGGTATGCCTCAAGTCTAGTCTATCTTGCGGACTTGCCTTGTGCTCAAACTGTCTGGCTACCTCTAGCCAGTCCCGCCATTTACCGTCAAGCTGGTCATAGGATTGCTCGGCTTGTGCCTCAATCTCTGCGGTCAATTCGCTTTGCTTCATAGCTTACCCCCTTTTTATAGATTGGGTAAGCGTTCAATGTCCGGTATTTTGGCTAGTGCTTATATTCAGTTGTTAAGGTGCTTTTGTTTTTCCAGCTTTATCATCCAACAAAAGGAACAAAAGTTAAATTTCAAAATGAACCTACATTTACTAGATTTTTATCGGGGCATCTTCGGGAGCAAAAAGGAAGCCCTCCTGCCCAACAGGGTAAGAGGGCGTTTTATTAAGGGGTTGGAGTGTCCGCTCTAATGTGTCTCTAACGAGTTGAGAAGCCAGTTTTCGTGTCTAAGCCAATAGCAGTCGTGCCCTTACTAATGGTTTACTACTCACTAACGCTTATCCTCTTTGACGGCTGAAGCTAAAGCTGGCTTCTTGTTTGCAGAGAGACCGTTTCTGGCAACAGCCCGTATACGGCTCTCCGAGAGTCTCTTGGCTGTAGGACGAAACCCCCAGCGCCGCTTGAGCGAGGGTGACTGCCGAAGTTGAGATTTAATATATGCGAATTCATCAGGACTTAGTTCACCAGCCCACCCGGGTATAAGTAGCTTCCTCTTGTAAAACGACAGAAGGTTGGGATCATTAGCGTATCTCTCTTCAAGTGACATTCAATCACCCCCTGCCATAGAGAGCAGCATGGGGGTTTGCCCAGGCAGCATCGCTAGCCTTTCGACCCAATTCAGTCAGGCGGAAATACCTTCGGGGCGGACCTGGTGGGTAGTGGTCTTGAAAGGCAGAGCGCTCTTCCCTGCCAGTGAACTTCACCCAGCCCAGTCTCTGGATGGTTGAAAAGTAGTTAACAAAGGAGTGATAGCGGCAACCCTGGGCTTTATAGGGCATACGGGCCAGAAACTTGCTGGCCAACCTTGTAATTTTCTCAGGATCTATGAAACGCCCTCCCTTTCTTGCCTCCTTCTCCTCCAGTCTGATTGCCCTGTCCAGGGCCGTGGCTCTGAGAAGAGCCATCTTGTAATGATAGCAGAGGTCCGCTTGGGGAGCGCCGATATCCGGGTCTATCTCTGGCGAGCCGTTTGGTCCCTTTCCGAGAAGAAAATCCCGGATAAACAAACCGCAACCGAAGGGACGGAGAAAGCCACCTCTAGCCGGTCTTAGCGGTTCAACCACTGTTTTCCCCTTCCCAGAGCTTTTTGTGCCACTCCTTTAGTTCTTTACCGGCGACCTTGCGGTAGTGCATTGTTGTACTGATGCTGGCGTGGCCAAGCTGCTCTTGGAGAAGTCTCAGTCCGTCTCCAGAGTCATCCGTTTTGACTGCTAGAGTTGCAAAACTATCCCTCAATTTATGAGGAGAAATGTTATGTTCTCTCCCCGTCTCTGGATTCACCAGCTTGGGCAGCCCCGCCTTCTCAGCGCAATCCTTCACTATCTGCCAGGCACGGTGACGGTTAATGCGAAAGATAAGGCCCTTTGTCTTATCTCTTCTGATAAAGTCAGCCAGCATCTCCAGGGTGTCGCCATCAATAGGCAAGGTTCTCAGCCGGCGGTGCTCTTTTTCCTGGGCCACTGTTTTTTCGACGCTATGCCCGCAGATTGGGCAGAATTTATGGCTTTTACCCAATCTCGCCCCGCACCTTGGGCAGCAGAGCTCTAGGCGAATCTTTAGATGCTTAATGGTGACCGTACCCTGTTTAAAGTCTATATCCTCGACCTTCAAAGCCAGTGCCTCACTAATACGGCAGCCCAGCCGGAAAAGTAGTCTGATGAGCAACCTGTCACGGAAGCAAGTAGCTGCTTTCTCCAGCAGGGCTATTTCTTCTGGTTCAAGATAGACTTTCATCGTTTCTCGATTAATATTTTCTCCTTATCCTAGCTAAGATACTTAGTGCCAAAATAGTGTTAGAAGCCCTCTGATGGCTATTCTCGTCGGCACTCTAGCTCAGCGTGGACTTTAACGATACCCCGAATGGTGCTCCAGTCCACCGATATGCCCTGTTTACGCAGTTCACGAACAATCGCCCGATAGCCCATCCCTTCATCATAATGAAGTGAAAGCACCTTCGGGATTAGCCTCTCAGGTATTGCCTTAGGGCGACCGGGTTTCCTTTGTGTTACCTCAGGACGACTCATTTCCCCTGCCTTTTGATCTCAAGTCGATTCTAGCTAAGCTTTATAAACGATGGGGACAAGGATAAAGAGTCCTCTCGCTGGTCTCTTGGCCTGTCCTTTTAATTTGATTCATTAATGTTATAATTACGTATATGACATGCAAGCGAAACACATAAATAAAATAAGACGCGAACATGGAGGTGAAAAATGGCCAACAGGGAGATGCCGATTGATAAGGGAGTGAAACGGGGGCAACCTTCGCGTGAGAAGGTTAGAGAGTGGAGCGAAAAGTATGCTGTGATCCGCCCGCAGGTGCTATCGAACGATGCCGCCTACAAGAGAATCGCTACTGAGGACGAAGGCGCAGATCGAAACTGGGACTACAGGACAGTCAGGAAGCACCTGGAACGCCAGCTACCCCTCGGCGTAGGCAATACAATGCAGGCGGTGGCAGAGTTCGTTTCATTCATGGAGAACCGGCGTCCCATTCAGCGGGTAGTGGCAGAGTTTGAGGAAGCGGCACCTATCCAAGAAGTTGCCGGCAGTCTAACTAAGGTTGTGGGACATATTATTCGCGAAAACCCCCGGCCAGATCAAGGACTCCGTGCTTTGGCGGCTCTACTCTCGGGCGGATTTCCGCTTGACCACCGTAGCCTGTAGGTCCATCTAGCAGGTCTATAGCCTCCCGCAGGTGTCTGGCTGAGATATCGAGGTACATTGCTGTCGTCTGTAGGTCAGCATGACCGAGCAATTCCTGCACTGCCCGCAGATTTGCACCCTTCTCCACAAGTTGTGTAGCAAAGTAGTGTCTGAGGGTATGCGGGTGGAATCCATCCAGACCGCAAGCCTTGGCCAATTTAGATACCACTCGGTAAACTGACCTGTCGTTAAGCCCCTCGAACACCTTAGCAGTGTCAGCTTTACCATGACATTGGGAGCGAAGAGGCACTACTAACCTCTCAGCAATGGGTATTATCCTATCTTTCTGTCCCTTACCCTGTCTGACAAGGATCAGATGCCTCTCAAAGTCCACATCAGCAACTCTGAGATTTACTAACTCACCTCTTCTCAGTCCCGTGTAGGCGAAGGTAAGCAAAAGGGCCTCGTTACGTCGCTTCTGCCACTCTTTTTGCCCTCTGAGACCACTCCGTGCTTGGGCAATAAGAGCTTCTACGTCTCCTCGGTCATGATAAGCAGGCAATTCTTTCGGCTTTCTCAGCTTTACCCTCAGTGGTTGACCAATGAAGTCAAAGAACGTTCTCAACGCATGGTAGTAGAGTAGGATTGATCGGGGGCGGTAGCCCTTGGATCTGAGATAGGCAAGGAACTGCTTGGCTGATGCTACATCTGGCGACTTACCACCGAGCCACTTCTGATAGTTCGTGATGATCTGCCAGTATCTCACTTGTGTCTTGGGGTCAAGATCACGGCCGAAAAGGTCATCTCGATATGCGCTGAAAACATCCATGCTTCCCTTATCATCAGAGAAGCACGAAGCAAGCACAATACAAGAATGAATAGGGCATCTAACAAGAATAGGGGAGGCAAGAGCGCTGTGCTTTGCCTCCCCGTTGGGCCAAGTAAACCTGTAAGCCGAGTTCTGTACTCCGACGAGTCGGAGCGGTGACCATCTATCTAGCCCTGATGTTGCCACCAGGGTCAAGCGACCAACCCGGGGACAGGCCGGGCGTCCCTTTGTCCCTCTATTCGGTCTTGCTCCAGATGGGGTTTGCCCAGCCGACCGGTCACCCGGCCGCTGGTGAGCTCTTACCTCACCATTTCACCCTTACCCTTCCCAGAGGGAAGGGCGGTGTGTTTCTGTGGCACTTTCCGTAGGGTCACCCCTCCTGGGCGTTACCCAGCATCCTGCCCGGTGGAGCTCGGACTTTCCTCCCACTTAAAGAGCGAGCGGTCACCCGGTTTACTTGACCTATTTATAGTGTAGTATGACAACGGGGGTTAGTCAATAAGGGGAGGGGGTGGAATAATGTTTAATCGGATGGAATTTATTGATTAGAGAAGTAGATTCACTCACTTCTGATGACAACAATCTGGTCACAAATCACAGCGCCGGATGGAAGTTCTTCCATACCAGTTAAGACGTCCTGCGCATATCTATTAAGCTGCTTGGTCGCATCTGCATTGGCTACCACAAGATTGATAATAAAAATTTTACCTATATCCACAGTGTTTTCCATTCCCAAACATATATCTGCACGTTGCCATGAGCCATCGTTGCTTACAGGTTCATACTGTGGATAGTAGCGTTGCACGTCAATGGGGAAAACACATGCCCATACGCTCCAATCATTCGGTACATCTATTGATTCACCCACAACAGTTATTACTCTCGGGGCTTCTATGCTCGGTTGTAAATCCGTGATTTCGCTGTTGTTGAAATGTATGGCAGTAATCTTGGCTTCAGGCAGCTTCGGGGGTTGAAAGGGTCCTACAAGCCAAAGGAAGATACCTAGAGCGATGCCAAGAAGCCCTATGCCAACGCCAAAGCCAGCCCAGAAACGTCCCACTTATAACCTCCGCTTGCAAGGATAATCGTAGTTCTTAATGAGGTGATTGTCAATATAAGGATTGGTGAGGAGCTATTGTCTGTAGGTCTGCTATGATAGGGGATTGCTAAATGTTGTCTAATGCCTTATTCGCCAATCTATCGGCCTCAGCGTTTTGTGCGCGGGGGATATGGGCTATGGTGAAACCCTCCAGTGAGCCGATGAGCTGAACCACTTTTTGATAGAGCGGTCGCAGGGTTGCTTTTTTGACGCGGTACCGGCTGTTAATTTGTTTCACCACCAGCTCTGAGTCTGAGCGTAGCTCAACCTCTCTGGCACCTAAACTGATGGCTTTCTCCAGGGCAGCAATGATAGCCCTGTACTCTGCCTGGTTATTGGTCGTCGTGCCGATACGCTGGGAAATACTGGCAATGAGATTGCCTTGCTCATCCTTTATGATAGCACCGATAGCCGCTGGCCCGGGGTTGCCCAACGAGGCACCATCAGTATATATCACTACTTTTTTGACCGTCATCTGCTTTTAGGCTAGGAACAGGATACGCCCGCAGCTACTGCATTGCACCAAGCTGCCACCTCTGGCCCGTTGTAACTCAGTGGTCGGCAGTGATATCCGGCAGCCACGGCATACCCCTTGCTCCACCTTGGCTACCGCTACACCCTTTCCCTTTCTCAAGTTTTGATAGAACTCAATTGCTTGCGGCTCAATCTCTTCGGCCAGTAGTTGCCGCTTATGCCCCAGGTCAGAGAGTATGGCTTTGAGCCTCTCCAATTCTTGGGCTAGCTGCTGTTGCTGGTGCTGCCACTCAGCTTTCATCGTTTCTAGCTGACTTTTTATCGTAGCTACTTGGGCTTCAGATTGCTCCACCTGGTCCATTATCTCCAGTGCTTTATCCTCCCGCCGGTTGCGCTGGGCTTTCAGCACCTCAACTTCACGCTGGAGATTGGTCAGCTCCTTGGGGTTCTTTATCCGGCCACTGAATAGCGTCTCTTCGGCAGCAGTGAGCTTGGTCGCGATGTCATCTATATCCCATTCTGCGGATTGCTGTTGGTGCTTCAGTTCCTCCAAGCGCTGCTGCGCCAACTCAAGTTGGTTCTGGGTTCTGGCTACCTCCCGACTTTCCCCCATCTGGCTGGCAACCTGGTTCAGCGCCCACTCATTGGACTCAATCTCTAAGTCGACCTCCTGAAGCTGATAGAGCTGCCTGGCAACACCCATTTTCCCGCTTATTCTATAACTACCAGCCCATAATAGCAATTGGATGTACTTCTCCAATACCTTAGTAACACTTAAATTCTCTGCACCTCACCCCCTTAATCCCCCTCTCCTTGAAGGAGAGGGGGAGGATTTTTATAGAAGAGGGGCTGACGCCCCTCTTAAACACCCCGCTAGGTTATTCCCCCTTTAAAAGAGAGGGGGAAATAAGAGAGTTTTAGAGGCGAAGCCTTTAAGGGCGGGTGGAGCCCCTTTTAGACACCCCGAACAAAAGTGGGAGATTGGGGGCGCTAGCCCCCGAGGGCGGGAGGGTGGGAAGAAAGACAACTGAAAACAGGGGGATGGGCTGGGCAGAAGGAGATTTTAGAGAGGCGGAGCCTCTATAGGGCGGGAGGTGAAGAAACAATAAAAGAGTTTTAGAGGCGAAGCCTTTAAGGGTGGGCGGGTGGGAAGATATGACAAATGCTTATAGTTTATACTAGAACATATGTGCTATCATAAATACGCAGAAAGGGGGAGGCGATGAGGCTACTACGATTGGCCGTGGAGATTCAGAGATGGGACCTGGCAGCCCATACCATCGTTTTGGCGAGCGCCAGGGTACTTAAGAACGGAGATAGACCATATGCCAGCAAAAGCAAAGGGAAAAAGAGGCGCCCCAAAGGGTAACCAGAACGCCCGTAAGCATGGCTTTTATTCCAAGGTGCTGGATGAGGCGGAGCAGCTTGATTTTGAGTTAGCCACCGGCGTTGAGGGCTTTGACGACGAGATTGCCCTGTTGAGGGTTAAGATAAAGTCCCTGCTGGAGAATGACCCGGAGAATATCAGGCTGCTTATGGAGGCGACTAATTCCCTGGTGCGCCTGGTTAAGGCGAAATATAACATCTCCAAAGAGCAGAAGAAGGGACTGAAGGAGGCAATTGGTAATGTGCTCAAGGATATCGCTGTCCCACTCGGAATCGGGGTCAGCAAAGCCATCACTAAATAGATTGCGCCCCTACCAGCGTGAGGTGGCTCTGGCTATATTGGGCAGCGTTTTCGGCAGGAAGGGGCTTACCTTCTCGGTGGAAATGGCCCGCCAGGGAGGTAAGAATGAGCTATCGGCCCAGCTTGAGCTTTTGCTTTTGACCCTCTATATGACCCAGCCCCAGAACATAGTAAAATGCTCGCCGACCTTTAAGCCGCAGACAGTTATCTCTATGATACGGCTCAAAGACAGATTGAATGATGCCGGCTTTAACGGCATCTGGGTGGCTGAGCTGGGCTATATCATCAGGCTGGGGAACGCCAGGGCAATTTTTCTATCTGCCGATGAGTCGGCTAATGTGGTGGGCAATACCGCCCATATCTTGCTGGAAATAGATGAAGCACAGGATGTGAGCCAGGAGAAGTACACCAAGGAGTTCAAGCCGATGGGAGCCACGACCAATGTTACCACCGTCCACTACGGCACCACCTGGGACGATTCCACACTGCTGGAGGAGGTGAAGCAGACCAACCTTGGGCTGGAGAGGAAGGATGGAATAAGACGTCATTTCCGCTATGACTGGCAGGAAATAGCGGGCTTTAACCCTGATTACCTGGCCTATGTTGAGGCAGAAAGAGAGCGCCTGGGTGAGAACCATCCCCTGTTCTTGACCCAGTACCGGCTTCTGCCTATCCACGGCGGCGGTGGTTTCTTGAGCCGGCAGCAGCTGGCGCAGCTAAAGGGAGAACACGGGAGAAAGCACCATGCCGAGGCGGGGAAGATATATGTTGCCGGTATTGACATTGCCGGCGAGGCTGAGGTAGAGAAAGACGTCTATCTAACCGGTCCCAAATTACGCCAGGACTCCACGGTGGTTACCATCGGCGAGCTGGACTTCTCCATCTGCGATGATATCCAGAAGCAGGCGGGGGTACGGGTAGTCGAGCACTACCGCTGGACCGGCGAAAAGCACGCCCGGCTCTATCCCCGGCTGGTTGATATCCTCAAAAACGTCTGGCACTGCCGCAAGGTAGTGGTTGATGCCACCGGCATTGGCCAGCCGGTAAGCTCGTTCCTGATACAAGCGCTCGGCTCAAAGGTCTCCGCCTTCACCTTCACCTCGCGGGCCAAGTCGGAGCTGGGCTTTAATCTTTTAGCGGCTATTAACTCGGGTCGGCTCAAGGTTTACGCTGGGGACGGCTCAGACGGGTGCCAGGAGTTCTGGAAGGAGATGGAGAGGGCCAAGAGCCAGTACCGCCCGTCGCAGACCGTAAATTTCTACGTCAGCCCGTCCGAGGGTCACGACGACTTCCTGATGAGCCTGGCGCTGGTGGTCGAGGCAGCTAACCAGTACCAGCCGAAAACAGCAGTGGGGAGTGTGAGGGAGGAATAGGAAGTATACCACTAAAGGCAAGCATAACATAGAATGTTTTACCGATGTCAGTAAAAACTTGACAATTTGTGTGTGAATGTTACACTTAAATTGGGAAGATGTAGTGAGGTGCAAGGTGAATAAAAAGCGTACTTTGTATAATGAAATCAAAGCAACGCAAGTAGCTGCCATTTTGCTGGAATTAAATGGTGGCGAAATGGATTATGCAAAATGTATAAAACTTATATACAACATTGAAAGAGAGGCTTTAAATCGTTGGTTGCGCCCAGTTATATTTGACGATTTATTCTCACTTCCACACGGACAAGTCGTAAGCAAAACCCTAGATAGAGCAAAGTTTGAAAATCAAAGCAACAAATCATTCTGGAGAGACCACCTAGTAACTGATAGTAATGATAATATCCGATTAATTAAAGAATGCGGAAGAGAAAAGTTGTCAAGGGCGGAAATAGACCTCACTAAAGAGATTTTCCAAAAGTACAAAGATAAAACTACAGGACAAATGTTTGATGAGTACAAAGATCCTAAGCTGTTTCCAGAGTGGAAAGATCCACACAGATCTAGCATAGAAACCACATATTCCGATTTATTGCATCTATTGGGAAAAACGCAAGAGCAAATCAAAGAGTTTGAAGAAGATATGAATGAATTGGCATATTTGGAAGAAATGACACGATGAGATGCCGTTTACTGGTAAAGTTGGAGATACTTTACGCCTTCGTGACACTGGGGTACGCCACCGTTACATAATACTTACAAAACCAAATAGTGATGGGAATGTTGTTATAGCGAATTTCACGACTGCAAGACACTTTGAATGGCTGGTAACATTTAGACCGAGAGACAATAGGGAATTATTTAAAGAAAAATCCACAGTAAATTACAATGATGCACGCATTTATCCCATTAATGCATTAGCAAAAATCGCGGAACGCAATCCCAAACAATATAAGTTTTGCCCGGAAAATCTTACTAAGAGAATAGTTATTGGGGCTTTTCAATCACGATTTACGCCGATAGAAATATTGGAGGAATTAAGAATCCAATATCCGAATGAATATGAAAGACACTGCAAAAAAGATTACTAGACGTGACTTTATGGCTGGTCTCAACAAAGTGACGTAACGTTTAATGTCTCCCGGTGGGAGACTTCTGAGA
>Ga0209979_1003404_pt1 | contig 14062 bp, 11 predicted proteins | sample AnhtaG_FD_183114 | JGI IMG/M metagenome (GOLD analysis project Ga0209979, IMG submission 183114) | Deep subsurface microbial communities from Anholt, Denmark to uncover new lineages of life (NeLLi) - Anholt_01485 metaG (SPAdes) (version 2) | ecosystem: Environmental > Aquatic > Marine > Oceanic...
AATTCATCTTGTCCATAACTATCTCCTATAGAATGTGGTTAATGAAATAAAAACTATATTTCCTACATTCTACAGATTACCTATTTTGAGCGCCAGAAAAATTTGTCACACCCCGTGAAAGGGTTTGGCCAGATTTTCTTGCAAGCGATTTTTGGGTTGTCGATACTCATTCATAAAGTGTAATAACGCCACTTTTGTCATTGCGAGGCCACAGAATGTGGCCGTGGCAATCTCCGACTTACGAACGATTGAGATTGCTTCGCTTCGCTCGCAATGACAAAGAGTGCAATCCGCTGCCAAAAAAGATGTTATGTGGTTCCAGGAAAATTAGCCACAACCCGTAAAATATCCGGCGGCTAAATAGCATGTATTGCGGAAAACAAAAACCGACGATGTCACCCCTGCACCTGCTTTCGCAGGTGTAAACTCGTCCCCGCGAAAGCGGGGAGCAGGGGTCCGGAGCGAAAAAACTGGATTCCCGCTGGAGTTTATCCCGCACTTTGATGCGGGGCGGGAATGACAAATATGGATACATACGTGCGTCATCCGGCGCCGCATCGACGGACTTCTAACAGGCGTAGTGTTTCCGCAACAGAAACTAAATATTGGTGAATAGTTAAAATTCACTTGACAAAGCGGTGCTGGTTGACTATTTAAGCTGTTTCTTTAGTATTTGAAGATTGTGTGGAGTAATTGTGAATGTTGCCTAAGAAGAAGACCAGTAAGTGCAGGACACGTACTCGTCGCAGCCATCATCGTCTAAATGCTGTGAACTATTCGGTCTGTAAGAAGTGTGGCCAAGCCAAGTTACCGCACGCAGCGTGTGAAAACTGCGGTTACGTTAACCCGAAAATCACATTGAAACTCGGCAAAGAGGAAAGCAGCTAAGAAATGCGGATAGCAATTGATGCAATGGGAGGCGACAATGCACCGGATGAGATTGTCACCGGTGTGCTGGAGTCAGTTGAGCTGCTTGATAAAGATGACGAGCTGATACTTGTCGGTTCCGAGGAGATAATAGAGGAACGGTTACACTCCCTGAAGTTGCGCAAAGGTGCGGTTAGTGTGGTTCATGCTCCCGACATTATTGGTATGGACGAGGTGCCGATAGAGACTCTGCGAAAGAAACCCAAAAGCTCAATTGCTGTTCTTGCCAAGTTGGCTAAAAGGGGGCAGACCGATGCGGTCATTTCTGCTGGTAATACCGGTGCTTGTGTTGCGGCCTTCCAAATGAGGATGAGAAATCTGTCCGGTGTTAATCGTCCTGGGATAACGGTGGTATTTCCCACACCTGAAGGGCCGGTGGCAATATGTGATGTTGGTGCTAATATTGCCTGTAAGCCGATAAACCTTTATCAATATGGTGTGATGGCAAGCATGTATTCAAAACATCTGCTTGGGATTGAAAACCCAAGGATTGGGATTATGAGTATCGGTGCAGAAGATGCGAAGGGTAACGAAATCGTCAAAAAGGCGCGGGAGCTGATGAAATCCGATTCGAATATGAACTTTGTCGGGAATATTGAAGGAAGAGATATTTTCGATGGTACTTGTGACGTTGTAACTTGCGAAGGTTTTGTCGGCAATGTGATTCTAAAACTTACTGAGGGCCTTGTTGACGGCCTGTTTAAGGCGATAAAGTACGAGCTTATGGAAGAGAAACTTCAACTTGCTATAAAGTTTAAGCCTGTGATGAAAAGAATCTATAAGAAATACGACTATAATACCTATGGCGGTGCGCTTTTGTTAGGCGTTAGCGGCACAGCGCTAATCTGTCACGGCGCAAGCGAAAGTAGAACCATAAGAAATGCAATTCTGGCCTCCAAAAAGTTCCACACGGAAAAAATAAACGATAAGATCGTTGAATATCTTTCGGATACTTGCGTAAGGACCACTGATGGATAAGCGGATTAACGGTCAGCCCTCCCCCTACCATGCAGTCATTACCGGTTATGGTTCATTTGCGCCGGCGAAAACACTAAAGAATGAAGAACTTGCAAAGATGGTGGATACCTCGGACGAATGGATTACCACACGGACCGGTATCAAAGTTCGACATATTACTACCGACAATGAAACCACGGCATTTCTGGCCACCGAAGCATCCAAAAGAGCTTTAGCTGAGGCAAACCTTAACGCCGGCGATGTCGAAATTATTATTGTGGCTACTATTACGCCGGAGATGGTCTTCCCATCGACGGCATCATTTGTGCAGCGGACTCTGAGGGCAAAGAAGGCATGGGTGTTTGATTTGGCCGCTGCCTGTAGCGGTTTTGTGTATGGTCTGTCGATTGTGCAGCAGTTTATAGAAAGCGGCCGATTCAAGAATGCACTCGTAATAGGTGCTGAAACTTTAACTAAGATTACCGACTGGACTGACCGGACAAGCTGTATCCTTTTCGGAGATGGAGCCGGTGCGGTGGTGCTCGAACAAAGTAATGACGAGCACAGAGGTATTTTATACAGCACTATGCATTCAGAGGGGGAACGATGGGAAGCATTAAATTGCCAGGCGTACGGTTCTCGCTACCCGGCGGACAAACCTTTGGACGACCCAAAGAAAATCTATATGCAAATCAATGGCAGAGAAGTCTATCAGCAGGCCATTCGGCGAATCGTTGAAACGGTTAGAAACTGTCTGGACAATTGTAATTTAACCATTGATGATATTGTGATGCTCATCTCACACCAGATGAATGCAAGAATTATTGAGTCTTCAGCGAAGCGGTTAAACCTACCGCCTGAAAAGGTCTTTTTAAATATCAACGAGTACGGCAATACCTCAGCGGCCTCGGTGCCCATCGCATTTGATGAATGCGTCAGAAAGGGAAAAATCAAACGGGGTGATATTGTCATTTTGGTTGCCTTTGGTGCAGGATTGACGTGGGGAGCAAATGTGATTGAGTTTTAAGCTTCTCGAAAGAAACATTTTGTCTTATACTGCGAGCAAATCCGGGTTTTCGGCTCTTTGTTGTAAGGCACAAGAAGCTAAGATAATAACATAAGTAACCGAAGGAGCTTAACAATATATGAATTTTAACAAGATGCCGGCACTGCGAATAGGTGCTTGGGAAGTTGACATACCAATTGTGCAAGGAGCAATGGGCGTTGGCATTTCCTTATCAGATTTGGTGTCAGCCGTTGCAAACGCCGGTGGTATTGGAGTTATTGCCACCCCTGGAATCGGTCAGTTTGAACCCGATTGGGACGCAAATCCCAAGGAGGCAAACAAAAGGGCCTTGCAAAGAGAAATAAGAAAGACAAAGGCCAAGACAGACGGGATTATCGGCGTAAATGTAATGGTGGCCCTTTCAGATTTTGATGACCTTGTGCAATGTGCTGTGGATGAAGGAGTGAATATGCTCTTTCTCGGTGCAGGACTTCCATTAGGGCTCCCTAAGACACTACCGCTCGATAGGCTGGGTGAGCTCGCTACGAAGTTTGTCCCTATAGTGTCTTCCGCCAGAGCAGCTAAGTTAGTATTTAGAGCCTGGCAGAAACGATACGCCCATGTGCCCGATGCCATGGTTGTAGAGGGTCCATTAGCCGGGGGGCATCTCGGCTTCAGAAAAGACCAGATCGATAATCCTGACTATGCGCTGGAGAAAATACTGCCGGAAGTGATCACTGTCGTAAAGTCTTATGAAGAGCAATTCAACAAAAGCATTCCGGTCATCGCCGCTGGCGGAATATATACAGGTGCTGATATTCACAGATTCATGGAGTTAGGAGCCCAGGGAGTCCAGATGGGTACCAGGTTTGTTGCAACTTATGAGTGTGATGCCTCCATGGAATTCAAAGAGGCGTATCTGAATTGCAAAAAAGAAGATATTGTCATAATTGACAGCCCTGTTGGGTTGCCTGGACGAGCCATACGGGGTAAGTTTCTTGAGCGGGTTTTGTCGGGGGGCAAAGAGCCTTTCAAATGCTCCTGGAAGTGCCTGAAAAGTTGTGATTTTAAGAATGTGCCATATTGCATTGGTCTTGCATTAACCAACGCCAAGAAAGGAAACCTTGAAGAAGGATTTGCTTTCGCGGGAGCTAATGCCTATAGAGTAGATAAAATCATTTCCGTTAAAGAGCTTATTGGGACGTTAGTTGAAGAATATATGGCCGCAGCAATGCAGCGTTCGACGATAGGCGGAGTGCCGACATAAACGGTTAGGCAAATCTTGAAGGCCGGAAAAAAGGAACTCGAAATGAATATCTATGTGGGGAATTTGTCACGTGAGACAATTGAAGACAGCTTTTTTATTTCCGGGACAGGGTGCTCAGGTTGTAGGGATGGGCGCCGAAATCGCTCAATCGTTCCCTGTGGCGGCAGAAGTTTTTGAAAAAGCGAATGATATCGTCGGATTTGACCTGAGCAGGGTTTGCTTTGAAGGCTCCTTGGAACAATTAAACAGCACAACGATTTCGCAGCCTGCGATTTTTGTAACGTCTGCGGCCATATTGGAAGTTCTCAGGACAAATCCTGCCACAAGTAGTATAAGTGCGGATGTAACAGCGGGTCTTAGCCTTGGCGAATATAGCGCCCTCTATGCCGCTGGGCTGATTAGTTTCAAGGATGCACTTATCCTTGTGCAGAAGCGTGGCCAAGCAATGCAAGCAGCAGCAGACGCCACTGACGGTGCGATGGTCAGCATTATCGGCCTTGACGAAGAAAAAGTCCGTCAGCTTTGTGCCGAGGCCGCTGAGGGCGAATTGCTCGCACCTGTTAATTTCAACTGCCCGGGACAGGTTGTAGTAAGCGGCAGTAAATCGGCCTGCAAACGGGCTGAACAGTTGGCTGAAAAGTATGGCGCTATAAAAGCTGTGCCGTTAGAGGTGGCAGGCGCTTTTCATACGGAAATGATGTCCAGTGCGGCCGAGGCCCTTAAAGAAGCGTTGTCTGATTGTGAGATTTCAGAGCCGTCAGAAATCAAAACTATTGCAAATATTAACGCTGATTATTACGAATCAAGTCAAAAAATCGCAGAAGGCCTGATAAAGCAGTTGACTTGTCCTATTCTCTGGCAAAAATGTATGGAACGACTTCTGACTGATGGAGTTGAAAAGTTTTATGAGATTGGTCCCGGCAGGGTTTTGACAGGACTTTGCCGAAGAATCAACAGAAAAATAAAGGTTGTCAATGTAAGTAATTTGGATGCTATAAAGTCTATTATGTGAAATGTGATATACGAACTACAAAATACGAAGCACGAAATCCGAAATCCTAAACAATATCTAATTACCAAAATTCAAATGACTAAAACATTTGGTTTTGAAAATTTAGGCATTTGAATTTCGAATTTGTTTCGGATTTCGAGATTCGATATTCGGATTTGCACAAGATACGAAGTATTAAATGAGAAATATTTGGAGATTATAAGGATGTCGGAAAAAAGACTGGCCGTTGTAACAGGTGCCGCCAGAGGGATAGGCCGGGCGATTGTTCTTGAATTGCTCAAGCAGGGCCGAATCGTTGCCGGGCTGGATATAAATGATGAACAGCTTAGTGAGCTTGAGAGTGTTGTAAAAGAAGCCGGTTTTACGGTTATAACTAAATGTGTGGATATAACTAATACGGAAGAACTTACGGAGGTACTTGAGTCCCTCGCCGCCGAATACGGCGGAATCGGAATCTTAGTGAACAATGCCGGCATTACTCGTGATAAGCTGATGATGCAAATGAAAGAAGAGGATTTTGACAAGGTCATCAATGTCAACCTTCGTGCCGCTTTTATAGCAACTACCTTTGCCATCAGGTCAATGGTCAGAAACAAATTCGGCCGGATAATAAACTTGAGCTCCGTCGCGGGAATAATGGGACAGGCCGGCTCAAGCAACTATGCGGCGAGCAAGGCTGGGCTTATCGGCATGACCAAGTCGGTCGCACGGGAAGTCGGCAAAAAAAATATTACTGCAAATTGCATCGCACCGGGATTTATCATGACCGAAATGACAGAAGTGCTCCCGGATGCGGTTAAAACCGCAGCAAAGCAGATTATTCCGGTGCGGCGATTTGGTCAAGTCGAAGATGTTGCCAGAGCAGTCGCATTTCTCGCCAGCGACGAGGCCGGCTATATTACCGGCCAGGTCCTCTGCGTGGACGGCGGTATGGCAATGTAAAAACCAATATTTACCCCCGCGTTTCGTTTCACGTGGGGTCGTTTATCGTTTACCCCCCCCAAATTTTATTTTGGGCGTTTTCTTTTCTTCCTCCTTTTAGGGTTCCGTTGGGCCGGGGCCTCGGCCGGCATAAAGGGCCTTTATCTCGTCTTCGCTAAGTGCATAGCTGTAAATGCGCACGTCATCCATCAGGCCGTTCCATTCGCGTCCCGTCTGTTCGGCATTTTCACCAATTAAGACTTCCCAGCCGTTAGTGTCAATGCTGCCCGTAGCACTCGCTGAAACATCTAATTCGCCGTCCACATACTGGTAAGTTTTTGTCCCGTCATACACTCCCGCAATATAATGCCATTTTCCATTGTTCACATTTCTTTTACCTCTGACAGAACCATAAGCATCACCAGGCACATCGATTCCAGTGCAGGCAAAGTGAAGCGCATCAGTCTCTCTCTCCCTTTGCAATCTCCAGGCAGTATCTCCTTTAGTAACAACCGCCTGCCAACTTTTGTCGAAAGTGTCCACTTTTATCCAGGCTGTAATGGTTATCGAGTTGGTAATGTCGAAGGCCGGATTATTTCCGTAATTTACATAGTCACCGTCACCGTCCAGACTCAGTACATTACCTCTTATGAAATCTGAAATGATGTGCGCGTCCCCCACGAGTTTTCCGTCCAGACCATTGCCGGACGAATCAGCAGCGATGCGGCCTTCTATCCGGTCAAATTTCCACCAGCCGACCATCTCACCTGTCGAAAAGCTCCATAGATTGCCCCCACGGTAGGGCTTGCCCGATTGGTATAGTTTTAGTCGCGATTCATAATTGGCCTGCCACTTAGCGCGTTTATCCTCGGTCAGTAAATCAATCGCTTCCTTCTGCCACTTGACGGCGGTAGCAAAATCACCAACCTCGGCATAGACGGCCGCGAGGGTGCCGACATAGCTGTGGTTCTTCCAGTCCGTCAGTTCGCAGGCTTTGGTGGCGTTCTCAATTGCCTTGGCGCCGTCGCGAAACTTAGCCGCTGGGCACGCAGCCCGCAACCAGGCCAGATCGCTAAAGCCCAGCGCGTAGTTCGGATCAACACGCACCGCTGCCTCATAATCGCTAATCGCTTCGCCGTACCCACCGCCGCGGTGCTTGGCACTCTGGCCACGATTGTGATACGCCCTGGCTAAGGACTTGATAGCACTTTGCACGTGTGCGGCAATCTCACTATATTCCTGGCGCGGCAATGACCGCAGCTCTTCTACCAGTTGACAAGCCTCTTTCAGTTTTCCGGCTTTAATACATTCCCAGACGAGATAGACCTTGCTGTTCTCCCCGGCGAAGAGCTGTTCCGCATTGCAAAGGTGGCTTAGTTCGTGGGAGCGCTTGCCGTCCTCAAACAGACCGCGCAACCGATCGAGAGCGGCTTCGGCTTCTTTGTCGCGGCCAAGCCGATGAAGGGACATCGCGATGAACGATACGTCAGCCGGACTGGGTTCATAGTTAGCGGCACGTCGGAGCTTGTCGACGCCGGTCAAAGTCGCAAGGGCTTGCTCGTATGCGCCCATCCCGTACTTCTCTATACCTCCCACGGCAAGGTCTTTTATGTGCCTGTTCATCCCTGAGGTCAGTGTGGGTTGGTCACCGCTTTCCCGGAGTTTGGCGAGTTCCTCCAAATCAGCAGTAGCCTTTTCGTACTCTTGGAGGTAAGCGTAGCATGCCGCGCGTGAAAGATAGTTTTCTGCATCTCCAGGATCGGTGTCGATTCGGCGGCTAAAACGGTTGGCCATTTCCTGACAGTGTTCTTCAATCGTTCGTCCCGGCCCAAGCGCTGCGGTGTCGGCGACCCAGATTTCGTGATGCAGGTTCCCATATACTCTTCCAATGGCTATCTGGCCTATATCAGGCCGAGACCAACTACACCACCCGAATGAACCGCTCAGGACCTTTGAGGCCTTCTTTTTCTCGATTTCGTAGATCCAGAGTCCTGAATTACCAAAGTCTCCCACGCTCAGTTCTTGCCCATCTGGCGACCAGCTTAGAAAACCCCCTCCTGTTACCAAAGGCAGCGTCCATCTTGCGACGACTGAGTTGGTGGATAGCTCCACGATGTGACGCTCCAAGCCCCTACAGGCAATGTACTTCTCATCTGGTGACACCGTAGGAAAATAATAGGGACACGAGATGATCGCTGTCGGCTTGGCACCGTCTTCGATGGAAATCGAGTACAATTTATTATCCACCCGCGAATGGTAAAAAACTCGCTTTGAGTCACGGCTCCAGCAAGGCCAGTATCCCCTGGCCAGAAGCTCTGGGTCCCCTGTGCCGTCGGCCTTGATAAGCCAGACCTCCCGCTCCGCGAGAGGCGGGTGTTTCGCCGCACGTTCCGCAGTAAGATCGGCAACTAATAGGGTCTGTCGATGTCGGGTAAACGCAATGTAGCGCCTGTCAGGAGACCACGCCGGATCATGACCGGGAACCGTCAAGAGCCGGGTCTTTCCCGACTCCAGATTGATGATTTCAATACCACTAAAGCCGAGAATTCCACAACTATAGGCGAGTTCGGTTCCATCAGGCGACCAGGTAGCATGAAACCCCTCGGGCACTACCCGCTTGGCCTTTTTAGCCAACTGCTCATAAATTTCGGCCGACTCGTGCATTGCCAAAAAAGCGGCACCTTCGGGTTTGCTTTCAGGCAGATACCATAATAGACCGGCGTCCAGGGTGTCAGACACATATTTCGCAGCCGATAGATCAATCTCGCTTTTGGTCATTAGGCCGGACTTAATGATTGTGTCGTATTTGACGTTCGCTTCATCATAGAGGCCTAAAGCAACGAGGGCACAAAAGGCATGGAAGTGATAGATGTTCTTTTCAGGTTGGAGTTCAACACATTTGCGTGCATCCAAAAGTGCCTGTTCGTAATTGCCCATTTGCATACGAGTCTGGCGGCGCTCGTTATAAAGTTCGGCCTCGTCAGGCGAAAGCGTGACCGCTTTATCGTGGTCCCTAATGGCCTGAGCCAATAGTTCCTTTTCACCCTGTCCTATCGCCTTTTCCCGCCGAGCAATCGCACGAAGCGCGTACCCCTTTGAATTATTCGATTCATTCCCAATCATTACAGATGCATCGATCTCCATCCCGTCGTATTTCCTGACCGCATAATATGCCAACGCTCGCGCTTCGCGAGAGTCGTAATGGCCCGGATCAAAATCTACGGCTTTGTTCAACCATTCAAGAGTTTTATTCACGGTGCCGGCCATCATAGAACGGTTGAAGTAGGTCTCAGCGGACTCGGAAAATAACTTCTCGCCTTTTTGCTGATGTTCTTTTGCCTTCCGCTGGTATTCTTCTGTTGTTTCAGGGTCACCAGGGTCACTTTCCAGATAAATCCTGGCAAGAAGAAAATGGGCCTGGCAGGCAATCTCATCTCGTTCGTTCACCAGCTTCTCCAACTCTTTCACAGCATCAGCAGGGCCTTGTAATTCCAGGACGAGCCGGGCACGCAGCAGCCGCGCTTTAGGCCCAACGTGCTTGCTATCGACAATGCTTTCGACTTTGGTCAGAGCATCTTGAAACTGTCCGCTGGAACGCAATTCCATAGCCTTCGATAGAATGTCTTTGTGTTCGAGAAATTCAGCCTCTTTACCTCGATTAACTGCCTGAATGTACATCACAGAAATGACTGCCATACAAGCCAGTAGAATCGCCATCATCGCTGCCGTAATAGCCTGCGTTCGGTGTTTACGCAGGAATTTTTTCATACGATATATTTTGCTGGGCGGCCCAGCTAATACGGGCTCGTGGCTGAGGTGCCGTTGGATGTCCTCCGCCAAGGCGTGAGCAGTCTGATAACGGCGGATACGGTCTTTCTCCATCGCCTTAATCGTAATCCAATCCAGGTCCCCATGCAATTTCCGCCCTAATGTTCGAATATCCGTGCGACGCAATTTTGCCACCTTCGTCGATTCTTCCCCCGAAATCGTGCTCAGCCGGGTGCTGGGCGTCTTGGGCTCCTCCTCCCGGATTATATGCCGAATGTGGTCAACGCCCCCTTCACGAAGTGTCTTGGGGTCGAACGGCAGTGCGCCGGTCAACAGCTCATAGAGCACCACGCCCAGCGAATAGATATCGGAGCGCGTGTCAACATCCTGGCCGGTCATCTCTGCCTGCTCGGGACTCATATACTCGGGCGTGCCGATAAACTGGCCCTGCTCGGTGACCAGCGTTCGCTCGGTCAAGGGCTGGCTGATGGCCTTGGCCACTCCGAAATCGATGACCTTGGGCACGGCCTGCTCGCCCTGGATGGCAATCTGCACGTTCGAGGGCTTGATGTCGCGGTGGATGATGCCCTTTTGGTGGGCGTGCTGGACAGCCTCGCAGACCCGCAGGAAGAGCTTAAGACGCTCCTCGATGGTCAACTTGTGCCGGTCGCAGTGCTCGGTGATAGGGACGCCCTTGACGTATTCCATTACGAAGTATGGCCGACCCGCCTCAGTCGTCCCTGCATTGAACACGTGGGCGATATTTGGGTGCTCTAACAGGGCCAAAGCCTGGCGTTCAGCCTCGAAACGGGCGATAACCTGTTTGGTATCCATCCCCGGCTTAATGACTTTCAGCGCCACCCGGCGTTTGACTGGTCTGAGCCGCTCGGCCAGATAGACTATGCCGTAACCGCCCTCACCCAGAACGCTGAGCAGCTTGTAGGGACCAATCTGGCTGGCTGGCAGTCCAGCCTCGTCCGAAAAACTGGCTGTGGGAACGGGTTCGTTCTCACCTGACCGTTTATCCTTCCTTTTTTCAGCATCGCTCATCAGAATCTCACTTTCAAACTATACAATACCCCAGGTCCCACCTTCAGTCAAACAGATTCTGCAGATTTTCTACTGCCACACATTATCATCCTCCTGTTAAATTAATCCTTGACCATTGGTCAGCCCGAAAAAAAATAAAAAATATGTTTGTAGATGGGTATTTTTGTCGGTAATATACCCGCCAATAAATAATAAATACAATTGGCTGTCGGTAGCAGCTATTGTTAATGGAGTTCAATCGGAAGGTTACGGAATAAATTCCTGTTTAATTAGGGAGGAAAACAAGTGAGTGCTGATGAAGTAGATGTTCAGGCAATTGAGGATAAAGTAATCGAGATAATAAGTGAGCAAATGAGCGCAGAAAAGTCTGAAATAACGCGTGAGACCTCATTTATTAACGACTTGAATGCTGACTCTTTGGATACGGTTGAGCTCGTTATGGAATTTGAGGACGAGTTCGATATGAGCATTCCGGACGAGGAGGCCGAGAAGATCCAGACCGTCGGCGCCGCAATTGACTACATAGTCAATATTGCACAATCCAAAAGCCAAGAGTAACGAACAAGTTTAGTATGAGTAAACGGCGAGTTGTTATTACGGGCTTAGGTTGTGTAACCGCCTTAGCCGAGTCCGCTGATGAACTTTTCGCAGCACTGTGCGAGGGCAAAAGCGGCATTTCTACTATACAATCATTCGATACCGGTGCATACCCTGTTAAGTTTGGTGGCGAGGTTAAAAGCTTTGAGATAACCAAATATACTGACCATCGCAAGAGCAAGCGAATGGATCGTTTCTCGAAGTTTGCCATAGCTGCGGCCAGTCAGGCTGTGGAAGACAGCGGTATTGACTTTTCCAAAGAAGACATTTTTCGTGCCGGTGTCATTGTAGGCACAGGAATAGGCGGTATCAATGAAATTGAAGAGCAGCACAAAAGACTTTTGAAAAAAGGTCCGAGTAAGGTATCTCCTTTCTGTGTTCCGCGGCTTATGGCTAATGCCGCCAGTGGTACCATTGCCATTCGTTATGGCGTGCGGGGGCCTAATTTTTGTGTGGTAAGCGCCTGTGCTTCGGGCAATCACGCTATTGGAGAAGCTTTTTCCAACATCGTTGCAGAACGAAGCGATATTATGATAACCGGCGGCGCTGAAGCTGCTCTTACGCCGATAGGATTAGCTTCGTTCTGCGCTGCCAGGTCGCTGAGCACTCGAAATGATGACCCACAGGGTGCTTCAAGGCCGTTCGACAGGGACAGAGACGGCTTTGTTCTTTCCGAAGGAGCCGGGATTTTGGTTCTGGAAGAAGAAAGTCACGCCAAAAAACGCAACGCAAATATATACGCCGAGCTTCTTGGTTACAGCGCGACCGATGATGGTTATCACATTACCGCCCCCCTGCCGGATGGTGACGGTGCGGCGACAGCAATGAAGCTGGCACTGATTGATGCCGGGCTCGAAACAGAAAAGATAGATTATATTAACGCACACGGGACAGGTACCGAGTTGAATGACATTGCTGAAAGTTCGGCTATAAAGAGTGTTTTTAACCAACGCGCGTATAAGATACCCGTCAGCTCAACCAAAAGCTCTCTCGGCCATCTGCTCGGTGCCAGCGGTGCTGTTGAGCTTATAGTATGTGTAAAAGCCATTAATGAATCGACTATTCCTCCGACTATCAACCTTGAAAATCAGGATGAGCGCTGCGACCCCAGGATGGACTTTGTACCTCTAACGGCTCGACAGGCGAAGGTCAATATTGCGATGAGCAACTCTTTCGGCTTTGGGGGTCATAATTCCTGCTTAGTCGTGGGGAAAGTTTAGCCCGGATATTTCACACGATTTGGGCGGTTTTGCTAAGCTGTGCCACGACTCCTGCGTGACAGAGCAGAAGATATACCCGAACTTATTGAGTATTTTATCAAAGAAGTCGCCGCGGAGGTAGCTCCAAAGTTACAGGTATAACCGATGCCGCACAGACAATCCTTTCAAACTATGACTGGCCCGGCAACATTCGTCAGCTTCTAAACTGTATCAGGACGATGGTTGTAATGTGCGACCGTAACAAACTCGATGTAGCCGACATTCCTCCTGAAATAGCACAGAGACGGCAATTGGCCCCCGGCACTCCCGATAGAATCGGGGCCGGCTTGGCAAGTGTATCAGGCTTCCCGCAAGGCGGGGGCCCAACACTGAACGAAATTGAAAAGCAGGCCATTACAGACACATTGGCCAAAACAAAAGGCAACCGAGAAAAGGCAGCAAAAATCTTAGGCATCGGCGAGAGAACACTCTATAGAAAGATTAAAGAATATAACCTTTAATATTTAACCACGGATTTCACTGATTTTTATAGAATGAAAAAACAATGCGTATAGTAATTCTTCTTTTTGATTTCTGTTTTGATTCAAGTAATAAAAATAAAGAATTTGTATTTAGCAAAGATAAATACACTTTGCGAATGTTTGATGCCGCTGAGGAAATACCAGCAACAGAGTTATTTTCAAAATATGATGTTGATCTCATGAAAATGGAAACTTGGTCTTTAGTTGCTGAAGCTGAGAACCTAAAACACTACAAAGAAGAAGTAAATATTTTACTTCTTTCATTCAGAATTTATAAACTGGCTCGTGTTTTCATAAAATATCGTTTGTGCAAAGAGTATGTTGATCGTTGCTCCAGTCTTAATGATTGTCTGCGTCTAGTTATGCCAAACGAAAGCAATAGGATAATTACACTTAATGATTTGAATATCATAAATAAAGGGTACTCAAAGCTATTACAAATGGATACTATCTCGAATAGGACTCATAATGCTATATATTTTATGTACCAAGGTTTCTGTGCCAGTAAGATGATTGATTCTTTTGTACTTCTAATGTGTGCCATTGAGTCTCTTTTCTCAAATGAATATCATAATAGAAAACACTCTGGAGCCACAAAAAAAACTGCTGGAATTACAGAAACTATATGTTCAAGAGTTTCTAAGTTCTTGGATAATAGGTTAGGATACAAATATGAAGATATAAATGAATTGTAAGCGTTCAGGCGGTTTTGGTTAATTAATATGATTTTTTATTAACGATGGAGCAGGAATGCCATCCAGATGACAACGACACGCATCACGCAAATATTCAATAACACTCCGCTCTTGCAAACGG
>Ga0209979_1003406_pt1 | contig 14059 bp, 16 predicted proteins | sample AnhtaG_FD_183114 | JGI IMG/M metagenome (GOLD analysis project Ga0209979, IMG submission 183114) | Deep subsurface microbial communities from Anholt, Denmark to uncover new lineages of life (NeLLi) - Anholt_01485 metaG (SPAdes) (version 2) | ecosystem: Environmental > Aquatic > Marine > Oceanic...
AGCTATGCTCATGTACGCCAAATACGGAGGAATTCCTCCTGTTGGCATGGTTTTGGAGAGCCCTAAATTGGCAGCAGAACATGTAGAATATCCAGTAATATCTAAGCACGTGGACGCATACGGTTTTGTGGAAACAACCATCCCTGAAACTACGGCGATCCTTGAGGTAATGTCAAACCACCTCTCAGCAGCCTGGGCCCTCCAGGTCGATCCTAAAGAGGCTTTAGATGCCGCTAACAAAGAGATCTATGGTCTTTTGAAGGCTGCCGGTTATTACAAGTAAAATGGATTTACTTTAAAAACAAATTTTGAGCTTCGCCTCCTTAGATTTTCCCTCATTGACTGAATCATACGCGTTGAGGATTTTTTGTCCAAATGAGGTAAAGGTAGTGACAATATCTTCTTTTTGGGGAAAGAATACCAAATATTTATTACTTTTACCTTTATTAATTTTCCTTCTGGCCCTGGTCTTTTTTCCCACCATTTATTCTTATTATATAAGCTTTAACAAAGTTTTGTTTAAGAGTTATCTGAAACCAGAATTTTTTGGTTTCGGTAACTACCGTAAAGTTCTTTCTAATCCAGCCTATTACTCAGCCCTCCTCTTCAGCATTAAGTTTACTTTTATAGTTACAGCTATGGAGATAATCCTGGGTCTGGCTCTAGCGGTGTTATTTAACCGAGAATTTTGGGGGAAGAGAACTGCTACTGTTCTTTTTCTGATCCCCATGATGGTATCTCCAGCTCTATTAGGGATAATGTTCAGGCTAACCCTCAATGAATTTGTGGGAGTTGTCACCTATTATCTTAATGCCCTAGGAATTGCCGTGAGTCCGCTCAGCCCAAAGTCGGTAATTTATACCTTAATTTTGATCGATGTTATCGAATGGACTCCTTTTACATTTTTACTGCTGTATGCGGCCATGCGGTCTCTTCCTTCCGAACCTCTTGAGGCAGCCATTGTAGACGGAGCCTCCAAACCCCAAATATTTAGATACATCTCCATTCCCTTGATCAAACCGATACTGATCACGGTAATTTTATTACGGGCTATAGATGCCTTTAAGACCTTTGATATGATATACGTCTTGACCGGTGGCGGACCAGGAGTCATGACCACCACCATTAGCATCCACATTTATAAGATGGCTTTTTTGACGGGAGACTTTGGGGTAGCAAATGCTAGTTCAATACTATTATTCTATTTTCTAATGATTCCCCTGGCATTTTCCTTAAAATATATTGGAAGAAGGTAACCTGAGATGCGCAGTCGAAAATCCCGTATTATTACGTCTATCACCGTATGGTGTCTGGTTATATTAATCCTACTTATATTTGATTTACCCATAATTAATACTATCATAACCTCTCTTAAAAGTAATGCAGATATTTCCAGCAGTCCACCCCGCTGGATTTTTAATCCTATTTCCGATCATTATAAGAATGTCCTCTACGCCGCTGGTTTTCCTTTCCCCAAATTTTTTAGAAATAGTCTCTATGTCTCTTTGTTTGCCACCTTACTTACCCTTGCCTTATGCTTTCCGGCAGCGTATTCCATAGCTCGCTTTGGTACCGGAGGCAAGACTTTACTACCATTTGCAGTGAGTCTAAGACTTCTGCCTCCTATTATGTTTGTCATACCCTTGTACATTCTTTTGGGGAAGACAGGATTGGTGGATACTGTGAGTGGGCTAGTGCTGGTTAATACACTAGTCAATGTGCCCTTGGCGCTTCTGGTCCTGGTGAGTTTCATTCAGGACTTGCCCAGGGAAATCGAAGAGGCAGCCATGATTGATGGCTGTTCTACCTGGAATATGATCTTTTTGATTGTTCTGCCTCTGACTTTGCCGGGAATTAGTGCCGTGGCAATGCTCACCTTTATCTGGTCATGGAACGAATACCTGTTCGCCCTTATTTTGACCATTAATAGAGCTACTACTGTTACAGTCGGTGCTTCTCTCTTCGTCACTGCCTGGGGGATCAAGTGGGGGGAAATCGCCGCCGCTATTTCCCTTTCCATTATACCGATTTTGATTTTTATCGTTTGGGTGCAGAAGTATTTAGTGAGAGGATTAACATTGGGCGCTATAAAATGAAAAAGGAGGAAAAATGGCAGAAATAAGAACAGTGCGAGGTAAAATCTCTGCAGATGAGTTAAGTATCACCTCGACTCATGAACATGTTTTAGCTGATGTGTCCGTTTGGTTCAAGGAGTTAACAGAAGCTTCTCGAAGGAAGCTCTCTGAGCAAAAAGTGAATCTAACTAATATAGGAATTTTACATCGAAACCCCTGGGTCGTAAAGGATAACCTTGTATTAGATGATGTAGATCTTGCGATAGAAGAGCTCCTTGAATTTAAAAAAGCCGGTGGAAGCACAATAGTAGATGCAACAACTAGGTACATGGGTAGAGATCCACTTGCCTTGAAAGCCATATCTATACAAATAGGTTTACATATTATTGCCGGGTGTGGGTACTACTTCGAAGAAAACTTCCCTCCGTCTCTTTCCGACAAAACAATTAGCGAAATTGCTGAAGGGATGATTAAGGAAATAGAGGAAGGAATTGACAACACAGATATTTCTCCTGGAGTAATTGGGGAGGTTGGATCAAGTAAGCAGATAACCGAAAATGAAGAGAAAGTCTTGCGGGCTGCTGCCCGGACTCAGTTGAAGACAAATTTGACTATTATAGTCCATCCTTATCCATGGGGGGGGACAACGGGAATGCAAATTTTGGATATTATAGAGCGAGAAGGGGTTCCGCTAAACAGAGTCATTATGTGCCATATGGATTGTAATATGAATTCGAAGTATCACAAAGCTATTCTCGATCGGGGAGCATATATAGAGTTCGATAATTTTGGGAAAGAATATTACCTGGATATTGAGCTAACAGAAAATCCTCGCGATACAGAGCGAATTGAGGCTTTATGTCAGTTAATAAGTGATGGTTACATATCGAAAATTCTCCTTGCTACGGATATTTGTTTGAAGATGGACCTGCACAGGTACGGCGGATGGGGGTATGACCACATATTAACTAATATTGTTCCCCGACTGAGGAAGATTGGTATTAGTAAGGAAGAAACTCATAAGCTGTTGGTTTTAAATCCAAAAAGAGCATTAACTGGGGAGGAGTCATAACGGTTGGGCTCGGCTTTCTTGCAGCCTTTTTTCGAATAGCTGATGAATAGGAATTCAATGAAGTGATTCTCCTATTAGGATTCTGTTCCATTTGTTCGTGAGAAAACATACTCGATATTGTATGTGATAAAATGGAAAGGAACCATTCTTGGATCCAGTAATAAAAACAGAAGGAAGCCACCTCAATTAGCTTGAGATACTCTTCTACGAGACTGACACTGCGTTGAATAGAGAAAGATATCTCCTCTTTGCTCATGCCCTTTTTCCTGCTGAAATTAATTCTACGTAGATCCAAGAGGTGCTTATCTACGCTCATAGGATCGTGAGAGCATTCCTTAGCAATGTCGGGAGTCTCTTTCCCCCTTAAGTAGCTTCTTGCGACATATTTCGACCTTATGAGTAACGCTTCTTCCCACATCATGAATTGTACCTCGTCGGGAAGGATACAGTTATGGTCTTTCTCATATTGGGCAATGAACTGACCGATTCGAGTACGATTATAACTAAACATGAGAGCAAGTTCAGTAGCGGTGAGTTCAACTCCGTTTTTGTTTGGAAGATAGCCTCTTTGACATCTGCAATGGGGTTTATCGCAGATCCTTTTATATTCAACTATTGATCCCCTTAGAAATGGGCCTAACTTACATAACTCTTCTCGCAACATCTTTCTTCTCATATATAAAGAATTTAAGGTACGGTCAGCCATAAAAGAAATGCCAAGTACTCGATTCTCAATTTTTCGATGTTGGAAGGGGAATTTTCAACCCAAATTCACAAAAAACTGGATTGAAAGAGAGATAAGAAAAGCTGGAAAGGTAGGAAATTAAAGGAAATACTCAAATTACCTTATAGTGCTTGTACGCATGTGAAGAAGATTGAGAAATATGGGGAAAAGCGAAGACGTTGGGTATAGAGGATTAGTTTTTGACATTCAAAGGTTTAGTCTTCAAGATGGTCCAGGCATTCGCACTGTGGTATTCTTAAAGGGTTGTCCTTTGAGATGCTTATGGTGCGATAATCCTGAATCTCAGAGTATAGAACCTGAAATTGCAGAATCTCCTATCAGGTGTATCAGATGTGGTAACTGTTTTCATGTTTGCCCAACAGGGGCAATTTCTCCTGACAGATGGTTTATAGATAGACAAAAGTGCATTCAATGTTTGAAGTGCGTAAAGATTTGCCCTTCCGGGGCTCGTGACCTAATAGGCAAAGAAATGAGCGTAGAAGAAGTCATGAAGGAAATACGAAAAGACGAAATCTTCTACAGGCAATCAGGGGGAGGAGTTACTCTTTCTGGGGGAGAACCTGCCTATCAACCCCAATTTACCACTTGTATTCTCAAAGATTGCAAAGAAGAGAGGATTCACACTGCGGTAGAGACCTGTGGAGCGGTTCCTTGGAAACAATTAGTTCGGTTACTTAAGTTCACAGATTTAGTGCTGTATGATTTAAAACATGCAAATCCTGATGAACACAAGCGTTTAACAGGAAAATCCAATGACTTAATCATAGACAATTTGAGGAAAATAGTTACCTATAAGAATAAAATGAATTTAGAAGTCATCGTTAGAATTCCACTTATTCCGGGGTGTAACGATTCCAAGGAGAATATCTTGTCTATAGTGGAAGTACTGAACAGTCTGAATGAAATAAAGAAAGTCCATCTTCTCCCCTATCACGAACTGGGCACAAGTAAATATGAGAAGTTGAACAGAAAGTACATACTAAAAGGAACGCCAAGGCTCACTAAAAATAGCCTAGAGGAAATGAAGAGCCTATTTACCCATAAGGAGTTGCAGGCGCATATTATAGAGTAATCTTCTTAAAAGTCTTCAGGGAAGGAGGCAAAATAAAATGCGAGAAAGGATAAAACTTCTCAAAAAAAGATTATATTCTACCGAGCCTGCGGTATCATTGGAACGAGCACGACTTATTACTTCTTCATATAAAGAGACTCAAGGTCAGCCTATGATATTGAGGAGAGCTAAAACCCTGGCTAAAATTCTCCACAATGTGAAAGTGTGGATCGATGATCATGATCTCTTGGTGGGCCATCGAGCACCTCAAGTGCGTGCTGGGGTTATCTTTCCAGAAATGTCTATTCACTGGCTTAGAGAGGAACTTCCCACTTTAGAAAAACGAAAAGTAGACCCATTTTTGGTTACTGAGAAACAACGCGAGGAGTTGCCTACTGTTCTTGATTTTTGGGAGGGAAAAACGATTTACGACCACACCTTAGCCAGAATGCCTAAAGAAACTAAGAGGGCATTGGAACAAAAAGTTTTTGATATAGACAACTATCTATACAACGGTGTATCCCACATTTTAATTGACATACCGAAAGTACTCTATAAAGGCATCTCTGGAATAAAAGAGGAAATAAAAAGTAGAATGAGAGACTTAAAGTGGTCCAATCCAGAAAATATGGAAAAACTGCTTTTCTACAATGCTGCACTTATAGTATGTGACGCATCAGTCAACTTTGCTCGTCGATACGCTGAGGAGGCAGATAATCTATCTTTTAAAGCGGAAGGTAAACGGAAAACAGAATTGCAACGTATTGGATCTATTTGTCACCAGGTTCCCGAATTTCCGGCAACGGGATTTTGGGAAGCAGCACAATCGTTATGGTTTGTTTTTCTCATTAACTACCTAGAAACTGACGGGATGTCGATCAGTTTGGGTAGGTTTGATCAGTATATGTACCCGTACTACATGAAGGATATAGATGCGGGGAGAATCACACAGGCGGATGCTCTTGAGCTAATTGAATGCTTGTGGATAAAGTTGACGGAAATTGTGGAGTTATTTGATATTGACTGCGCAGAAAATTTTGCTGGATTCCCCATGGGATTCAATCTAGTAGTAGGGGGACAGGACAGGAACGGCCAGGACGCAACTAATGAATTGTCCTACCTTTGTCTTAAAGCTACTGCTGAGGTGAAGGTTACCCAACCCAATCTTTCGATAAGATTGCATACTAGAACCCCTTCTACTCTCTTGAGAGAAGCATCTAAAGTCATCAGAGAAGGTATAGGTATGCCCGAGGTTTTTAACGATGAGGCGATAATTCCTGCGGTGCTTAATCAAGGCATCTCTCTGGAAGAAGCCAGGGATTATGCCCCTGTTGGTTGTGTAGAGTTTCCTGTTCTTGGTGCTGATGCTAAAACTAATATTGCACTATTTAATCTCTGTCGCGTGCTTGAATTGGTACTCAAAGAAAATTCTGAGTCAGAAATTCATTCGTTTTCAGATTTCGAGAAAAAAGTCCAGAAAAAAATGGAGTACTTTATAGAGCAAATGACAATTGCTTGTAATGTCATTGATCGTACACACGCAGAACTTGTACCTACACCTTATCTTTCAATCCTGATACCAGGGTGTATAGAGAAAGGTGTGGATGTAAGCGCAGGAGGAGCCCGGTATAATTTCTCTGGTGTGCAAGCCGTGGGAGTTGCAAATTTTGCTGATTCGCTAGTGGCAGTAAAAAAGCTTGTTTTCGAAGAAAAAAAGATAACCCTGAGGTGTTTGATAAAGGTCCTGAGTTCTAATTTTGAGAAAGCAGAACATATGCGTCAAATGCTCCTCCAGTTGGCTCCCAAGTATGGAAATGATGAAGATTATGTTGACTTAATTGCTGCTAAATGGACGAAATTCTATTGCCAGGAGGTCCAAAAATATCACAATCCTCGAGGCGGAAAGTTTATCGCTGGATTGTATAGTGTGTCTTCTCACATTCCCTTAGGAAGAGAAGTGGGAGCAACTCCTGATGGAAGAAAGGCGCGAGAACCTCTGGCAGATGGAGGACTTTCTCCAGCTCAGGGAAAGGATCGGAAAGGCCCCACGGCGGTACTCAAATCCGTAAGTAAAATTGACCATTCACTTGCCCCGAATGGGACTTTGACAAATCTCAAGTTCAATCCGCAGGTATTGGCAGGGGAAGAGAGGTTGGGAAAATTTCAAGGGTTTTTAAGGAGTTTTGTCGATCTTAAGTGCTCTCACGTCCAATTCAACATTATATCGGCGGACGTCCTAAAGGAAGCTCAGAAAAATCCAGAAAAATACGCAAATTTGCTCGTCCGGGTGGCTGGTTATAGTGCTCGCTTCGTAGAGCTAGATGAACATGTCCAGGAAGATATAATCAAGAGAACGGAACACATGTCTATATGATTTTTTTTGGAGAAACGTTGTTGCCGGCCTTTTTCTGATTGTAGCCCTTTTTATCTCGTGCAAGGTGATTTAAGTTTCTGTTCTTTATTTTCTTAAAACGCTGTTTTGTCTTACAAAATGGGCAGATACAGAATTTCGGGATTCGAGGTCTAACAATTTTAACTCTTGGTTTAACTGAATCTTTTGACATCTGGCAGTTTCCCCTTTTTGGAGGAAGTCTGCCATCTATTTTCAAAGAGCGAAAAGTGAGAGAAATTTACATTACTTTACAATCTTACAACAAACTTGGGCAAGACCCTAATTCCTCCCAATGCTCCTTGAATATCTGTTTTATGGTGAAGCGATAAGAACGTACTTGCTCTATCATAATAACAGTATATTCAGGAGCGTCGGGAAAGCAAATAAATGAATGCAGTATATATCAGAAACAACTAAGGGAGAGAAAAGGGGATTTCAAGGGGAAAGAATTTCCCCTTGATTATCTTGAAAGATGATAAATCTGTTTAAAGTTGGGTCTTTGAAGCACACAAAGGAAAGAATTGTCAAGCGAAGGAGGAATTGATTAATGGACCAGCTCGGGATGGGTGTAATTGGAATTGGATTCATGGGGAGTCTTCACGCCAGAGTTTATTCTGAATTGCCCAACACCAGATTGGTCGCTATAGCTGACGTTAATAAAGATCGATTAACTGAGACCAGTGAAAGGTTGGGAGTGCCAGGCTACGTTGACTATAATCAACTATTGAAGCTAAGTGAGATTGATGCTGTGAGTATATGTGTATTTGATACTTTGCACACACCGGTTGCCGTAGCTGCAGCAGAGAGTAATAAACATCTGCTGATAGAAAAACCAATTGCCATAAAGATTCAGGAGGCTGAGACAATCATTAGGGCTGCTCAAGACCATGGAGTGAAATTAATGGTGGGACATTTACTTCGGTTTGATCCACAATATTCGCAGGTGAAGAAAGCTATTCTTAGTGGAGAACTTGGTAAGTTAGTATACTTGTGCAGTCGTCGCAATAGCCCTATCACGGAGGGTCCGGCACGTTACAGAGCATCGGATACTTCGCTAACCTTTCATGTAGCAGTGCACGACCTGGACCTCATACGATGGTATGTAGAAAGTGAGGTAGAGAGAGTTTACGCCGAAAGTACTACGAAAGTGCTAAAAAATAAAGGCTTTCAGGATGTGGTACTTGCTACTCTTAAATTCAAGAATGGAACAATTGCATCTCTAGAATATTCTTGGATCTTGCCTGAGAAATCCGCGACAAAATTAGATGCGAGAATGGAAGTTGTGGGGACAGCCGGTGTTGCATATATTGAGACATTTCATGGAGGGTTATCTATATGTGGAAGAAGAGGAGTGCTGTATCCAGATACTGTAAATTGGCCTGAAGTTCATGGCCAAATAGTGGGAAATCTAAGGGAAGAATTAATGCACTTTGTTAAGTGCATTATTAATGATAGAGCCCCTCTAGTTTCAGGAGAAGATGGGACAGAAGCTGTGAAACTGGCTTTTGCTATCAGTCGATCAATTGCGGAGAAAAGGCCAATCACTGTATAGAACAACCGAAATGAGGTATCTGGCATCGAATGTCCTAAAGGGAGAATATTCATGGACGAGGGCTGCGAAGACGGAGTATTCGCAAGCAAGAAGTCCGACTCAATTAAATGATTGAGGGAGGTGGTGTCTGGAGACGAGTTAGATTAGGCTCGTAGCTCTGGTTGATAAAGTGAATACCTGCTGGATAAGAAGGATTACCATCTGTTACCACGATGATCTCTTGCCCAGGCTTAGCTGTACGAATGGCCTCATTCATGGCAATGACAGCGGGCAGGGTATCTCTTGTTCCGATAACAAGGATGTACTTGTGATAAAGAAGAGCAAACTTTACACTTAAGCTGCGTACGCTTTCTACCATCATTGAAATAGAGGTATTGACAAGGAGCGCCACAAATCCTACAGGTAGAACCTTCAGGTACTTTAGTCTTAGGATCTTTAGCAGCAACTGGCTTGAGGGGGTGACCATTTTTCTTCTCGTAAGTAGATAAAAGTCTCCTCCAGTCTAACTTTGGAGTAGTTTTAAGAGGAGCCTTAAGTGGTGGTTCGGGTCAACAAAGAAGTCGCGGTAATGGGGATGTTTTTCTTTGAAATCATCTTTAGGTTTAACATTGGGATTACGGTTAGCTAGAACCTCTAAAAGACCGTTGATAATTTCTTCTATTTCTTCCCGGGTGAACTTGGAGCAGATCCAGATAACAAAACGAGCTGTCTTTTTCACTGGGCTTGCCTCCTTTTTTGGATGGATTCCCAAATCCTACTGTAAGAGGTAGGGGGAGGCAAGCCACTTTCACTAAAACACCTGATAATAAAGGGTTTAGAACAAAATTACTAAAAAACTTTTGACATTACTTGAAACTTAAAAAGGAGGGATTCATGGACATTTTATCAAAAACATTCGATCTCACTGGCAAGACAATTATTGTCACAGGAGGAAGCAAAGGTCTTGGTAAAACAATGGCTTTAGCCCTTGCCGAAGCAGGTGCAGATGTAGTAGTAGCAAGCCGTACCTTAAGTGAACTAGAAAAAACTGCTAGAGAAATTAGAGATTTAAAAAGGGAATCCTTGGCTATTAAAGCTGACATTACCAGCGAGGTTCAGGTAAGGTCAATGGTAGAAGAAACCATCGAGAAGTTTGGAAAAATCGATGTTCTAGTTAATAATGCGGGTATGGGAAGGATAGATAAACCTCCTGAGAAGACAAATCTTAAGGAGTGGTCTGAAGTTATGGAAACCAATGTAACAGGGACTTTTATATGTTCTAAAGAGGTTGCTTCCAAAATGATCGCGAGAAAAAAGGGAAAGATCATAAACTTAGCCTCTATGTCCGGTTTCATAATAAATAGATATGTGCATGGTGGAGCCTATGATTGTTCTAAATTGGCTATTGTAGCCTTGACAAAAGCTTTAGCTGTTGAGTGGGCTCCTTATAAGATCACTGTAAATGCTATTGCACCGGGTTACTTCAGAACAGAGCCAAATGAGATATTTTTCCAAAGATACCCAGATTTCTATCAAAAAGTCATAGACATGACTCCTTTAAGACGGATAGGCAACCCACAAGAATTGAGCGGACTCATCATTTATTTAGCGTCGGAAGCTTCAAATTTTATGACTGGCTCAACTATTCTTATAGACGGAGGATACACCTTGTGGTGAAAAATGATGAATTTGACCACAAAATACCTATGGGAGTTAGAATAGCGAGAAAATGCAGGGAAGATTTGAGGAAGTCAGAAGAAGGAAATTCTCGTGAACCTAAGGGATGAAAAACCGGAAGGAAACGCCCGGAAGGTTGGACAGCTACAGCATTGATCCGGGAAATCAAGCAAGAATTGCGTGTTCCCGTGCTGGCTGATATATCGACTCTAGAGGAAGGAACAACTGCGGAGGAGGCAGGTGCAGATCTTGTGGCTACCACGCTAGTGGACTGTACTTCTTATACCAAAATGAACAATAAGGTCGATTTTACATTCATACAAAATCTTCTAAGGGAATTATATGTTCCTGTTGTGGTTGAAGGGAAAATATGGACTCCGGAGCAGGCTAAGAGAGCTTTGGATATGGGTGCTTATGCAGTTGTGGTGGGTTCTGCTATAACCAGGCCTCAGGAAATCACCAAGAGGGCCAGCTATGGTTAAGAGATGTGTAGCGGGACTGGAAAAAGGTGTGGATAGCTTGATTAGAGAGAAGGTACGGGGAGACTATTCAAAGATAAGCCCTCTTCTAATATCTCAGGTAGCTAAAGAGGGAGATGAATTTGCCCGGCTTATCTTGCAAGAAACTGGCAAGTATCTTGGTGTGGGAGTTGGATCCATAATTAATATTCTGAATCCTGATGTAGTGGTTATCGGTGGGGGAGTAGCAGGAGCCGGAGAGATACTTTTTAAATCTGTGCGAAGGTTTGCTCAACTATACTCTCTACCGTCCGCCTATAGCTCAGTAAAAATTTTACCGGCTAGATTAGGAGATGATGCGGGTGTAGTAGGAGCGGTCTGTCTTGTCTTTGATCAGGAAAGATGAATCAGCCAATAAAAGATTCTGCTTACCTTCTAGATAAATGTGGGATAACCACCCGTAAAATCTAAAGACAAAAAGAAATAAGACGATGATCGTCGATCTACATTGTCATCTTTTGAAGGAGGAAGGATATCTGGAAAACTTGGTTAAGGAGGCAAAGAAACTGGGAGTTAGCAAGATATGTCTCAATGGGCTTGGTAGGCTTTATGATGAGCTGGGCAACGAGGAAGTAAAACAAGCTTTTCTGAAATATCCTCACCTGATAATTGGATTTGGTCACCTAAGATTAGGGAAAAATTCAGTAGAAAAGATTGATGAGCTTTATCAGGCAGGATTTCGGGGCTTGAAAGTGATTAATCCGACCAAAAACTACGCCGATAAGGAGTTTTATCCTTATTATGCACAAGCCGAGAAACATGAGATGCCTATTCTCTTTCATACTGGAATGGTTCAGCGAAGGGATAAAGATAAATTTTATGATATTTCCTGTGAGAGGATGCGTCCCATTTATCTAGATACCATTGCCAGAGCCTTTCCTCGTCTTACCTTAATTGGCGCTCATCTTGGTGGTCCCTGGTTTAGAGAAGCAGCAAATGTACTCAGGTATAATCCTAATGTTTATTTTGATATCACCGGATCAATTCCTGGCTGGATAAGAAAAACTCCCCAGTTTTTCCGCAATTACTTCTGGTGGGAGGGTGCCTGGGAAAAAATAGTTTTTGGCTCAGATGTCCATTTTAGCCAGGTTAAAAAGGTAATAGCTAATTACCGACAGGTACTGGAAGCTTTAAAGGTAGATAAAGCCACTCAAAATAAGATATTTGGCGAAACAGCCATGCGAATATTAAATATGAAAATAAATTAAGAATGCCTTGTGAAGAGGTTTTGAAAAGAAGGGAAAAATGAGGGTAATCAGCGTCAAGGATTATGAAGAGATGAGCAGAAAGGCGGCTAAGATCGCCTCAGATAGGCTTCGCCGAAAGCCTGATCTGGTTTTAGGCCTGGCCACCGGTAGTACTGCGGTGGGGCTCTACAAGCAGCTTATCAAGACTCACAAAAGAATGATTATCTTACTCTCTTGATCCCTTGGAATCTTTATTTCAGGAAGTAAGATTCATCTTATAGGAGGGAAGTTTTGATATGGATATAAAAAATTTTAGTCAGTTGGAGTTATTTTACAGAAATCAACTCCTGGATGATGTAGTTCCTTTTTGGCTGAAGTATTCACTTGATAAAGAATTTGGGGGGTATTTGACACTTCTTGATCGAGATGGGTCTGTTTACGGAACAGATAAATATATGTGGGTTCAGGGAAGAGAAACATGGCTTTTTGCCAAGCTTTATAACATAGTTGAAAAAAGAGAAGAATGGCTACAAGCAGCAAAAATTGGCGCAGATTTTATAAAGAAGTACGCTTTTGATTCGAATGAAAGAGTGTATTTTAGAGTTTCCCGAGAAGGAAAACCTCTTTATAAGCCCTGGAGTATTTTCTCAGAAGCTTTTATCATTATTGGTCTTGCTCAGTTTGCTAAGGCCTCTGGTGACAAAGAAGCTTTAAATTTAAGCCTGCGAACTTTTTGGAATGTTGTTTCTTGGATAAAAGATCCAAGTATGTTTAGTACGAATGTCTATGTTGAGAACTATTCAATTAAAACGCATGCAATACCTATGATTATGATAGCTACAACCCAAGAAATGCGTGAAGTAATTAACAATGAACGTTTTGATGAAATTATTACTCAAAATCTCAATGAGATTCTTTATGTTCATGCTAAAGATGAAATAGGAGCACTTCTTGAGACTGTAGGTAAAAATGGAGAAATTATTGATTCTCCCGAGGGACGATGTGTAAATCCCGGTCATGCTATTGAATCAGTATGGTTCTGTTTAAGAGAAGCTATAAAAAGAGATGATAGAAAAATTACAGAAAGGGCTTTGCAAATTCTTGATTGGTCTCTTGAGCGAGGGTGGGATAAAAAACATGGAGGAATATTATACTTTGTTGATATTAAGGGAAAGTCCCCTGAACAGCCGGAATGGGACATGAAACTCTGGTGGCCCCACACTGAAGCTTTGTATGCTTTGTTGTTAGCCTACCAGATCTCGAGAGAGAAAAAGTATTTAAATTGGTATGAGCAAATTCATACTTATAGCTTCGACCATTTTCCTGACCCAAGATTTGGTGAATGGTTTGGCTATCTACACCGAGATGGAACAGTGTCCCTTGAACTTAAAGGATCGATGTGGAAGGGACCATTTCATTTGCCCCGTGCCTTGCTTTACTGCACGCAATTACTGGAAGAAGTGAATAAAAAATCAAAAATGTAAAATGCACTTCTTGCTACGTAACTTTTGTACAAAAGTTACGTTAAAACATGGCATTCAGAGAGTCGGTAATAATTTTCCTGATTCTTAGCGTTGTCGGCGTGCTCTGCGGTGAAATATGATAAGGCTGAATATTTGCGTTGAAAATAAATTAAGAATGCCCCATGAAGAGGCTTTAGAAAGGAGGAAAAGGTGAGGATCATTATCCTCAAGGATTATGAGAAGATGAACAGAGTTTTATGTATTTTTGAAGATAAGAAGGTGAGAAATTTTTATCCTCTTACCCTAACCAGGCCAGTGTATGAGCTAAGATGTGGGATTAGCACATTG
>Ga0209979_1003407_pt1 | contig 14059 bp, 11 predicted proteins | sample AnhtaG_FD_183114 | JGI IMG/M metagenome (GOLD analysis project Ga0209979, IMG submission 183114) | Deep subsurface microbial communities from Anholt, Denmark to uncover new lineages of life (NeLLi) - Anholt_01485 metaG (SPAdes) (version 2) | ecosystem: Environmental > Aquatic > Marine > Oceanic...
GCGGGAAAACTATTGAACCGGATTTTGGTTGCCATCGGATTGAAGAGGGAGGAGGTCTATATAGGCAACATCTTGAAGTGTCGGCCTCCGGAGAATCGGGACCCACTCCCGGAGGAGATCGAGGCCTGTCTGCCTCACCTCTACCAGCAGATTGACATTATCAAACCCAGAGTTATCGTCGCTTTAGGGAGGGTTGCGGCCCAGACGCTTCTGAAGACCAACCTTCCCATGAGCAAATTGCGGGGACGCTTCCACGACTTCAACGGTTATCCTTTCTTGGTAACCTATCACACCGCGGCTCTGTTGAGGAATCCCCAATTCAAAAAGCCGACCTGGGAGGACATGAAGATCTTAAGACGTTATTATGATAAAATCACCGGTCAGAACTTCAAGTTCTATGACGAAGAGTGAGTGGTAATATGGAAGCTGAAAAACAGATCTTGGAGAGAACCCCGCCGCAGGCGGTCGATGTGGAGCAGGCGATCCTGGGAGCCTTCCTTCTGGACGGCGATGCCATCGGAAGATGTCTGGAAATAATCGGTGAGGACTGTTTCTATCGTGATGTCCACCGCAAGATATTCAACGCCTGTGTCTCGCTCTACGACCGCAGGGAGCCGGTGGACCTCATCACCTTGAGTGAGGAGTTGAGCCGCGGGGGGCAGTTAGAGGAGATCGGAGGTCGCTCCTATCTGGTGACTCTGACGGAGCTGGTGGCCAGTGCCGCCAACGTCGAACACCACGCCAGAATTATCTTGGAGAAAGCCACCTTAAACCAGCTCATGAGCACCTGCACCGAGATAATCAATTCCTGCTACGACCCCACTCAAGAGCCAGACAGCCTGTTAGACTTATCCGAGCAGAAGATCTTCAGCATAAAGGAGAAGCGTCTCAAACAGAGCTTTGTGAGCCTGAGGGATATCCTGCCGCAGACGATGCAAGACCTGGATGAATACGCTGAGAAAGGTGGCACCCTGACAGGTCTCTCCACCGGCTTCGATAGATTGGACGATTTGACCGCGGGCCTGCAACCCGCCGATTTGATCATCGTCGCCGGCCGCCCGGCTATGGGAAAGACCGCTTTCTGCCTGAACGTTGCTGAGCATTTGGCCCTGGAAGAGAAAATTCCGGTCGCGGTCTTCTCTCTGGAGATGTCCAAGGAGCAGTTGGCACAGAGGATGTTGTGCAGTCGCGCCAAGGTGTCCAGCAATCTTCTGCGTCGAGGCCGGCTGAAGGACTACCAGTGGACCAACCTCTCGATTGCGGTGGGTCCCCTCTCGGAGGCACCCATATATGTGGACGATGCCGCCGCCATCTCGGTCATCGAGCTGAAAGCCAAGGCCCGGCGCTTGAAATCTCAGAAGAACATCGGCCTAGTCATTGTCGATTACATGCAATTGATGCAGGGACCTCGGGGTACCGAGAATCGCCAGCAGGAGATCGCATATATTTCCCGCTCCCTGAAAAACTTAGCAAAGGAGTTGAGCCTCCCGGTGATGGCTCTTTCCCAGCTCTCTCGGCAATCAGAGATAAGGGGCGGTTATATGAAGCCGCAACTGGCGGATCTGAGAGAATCCGGAGCGATAGAGCAGGACGCTGATGTGGTGATGTTCATCTACCGTCCCATAAAGTACGGCGAGGAACTCGCTGAGAAATACCGCCGCGATGTCCTGAAGACGAACATGCCCATGGACAGCTATGCCGAAGTGCTAATTGGCAAGCAAAGAAACGGTCCCACAGGATTGGTGCCGCTGGCCTTCATACCGGAATATACACGCTTCGAGAAACTTGATACCATACACACTGAGACTCCCCCGGCCGAAGAGATGGAGAAGGAAGGCGGGACGCCATTTTGATTTCCCACACAGAAACATAGGTTCAGGCCGATATTCTCTATGGAGAGCTAACGGCTAAGGCCCGGGGAGCCTCCTCTTGGTGCTCTGCCTGAAATGGGGATGAGACTGGTAAGCTACATCGGAAGTAAGGCCATCGGTTTCCTTGCCGACATCGGCGGGGTGGCGATTCTCCTCAAGGAGATACTCTTCAACCTGCCCCGGCTTTTCAAGAATTTCCACCTCACCGCAGAGCAGATGGTCTTCATCGGGGTGAACTCCCTGCCTCTGATCATTTTCGTCTCTATATTCACGGGGGCGGTCTCCTCGGTTCAGGCTGCCTATCAGTTTCACAACTACGTCCCGATGAGATACCTGGGGACTGCGGTGGGGAAGGCGGTGGTGATAGAGCTGGGGCCGGTGTTGACCGCCCTGGTCGTGGCCGGGCGTGTGGGCGCCGCCATCGCCGCCGAGCTGGGAACCATGAAGGTCACCGAGCAGATAGATGCCCTGGAGACCTTAGCTATAGACCCCATTCACTATCTGGTAGTTCCCCGCTTCATCGCGGGGATCACGATGCTGCCGATTTTGGTGCTGTTTTCGGATCTGGTCGCCATCCTGGGAGCACTGGTAGTGGCAGTCGTCTTCGTAGATGTAAGCGCCCACACCTTCTTGAGCGGGCTGAAGATGTTCTTCCACCTGTCAGATCTGTTTGCGGGATTGTTCAAAGCCTTCATCTTCGGGGGGATCATCACCACCATCGGCTGTTATCAGGGATTCAAGACCACCGGAGGCGCCGAAGGGGTCGGAACTTCAACCACCAAGGCGGTGGTCATATCTTCGGTTTTGATTTTAGTCGCCGATTATGTTATTGCCAGTTTCCTTTTCGGATGATCTTGTCTGGTGGAAGAAGAATCTATAAATGCTGATAGATGGGGTTAACCACGATGGAAAGCGGAGGTGAGTTGCGATGCTCAATATCTATCTAGATACGGCTCTTCTCTCTCGATTATCGAGGGGGCTTTATCCCGAAAAACTGGCGGAACTCAAGAGGCTGAAATCTGAAGGGAAACTCAATATATATTTCACCGCCCATAACCTTCATGAGCTCATCTGCACCGTCGAAGGGGAAGAGCAGTTTGACGAATGCAAGAACTCGCTCAGGTTTATCGGCGAGTTCTGCTCCAACTATGTCTTGGAGGACAACTGGGAGCGCATGCGCCGGGCGGTTGCCCAGTTTTGGGGGATGAGTCTGCCCAAGCTGACAATTGACTGGGTAAAAATGGTCTCCCTTGTCCCCGACGCCAAAGGCTACGATGAGGTTAGGGATCACGTGGATTTCCTGAGAAACTACCTGGAAGGTTTCAAGCAGGACTGGATTGAATCTGCCGGTGATACTCGCGACCGTATAAAGGATGCACTGGGTCTGGAGAAGCTGCCGAGTCCTGAGGACCCGATATTGAACTTGCTATCTCACGAATCTTCATCTGACATAATAAGACAGCAATTGTGGGAAACCTGCAAGATACATCACCGATTGCCGAGCTATGCCAACCGGCTGGGCCATGTTGTCGCCTATGAGAAGATAGCCCCGGTAAGATACTTCATCGATGTTCAGAGGAGCTATCACGAGATGATGTTCAGACAGGGAACCAGACCTGACCAGAGCGACTACTTCGGCATCGGATACGTCCTCTACCTGGATCTCCTGGATTATCTCCTGACCAACAACAAAGACCTCAAGGGGCTTTATGACTCTGCTTCAGACGAACTCGGGAGTGCTTGTATCATGCTGGATGACATCTCCGAATTAGAATATCTGTCTCCTCGGGCGCCCCAGAGAGGCAGGTTCGAAAAGACAGTACTCGCAATGCAAAAGCAATGATAGCTGTGCCGTCAGGTGTTTCCACCTGACGGTGGGTGTCAGGAGGAAACTCCTGACACCACTGAGGAATACCCACTTCCTGAGCTCCCTATGGAGATGAATTCAAACAGACCCCATTTAGAGTGATACCGTCGGAGTAAAGCACGCCATGATTGAAATCGTCGACCTGCACAAGAGCTTCGGGGATAACAAGGTCTTGGATGGCGTCAATCTGACCATCAGCAAAGGGGAAACTACCACCATCATCGGCAGAAGCGGGGTCGGCAAATCGGTTCTCTTGAAACATATCATCGGATTGGTGAAGCCCGATGAGGGGAAAATCCTGATCGATGGGGAAGATATCACCCTATACAAGAACGAAAAGCTCGTGAAACTCCGCCAGAGGTTCGGGATGCTCTTTCAGGGCTCCGCCCTTTTCGATTCCATGACGGTTCAGGAGAACGTCGGTCTGGGGCTGCGCGAACACACCAAATTGCCGGAGGAGGAGATAAGGGAAATCGTCAGAGAAAAGCTCCGCTTAGTTGGTTTGAGCGGGGTTGAGAATTCCAAGCCGGCGGAGCTCTCCGGCGGCATGAAAAAGCGGGTGGGATTGGCGCGAGCCATCGCCATGAATCCGGAATATATCCTCTACGACGAACCCACCACCGGCCTTGACCCCATCATGGCTGATGCCATCAATTATCTCATAATCCGGATGAAAAATGAACTGAACATCACCTCCATTGCGGTCACCCACGATATCGTCTCCGCCTACAAGATATCCAACCGCATCGCCATGATTTACGAGGGGAAGATCATCTTCGTCGGCGCCCCGGAAGAGGTCAAGAATACCGATGATCCGATAGTCCGACAGTTTGTCGAGGGTAAGGCTCAAGGTCTAATCAAAGCAACATAGATGTGTAGCCCAGGTTGTCTCAACCTGCGAAATACGTAACCGAGGTTGCCTCAACCTCTAGGAACAAGAAATGCCGAAAGAGAAAACTCATTTCCTCTGTCAAAGCTGTGGCTATATCTCCCCCCGCTGGATGGGGAAATGCCCCGAGTGTAGCGCCTGGAACAGCTTCACCGAAGAGAAACTTAAAGTCTCTCCCAAGAGGAAATCGAAAGCGGCTCCAGGTAGTCCGGTCGCAGTGGCGAAGATCAAAAGGGGAGCGGAGGAGCGCATCAGAATCGGCATCGGGGAGTTGAGGCGGGTGCTCGGCGGGGGAATAGTCTACGGTTCCGCAATCCTGATTGGGGGGGAGCCCGGGATCGGCAAATCGACCCTGCTCCTGCAAGCCTTAGACGACATTTGCAGAGGCGGATACAAGTCTCTCTACATCTCCGGGGAAGAATCGGCCAGACAGATCAAGTTGCGCGCCGATCGTCTTAAGGTCAGCTCAGAGAATCTAGGGATACTGACGGAGACCGATCTCGGAACCATAGTGGCCACCATCAAAGATTACAAGCCTCAGGTGGTAGTGATCGACTCCATCCAGACCACCCAGACTCCCAACTCTCTCTCGCCTCCGGGGAGTATCGGGCAGATTCGGGAGTGTGCCTACGAGCTTATAGATTTCGCCAAAAGGGAGGGGATTGCTGTACTCCTGGTCGGACACGTGACCAAGGAGGGCGTTATCGCGGGACCGAAGGTTTTAGAGCATATGGTCGACACTGTTCTCTATTTCGAGGGGGATAAGAATCATCTTTATCGCATCGTTCGAACGGTGAAGAATCGTTTCGGTCCCTCCGGGGAGGTGGGAATCTTCGAGATGACCGAAACCGGGCTGCAAGAGGTGAGAGATCCCTCCAGAATCTTTCTCTCTGAAAAGGAGAAGGCCACCTCTGGCTCGGTGACCACCTGTGCTGTTGAGGGGACTCGTCCTCTGCTCCTCGAAATTCAGGCTCTGGTGACCAACACCAGTTACGGCATTCCCCAGAGAGTCTCGACCGGGATTGACACTAAGAGGTTAGCGTTACTTCTGGCAATCTTAGAGAAGCGTGGTGGTCTGGCGGTCAGAAATTTCGATGTCTTCGTCAATGTCGCCGGAGGGGTGAAGATTGTGGAGCCGGCCTCGGATCTGGCGGTGTCAATTGCGGTGGCCTCCAATGTGTGGGACAAGCCCTTCGACGCAAAAAGCGTCGCTTTTGGGGAGGTCGGTCTAGGCGGCGAGGTCAGAAGTGTGGGCAGAATCGAGGAGAGAATAAAAGAGGCGGAGAAATTAGGCTTCGAAGAGATTGTCCTGCCGAAATCGAATCTGACCGACAGAGAAAAGAAATTCAAGATAAGATTGACGCCGGTATCCAGTCTTCAGGAGGCGCTGGAGAGGTTAGGGTAGAGTAATTCACAGCAGATGAAACGGATTGTATTCACAGCAGATTAAACGAATTAAGCAGATAAGGAATCCGATAATCAGCTTAATCCGCTGTGAATAAAACCCTCCAACCCCTATGCCAGCACAGAATCTGCAGCCTCGCCGAACTGCCTTAGGTGCTTTCGTCCTCGACTAGACCTCAAACGGTTTCCAAGTGCCCATCTTCAGCATCTCCCTTGACACCGGACTGTTCCCACATATATCTGCGAGACGTCGGCATTGTGGCCCCCTAACCCTATAAGGTGCAAGTCGTTAACCGTTGTCGCTGGACCTGGATTTTCTCCTTGACTTCCGTTCCCAGTATTCTTAATTTGTAAGTGCGTTATAGCAACTTGGGCTTGCTCCTTCTTTCGGTAACAGCTGGGGTTACTTACAGGCTGTCGTTTTGAGGCTTGGCCCGGGGGGTTCTCTGGGACCGATTGAGAATGGATTCAAACTGAGAGCCCGTCCGAATCCCCCTGGGATCCTGCGAATCATAACGTATTGCCCGGGCAGGCTTGAAAGCAAAGGAATAGGGGGTCACAAAGGAGGTAGGTATGACAAGCACACACCACCACTTCTCAAACATCGCCCGACGATATCGACACCTGCGGACAACCGATATCGAGCCAATCCTCCACATAAAGAGGACGCTGAAGGAACTTAGAATAATAGTGGCGGCCGATGTCGGATGCGGTGCCGGAAGATACGACCTTGAGCTTTTTGAGAACTTGGGCGATAGACTCCATCTGAGCTGCCTCGACTCCAACAGGGAGATGCTTGAGCAGTTGAGTGAATATCTCTCCCGGCACAAGATCAGAGATTTCAGAACCTTGGAATCACCGGCAGAGACGCTGCCCCTGGAGGATAGTTCCCTTGACTGCGTCTTCACATTCAATGCCATCCACCATTTTGACTTTTCAAGATTTCTGGAGGAAGCCTCTCGGGTCCTCAAAGACCGCGGCCATCTGTTCATTTATACTCGCTTGCGAAGCCAAAATAGCAAAAACATCTGGGGAAGATATTTCCCAAAGTTCAACGAGAAGGAGACCAGACTTCACAAATTAGGCGAGCTGGAGGAGTCCGTAGAGGCAGTTCCAAAATTGAAGCTGGAATCGGTTGAAGTCTTCAGATACAGGAGGCAGGCCAGCTTAGGCTCGCTGATTGGCCGCGCCCGGAACGGCCATTATTCGACCTTTCATCTGTATTCCGAGGGGGAACTCAAAGAGGCATTGGAGGAGTTCGAAGAGAACCTGCGACGAGAGTTCAGCGACTCAAAAAACATAGGCTGGTTCGACGAAAATGTTCTACTGGTTTTAGGAAACCAGACGAACTGACAATCGCTTTCTCTCCCCTGCCCGACTCCCAGCCCAAAGTTGACAGTAGATAGGCAATTCTATCTCACTTCTTCCCCGCTCTCGGCCCCGTGATATCCAGGCTCAGTAGCTCTGGAGACTTGACGAGATTTCTTTCGAAAAGACTTGACATCCTCGCTCTCTAACCTTTATTTCACCTCCGAAAAGCCGGTTTGACCGGCTTGATTGCTTTTATGCCTGAGATCTGGCCCCGCTAGATCAGGCTGACCCGCCTGTGGCGGGCGGCTGAGTTTTCTTCGGAGGAAGGTAACTATGGTTATCGATCCAGTTTGCTCAATGGAGGTCGACCCTAAGAAAGCTAAAGCTTCTTCGGTATACGACGGCCACACTTATTATTTCTGCGCTCTCTCCTGCAAGATGAAATTCGACCAGGACCCGGAAATCTACATCGAAAAACTGAAAGAGAAACGCAAAAAAGTAAGAAAATAGGCTTCTCCTGCAAATGCACATCCACCGGGCTTTTAATCCTTCAGGGAAACTGAGCAAAAGGGGGTTTGACGCTTCGGAGTGGCTGGCTTTCTCCATCGTTGCAGTGTCAGCGACTATTCTGCTTCTGGCGGTGCTGGGAGCAACTGCATACCCAACTGAGGTGAGTCAGCCTCAAGGGGATCGCTCCGAACAGGTAAGTATCTCCCGGAAAAATGCGATTGTTAACGCCGCCGAGAAAGTCGGTCCCGCGGTCGTTAACGTTACCGTGACTCAGACTAGGGTTGTCCGGGAAAGATCGATATTCGATGATTTCTGGGGGTTTTACTTCCCTCCCCGGGAGTACAGACGGCAATTTCAGAGCATGGGCTCGGGGGTGATTTTCTCTCCAGAAGGTTACATTCTGACCAACGAGCACGTCGTCCACGGTGCTACCGAGATCAGAGTGACGCTCACCTCCGGGGAGGAATATGAGGGAAACTTAGTGGGCTTCGATGAGGCCACGGATTTGGCGGTCATAAGGATCGAGGGGGAAAACCTCCCCTATGCGCGCCTGGGCGACTCTGATGATCTCCTCATCGGGGAGTGGGCCATCGCCATCGGAAACCCCTTCGGTTACCTTCTGGATGATCCCAATCCCACCGTCACCGCGGGAGTGATATCAGCTCTGAATCGCGACATAAAGAGGGAGGCGGGCCAGTACAAATACTATCGCAAATTGATTCAGACCGACGCCGCCATAAACCCCGGCAACTCCGGAGGTCCACTGGTCAATGCTAATGGAGAGGTCATTGGCATAAACGCCTTCATCTTCACTTCCAGCAGAGGCAGCGAGGGGATAGGGTTCGCCATCCCGATAAACAGGGCCAAGGTGGTCATCAGGGACCTGTTAGAATACGGGGAGGTGGTCAAACCCTGGATAGGGGTTTACGCTCAGAGGATCACTCCAGTGCTGGCTCAAAGCTTGGGGCTGCCGGTGAGAAGCGGGGTGATTGTCGCCGACCTGGAGACCTCCAGCCCCGCGGAGAAGGGGGGAGTGAGAAGAGGGGATGTGATTTTGAGCGTGAAGGGGGAAAAGATAAATCGCCTCTCCGATTGGGAGCTCGCCACCTCCTTAGCCCGAGCCGGAGAAGAGATAGACCTGGAGATCTTGCGCCAGGAGAAGAAACAGACCTTGACAATCGTTCCTGAGAAATCCCCAATCCAGGTCAGCGATAGGTCCGCCGACAAACTTGGGCTGGTGGTCAGCTCTGTCGACAGGGTGATTGCCAGCCACCTGGGCCTGGAGAGCAGGGAGGGGGTGGTAGTTCTGTCGGTCGCCGCCAACAGCGCTGCCGAAAGATGGGGACTTGAAAAGGGGGACGTTATCCAGCAAATCGGACGCTACCGCATAAATGGTATTGACGGTTATAACCTTCTCCTTAAAGAAATCCGACCGGGTGACAAGATCAGCCTCCTTATCGAACGCCAAGGCAGGTTGTTCTTTATGACGGTGCAGGTTTGACTAACTTTCAAGTGGCCCCATACAAAGTCTAACATCCAAGATACGATTCCCTGTTCACAACTCCCGAAAGAATAAGGGGGTCGGAATTCATCCGACCCCTGTTAGTTCACGGTTCAGAGGATAGCGGCGGCGAAACCTCACTTAACCAGTATCATCCTCCGGGTGGCGGTGTAATCACCGACCATCAATCTATAGAAGTATGTCCCCGAAGAGACCCCGGTAGGTTCCCAGGTAACGAGATGCTCACCGGCTTCCTGATACCCCTCAAACAAAGTCGTCACCAAATGGCCGGAGAGATCGTAGAGATTAAGGCAAACCTCCCCTCGGCTGGCCAGGCTGTAGCTAATGCTGGTGCTCAGATTGAAGGGGTTAGGATAGTTCTGGTAAAGCTCGGTGGCGGTTGGAAGGGCGATCTCAGGACGCTCCACCTCCGCTAAGTCCCATTCGGTAGTTTCCTCGGTTCTGAACGGAGAGCACTGGATGATGTCGGTGTTCATACAACAGAAAAGCTCCATACCGTTCAGAGTACCGGCAACTGAAGCGCTATACTGGCCCGGGTTTGCGGCATTCGGAACCTTGACGAGGTAATATCTCTCGGTGACGCCGGGGGGATAGCCCCTGTCCCGGGGAATGTTTACTAAAACGTTTGCGGGATTGCAGTCATAGGCGGCGTAAGCACTAAAGGTCAGAGTCCCGGAGACATAACTGCCGGAGTTGTTGGTCAAGGTGAGCTTGAAGTAAAAGTGCTTGCCACGACAGAAGATAGGAGTCAAGGCTTGGCAGTCCAATAGCACCGGAACGGTGATGCCTTTCAGCAGATAGAAGTCGTTATTGCCCTGACCGAACGAGGCCGTGTATCCGGCAATGATGTACCCACCATCAGTTGTGGCTTGCACGGAATGGGCGGCATCGTCATCGACACCTCCGTAGGTCCTGGTCCAGAGGCTGTCACCATTTGCAGCCACCCTTATCAGATAAACATCAAAGCCACCTTGCCCGAAGGAACTCGTGTATCCAGCAATGAGGTAGCCGCCGTCAGGGGTGAGAACGAGTGCTTTGCCGACATCGTCACCGGAACCTCCATGAGTCTCAGTCCAGATGGTATCACCGTTGGCATCGGTCTTTATGACATAGATGTCAAGACCGCCGGCGCCGAAAGAGCTCGTCCATCCGGTAATGAGGTATCCTTCATCGGGGGTTTGTCCAACCCAGTAGCCTCTGTCGTCACCTGGACCCCCGTAGGCCCTGGTCCAGAGGGCCTCGCCGTTTTCGTCAGTTTTTACAAGATAGACGTCCTTATCGCCGGAACCGAAGGACATCGTCTGACCCACTATGACGTAACCGCCGTCGGAGGTTTTTTGGAACCACCAGCCGGCCTCGCTGTCGGTGCCTCCGTAAGTTTTGGTCCAGACGGTGTCGCCATCGGCATCTATCCTGAGGAAATAAACATCGGCGGCACCGTTGCCGAACGAATATGTCGTCCCCACAAGCAGGTATTCACCGTTCATGGTCTGCCTTACCAGAGAACCGGAGTCATCATTTCTGCCCCCGTACGTTTTCGCCCAGCTGGTGTCGCCGTTGGCGCCAGCCTTTATGAGATAGACGTCACGACGGCCAGCACCGAAGGAGGTTGTAACCCCGGCAACGATGTATCCACCGTCAGAGGTCTGCTCAACTGAATAACCCATGTCGTAGCCCGTGCCTCCGATTGCCCTGGTCCAGAGGGTATCACCATTTCCATCTGTTTTCACAAGATAGACATCGATAGCACCTCCACCGAATGAGCTGGTCTCGCCCACGATAATGTATCCGCCATCGGAGGTCTGTTGAACCGAATAACCGTTATCACCCTCCGCGCCCCCGTAAGTTCTGGTCCAGAGGGTATCCTGCCCGAAAGCTGTGGCAGAGCCGAGCGCAAGAATCACGCTCAGAAGAAGAACGCTTTTCTTCATTTCGCACTCCTCTCAGGATTTGGCGAAGAGCTTTACCACTCCTTCAAGCAACGTAGTCGCATATCTTGCTGACTCTTCGCATCGCTAATATAGTATCATGGAAAACGAGAAGTCAAGACCCCCCGATCCCTTGACTCTGTTGAGATTTTTCGGTATGATTGAAGGATTGGGGCGAACTACAAGGCGAGCAAGTTACGGAAACACCTATAAAATGAACTGTGTCCACCCTCTTGGATTTCACTATTATCCGAGGTGAAAAATGCCCAAATTCGTTACCCGCATAAACTGCATGGATGGCAGAGCTCAGCTACCGGTGATTGACTGGATTCGGAAAACCACTCCGCTCAGTATGTTGATATGATAACCGAAGCCGGCGCCGATGGATATCTAGTAAGACATGACCCGATACCAGACAGCATTCTAAACAAGATCAAGATATCGGTACAGAAGCATGGTTCTAACCGGATATTCATCGTCGGCCACTGCGATTGCGCCGGCCATCCGGTGGACGAAGAGACCCATCGAAAGGATATCATGGCTTCTGTAGACAAGGTAAAGAAGGCACTCCCCGATTGTACCGTATCGAGCTTATGGCTTTCCGAGAAATGGGAAGTAGAGAAGATTGCTGAAAAATAGGGGCAGTGAGTATCATATCCATTTGCTGGTTTGCTGCTCTTCCTATCGGTGGTTCTTCAGCAACAGAGGAAACGTAACCGGAATAAGGCGAGGAGAGACAACGTGTTACATGACAGATGTTGGACGATGATTAGACCGAACCACAGAGGTGTTTATCCGCTTCTGTTTGTGGGATTAGTTCTGCTCTTTCTTGCTGTTGGGACCAGTGGGGTCATCGCCGACACAAGCTCACAAGGCAGTACCGCGACAGAACAATCTGAGGAAGACAAAGAGAGCGGTTCTGCCAAACAGGTCGCGCCGGAGCCGGAGAGACGCAGCCCCGGCGTGACTGATTTCCTCATTACGGCCAAATATGCCGCCTTTTTGATTCTAATGCTGGCAGGATTGGTGCTCTTGCTTGGCAAATGGATAAACCTCTGGGTTAGGATCGGGTTGCTGATTGCAGCCTTTGTGCTGTTTGGTTTAGAGTTTGTCTTCCCCCTTCATCCCAGCCCAATGTGCGGAGTCGTAAAGCTCTTCATGTTCAAGATCACTCAGGGCAAGTTCTTCCCGGTATTTGTGGCCGTGTTCTTAGCGATGTTTGTGCCTAGCCTGATCGGCCGCAAACTCTTTTGCGGATGGGTATGTCCTCTCGGGGCGCTGCAGGAATTAGTCAACAAGATTCCGCATAAATTCCGGTGGAAGCAGTTCAATTTCGCGGCATTCAATTCAATCCGGATGGCGCTCTTAGCGATGTTTTTTCTCACGTTCCTCTTTGTGAAAAACCAGATTGGGTTTCTGGGAGGAAGAATCGGTGCCGATATCTCCGATCCGATCTGGAAGGCCTTTTCGGCTTACAGCGTCTATGATCCCATCAACTTCTTTGAGCTTCTCCACTGGCAGGTGGACTCAATCTTCATCATCATGATGGTGGTGCTGATTATCGCCAGCCTGATCCTCTACCGTCCTTTCTGCTACAGCATCTGTCCTGTAGGGGCCTTGACCTGGCTTCTTGAGAAGATCGCCCCCGGCAGAATCAGAGTGGATCATTCAAAATGCACCGACTGCGGAGAGTGTGAAGAGAAAAGCCCCTGTCCTACGATAGCCAAATTGAGAGACAAAACTGTCAGAGTCGTCCCGGATTGCACCTCCTGTGGTGAATGTATAAGAGCCTGCAGTGAGGGAGCGATAAGTTTTCGTTTTACCCGCTAAGAGATCTTTTAGGGAAGAATCAGGTTGTGTCCTGGATGAATTTCGCGGAGGGTTGACCCAAGCAGTGGCAGATGTTATAATCGCATAATGGCCAAGAAACGCAAGTCTTCCAACCTGATCCTCTATCTAATATTAGCAGCAATCACTCTCGGCTTCATCCTCGGCCATTATTATCCGTCGACCGCCCTTAAGGTAGGTTTTCTGGGAGACATATTCCTAAACGCCCTGTTCATGTTGGTGGTGCCTCTGGTGGTTGCCTCCATGATCACCGGCATCACCAGGCTTGGTCGTTTGGCACAGTTGGGGAGTCTGGGAATGAAGACCTTAGTCTACTACCTCTCGACGACCGCGCTCTCGGTAATAATAGGAATCATACTGGTGAACATCATCCAGCCCGGCAAAGGCGTTCCCCGAGAACAGGATGTCCACCCGCAGGCCGCATACACTATCAAGGCGACCCCGTTGAAAGGTGGATCGGTTTTGCTCCTGACCGGAGATGATGATAGGTTCTTCGGCACCGATTACACCTCGCGATTTGTGATCGAGCTTTTAGACCAGCCTGTCCGGGGCATCATCGATGAAACTTCACACTTGGGTGAAAAGGAAATACCGGTTTCGTATTGGACTGACCCGGAGGGCAAGAAGGTAGAGCCGACTACCAGTGGAGTTGGAGTCCAGATTAAGCTCGCGCAAAGGGAGTTCTCCTTTCTCGATGTCATAATCGGGCTCATTCCCAAAAACATCTTCTCCGCCATGCTCCACAACAACATCCTCCCCTTGATTCTGTTTTCTCTGATATTTGGGGGAATATTGACAACCCTTGGGGATGCCGGCAAACCTGTCATCGGGCTTTTTGAGGGCTTGAACCAGGCTTTCCTAAAATTCATCCGCCTTCTGATGTATTTTGCACCGCTGGGGATACTCGGA
>Ga0209979_1003408_pt1 | contig 14057 bp, 13 predicted proteins | sample AnhtaG_FD_183114 | JGI IMG/M metagenome (GOLD analysis project Ga0209979, IMG submission 183114) | Deep subsurface microbial communities from Anholt, Denmark to uncover new lineages of life (NeLLi) - Anholt_01485 metaG (SPAdes) (version 2) | ecosystem: Environmental > Aquatic > Marine > Oceanic...
CTCTGACCTACCCCCAGCGCCTGCCGACGGGCAGGCCGAAGCGGCTCGATCTCGGCCGCCTTGGCTCCCTGGGCTTCTCCCAGCCCGACCTGCACCGTTTTCCCTGCCTGGGCCTGGCCCTCGAGGCTGGTCGCCGCGGCGGTGTATTCCCTGCCGTGATGGCCGCCGCCGACGAGGTGGCGGTGGACCACTTCCTGGGCGGCCACATCACCTTCTTGGACATCGCCAAGGTGATAGAGGCCACTCTCTCCGCCCAGCCGGGGGTATCCGACCCCAGCTTAGAGGAGGTGCTGGCCGCTGACACCTGGGCCCGCCAGTGGGCCCAGGACTGGCTCAGGGCCAAGGCCTGAACATGTCCCCCCAGGCGATCCTGATCTTCGCCGGCATCCTCATTGGCCTCATCGTCGTCCACGAGGTGGGGCACTTTGTCGCCGCCAAGCTCACCGGCGTGCGGGTGATGGAGGCCGGCCTGGGCTACCCGCCCCGCATATGGGGCAAAGAGTTCCGGGGCACCATCTACTCCATCAACCTCATTCCCCTGGGGGGCTTCGTGCGCATGCTGGGGGAGGAGGACCCCAGCGATTCCGCCAGCCTGGCAGCCAAGCCCGCCTGGGCACGCCTGATCGTCCTCGGCGCCGGTTCTGCCATGAACTTTGCCCTGCCCTTCATCCTGTTCACTGTCAGCTTCATGATCGCCCGCGACGTGCCCGTCGGCCTGACCCAGATCGTCCAGGTCGTGAACAACTCCCCGGCCCAGGAGGCCGGTCTGAAAAAGAGCGACGTCATATTCGCCATCAATGACCACGAGGTGCGCAACCTCCAGGAGGCGGGGACTCAGATCCGCCTCAACCTGGGCGAGACCCTGACCATGCGGGTCAAGCGCGAGGGCGACTTTCTGGAGGTTCCTGTCCATGCTCGCTGGGCTGCCCCTGACATCGTCCACATTGTCGAGCCTGACGAGTCCGCCAGCTCCGTTGCCAGCTTATTAGGCTTCCCGGTGGACAGCGTGCGCGAAGCGGCCGGGATCGAGTACCGGCTGACCGAAGGGCAGCAACTGGCGATCCAGGACGGGAATGACACCGTTAGCTACGAGGTCCGGCCCGGCGACAGCGTAGCCAGCGTGGCCCGCGCCCTGGGTGTCGACGAAGAAACCGTTCGGGTGGCAGCGGACCTGCCCGACCCGGAGGAGCTGACGCCCGGTCAGGAGCTACGCCTGGAACAGGGCCCTACCGGCATCACGATAGGCTCTCTCTATCCTGGAATGACCGAATCGGAGTCCTTCCCGTTGTGGGAGGCCTTCCCCAAGAGCATCGAGACGACCTTCCAGGTCCTGACCCTGGCTCGCAACGAGATCATCTCCTGGTTCAAGGGAGGCGGCGCGCCGGCGGTGGCCGGGCCGGTGGGCATAGCGCAGGTCACCGGCGAAGTGGTGGAGGAGGGGGGATATCGGCCGCTGCTGGATTTCGCCGCCCTTCTAAGCATCAACCTGGCGATCATCAACATCCTGCCCCTGCCCATGCTGGACGGCGGCCGCATCATGTTCGTGCTGCTCGAAATCGCCAGGCGGGGCAAGCGCGTCGCCCCCGAGAAGGAGGCCCTGGTGCACTTCATCGGCCTGGTGCTGATCTTGACCCTGGCCGTCGTCATCGCCTATTTCGACGTGGTGAGGGTGCTGCGAGGAGAGAGCCTGTTCCGATAATGGAGATAGCGCGCCGCCAGTCCAGGCCCGTGTGGGTGGGCAGCGTTCAGGTTGGGGGCGATGCCCCGATCGTCGTCCAGTCGATGACCAACACCAATACTGCCGACGCCCAGGCTACCCTCCGCCAGACCTACGAGCTGGCCGAGCTGGGCTGCGAGATCATCCGGGTGGCCGTGCCCGACCGCCATGCGGCCGCCGCCCTGCCGGAGATCGTCCGCCACTCGCCGATTCCGGTCATCGCCGACATCCACTACGACTACCGCCTGGCGATGGCCTCCCTGAAGGCGGGCGTCCACGGCCTGCGCCTCAACCCCGGCAACATCCGCGACCCCCAGAAGGTGCGAACGGTGGTGCGAGCAGCCAAGGAGCGCCAGGTGCCCATCCGCGTGGGGGTCAACGAAGGCAGCCTGCCGCCCCTGCCGGCCCTGGCCGAAGGGGAGCCACCGCCTCCCAAGTGGCAGCGCATGGTGGACGCCGCCCTGTGGGAGATCCGCCTCCTGGAGGAGATGGACTTCGACCTGATCAAGGTCTCCCTCAAGGCCTTCGACGTGCCCACCACCGTGGCCGCCTATCGGGAGATCGCTCGCCTCACTCCTTACGCCCTGCACATCGGCGTCACGGAGGCCGGGACCGCACGCAGCGCGTCGATACGGAACGCCATCGGCATCGCCCTCCTCCTGGCCGAGGGCATCGGCGATACCATTCGCGTCTCCATGGCCGCCGACCCCAAAGAGGAGATACCGGTGGCCTACGACATCCTCAGGGCCCTGAACCTGCGCCAGCGCGGCCCGATCATGATCGCCTGCCCCACCTGCGGCCGCATGGAGGCAGACATCATCTCCCTGGCCAACCAGGTGGAGGAGCACTTCCAGAAGCTGGGCAAGCCCCTCACGGTGGCGGTCATGGGCTGTGTGGTAAACGGCCCCGGCGAGGCCAGGGAGGCCGACGTGGGCATCGCCGCCGGCAAGGGCAAAGGGGCCATCTTCCGCAACGGTGCGGTGGTGCGAGTGGTGGAGGAGAAGGACTACCTGTCCGCCCTGGTGGAGGAGGGGCAAAAGGTCATCGCCGAGAAGTGGGCCGCCTCCTGACCAATGCCCATCGACCTGGATGTCATCTTCCTCGCCCTGCTGTTCATCATGTGGGCGATTCTGGGCTTTCTCCCCTGGCTGGCGCTCGCCGTGCTCCGCCGCGGCCGGGGGGTGCTGGTGGCGCTGCCTCTGGCCGTCGCCGGCGGCGCTGGCGGCGGCGTCCTGGTGCCGGCGGCCGGAGCCAAGGACGAGGCGGGCCTCTTCCTTAGCCTGGGCACCGCCCTCGTGGGCGGGCTGGCCCTGGCCCTCCTCGGCCTGCGGCTATCGCGCATCGTAGCCCGGGACTCCTGATCCGAAGCCTGTAACTGGTTCATGAATTGACCAAATAACTCGGCACAAGGCAGGGCTGAAACCCTGCAGCTACGACTCTGGCTGCTCTTTACTTCGTAGCTGCAGACCTCTAGGTCTGCCTGCAGAGGGCAACCTGTACTGTCGCACCATTCTGAGGGTTGAAACCCTCAGCTTCGAGGAAGCTGCGGATTTCAATCCGCAGGGGTCGTTTATTCAGTTCATGACCATGAGGCGGGGGTCGAGAATCAAACCACCAACGGCGAACCGGGCATGTAAGCCGCTGCCCCTTGACCCCCGTAGGCCCCGTGCCCTATTCTCCTTTCCAGCGAAGGGAACTATCATGCGCCTATCTCAGCACTTTGGCAAGACATTGCGGCAGGTGCCCGCCGAGGCGGAGACGCCCAGCCATCAGCTCCTCCTGCGGGCGGGCCTCGTCCAGCAGCTAGCGGCCGGCATCTACAGCTACCTGCCCCTGGGCTGGAAGGTCCTGCGCAAGATCGAGCAGATCATCCGCGAGGAGATGGACGCCGCCGGCGGCGAGGAGCTGATGTTGCCCGCCCTTCATCCCATCGAGATCTGGGAGGCTTCCGGCCGCCTTCCCCTGTTCGGCGACACCGTGTTCACCCTCAGCGATCGTCGCCAGCGAGGGCTGGTGCTGGGCCCCACCCACGAGGAGATCATCGCCGACCTGTTCAAGCGCCACGTCCAGAGCTACCGCGACCTGCCCCTCATGCTCTACCAGATCCAGGTCAAGTTCCGCGACGAGGCCCGCCCTCGCGGCGGCCTCATCCGGGTGCGCGAGTTCACCATGAAGGACCTCTACAGCTTCGACGTCGACGAAGAGGGGCTGGACGAGAGCTGCCAGAAAATGCTGCGCGCCTACAAGAACATCTTCGACCGCTGTGGCCTGCCCACCATTGTGGTGGAGGCCGATTCGGGGGCCATCGGCGGCAAGGACTCCTGGGAGTTCGTGTTCCCCTGCGATAGCGGCGAGGATCAGGCGGTCATCTGCTCCGCCTGCGACTACGCCGCCAACGCCGAGAAGGCAGAGTTCCGCAAGCCGACGGTGCCCCAGGAGCCGGCACAACCGCTGGAGGAGGTCTCCACCCCCGGCATCAAGGCCATCGACGACCTGTGCGCCTTTCTGGGCATCGCCCCCTGGCAGACCCTCAAGGCCGTCTTCTACGCCGCCGACGGCCAGCCGGCCTTTGTGGCCATTCGCGGCGACATGGAGGTGAACGAGACCAAGCTGCGCAACGCCCTGGGCGCCGTCGACCTGCACCTCATGGACAACATCGAGCTGGAGCAGGCCGGGCTGGTGGCCGGCTATGCCTCCCCCGCCGGGCTGAAGGGCGTGAAGATAGTGGCCGACGACGCTGTGCCCTCCTCGCCCAACCTGGTGGGCGGCGCCAACAAGCCCGACGCCCACCAACGCAACCTCAACTACGGCCGCGACTGGACCGCCGACATCGTGACCGACATCGCCCTGACCCGCAAGGGGGACGCCTGCCCCCGCTGCGGCTCGCCCCTCACCCTCCGGCGGGTCATGGAGATGGGGCACGTCTTCAAGCTGGGCACCCTCTACAGCGAGAAGATGGGCGCCACCTTCCTCGACCGCGACGGCGTGGCCAGGCCGGTGGTCATGGGCAGCTACGGCATCGGCACCGGCAGGCTCCTGGCGGGCATCGTGGAGGCCGGCCACGACGAGCAGGGCATCATCTGGCCGCCCCAGCTTGCGCCCTATGACACCCACCTCGTGGCCCTGAGCATGGACCGCCCGGACGTCATCCAGGCCTGCGAGCGCCTGTACGAAGAGCTCCAGCAGGCGGGCATCTCCGTCCTCTACGACGACCGCGATGAATCGGCCGGCGTCAAGTTCAACGATGCCGACCTCCTGGGCATGCCCCTGCGCCTCACCGTGAGCCCCCGCACCCTGGAGAAGGGAAACGTGGAGGTGAAACGGCGCAGCGAGAAGGAGAGCACGCTGGTTCCCCTGAGGGAGGCGGCCGTTAGGCTTCAGGAGCTGCTGAAGCAGCCATAGACTCTTCTCTTCCCAACCCTCGCATACGGTCGGCCTTGCACCGCCCCGCCGAAAGTGCTATAGTTCCTTTCAGGAGAGTGGGTTCCGTCCCACTTTTTTGTTAGCTCAAGGTACCCCTTAGGGGGCTGGCAGTGGTGAAAGCGATGAAGAGCGATTTCTTGATCGCCATAACGCAAATAGCGGCCGAGAAGAACCTGCCCAAGGAGGTGGTCCTCCAGGCGGTGGAGACTGCCCTGGCTTCAGCCTACAAGAAGGACAGCGAGGCCACCGGCAACATCGTGGTGAGGATCGACCGCAACAGCGGCAGCGTGCACGTCTACGCCCAGAAAGCGGTGGTGGAGGAGGTAGAGGACGCCCGAGTGGACATCGCCCTGGAGGAGGCCCGCCGTCTCAAGCCCGACGTCGAGCTAGGCGAGATCATGGAGTTCGAGGTAACGCCAGCCAACGCCGGCCGTATCGCCGCCCAGACGGCCAAGCAGGTCGTTTTGCAGCGCCTGCGCGAGGCCGAGCGGGAGATGGTCTACGAAGAGTTCTCCAACCGCGAGGGCGATATCGTATCCGGCATCATCCAGCGGGTCGACGCCAGGCACGTCATCGTCGACCTGGGCAAGACGGAGGGCATCCTGCCACCCACCGAGCAGGTGCGGGCCGAGCACTACCGGCCGGGACAGCGCATGAAGTTCTATCTGGTGGAGGTGCACAGGTCTAACAGGGGACCCCAGCTCATCCTCTCCCGCACCCATAAGAACCTCCTGAAGCGCCTGTTCGAGCTGGAAGTGCCGGAGATCTACAAGGGCGTGGTGGAGATAAGGTCCATTGCCCGCGAGCCCGGCTATCGCAGCAAGGTAGCCGTGGCCACCCAGCAGGAGGGCGTCGACCCGGTGGGATCCTGCGTTGGCCTGCGGGGCATCCGCATCCAGAACATCGTCAACGAACTCAACGGTGAACGCATCGACGTGGTGCAGTGGGACCCCCAGCCAGCCCGCTTCGTGGCCAACGCCCTCAGTCCCGCCCAGGTCACCGGCGTCAGCACCAGCGAGGAAGACAATACCGCCTCGGTCGTAGTGCCCGACCGCCAGCTATCGCTGGCTATCGGCAAAGAGGGCCAGAACGCCCGGTTGGCGGCCAAGCTCACCGGCTGGCGCATCGACATCAGGAGCGAATCGGCGGTGCAAGAGACCGGCCTGGCAGAGGCCGTAGTGGAAGAGGCTCCTGCCGAGGAGGTCTCCGAGGCAGCGGCCGAGGAAGAGGCTCCTGCTGAGGAGGCGGCCGCCGTCGCAGCGGCCGAGGAGGTAGGGCCTACGGAGGAGGCGGCTGCCCCCAGCGAGGAGCCGACGGCTGCTGTCGCCGAGGAGGCACCGGCCGTGGCTCCGGAGAAGCCTCAGATTCGCTTCGCTGAAGAAGTCCCGAGCGTAGCTGGCGGCCCCAGCCAGGCCAAGGGCAAACGGGGCAAGGGTCGCAAGGCCGCGGCACGAAAGGAACTGAAACCGGAAGGCAAGGTTAAGAAGGTCAAGAAAACTCGTCGGCCCCGCCTGGAAGAGGAGCTAGAGGAAGAGGAGGTCGAGCAGCCTGTAGACTAGGGGTGCCCCTGTCCCACAAGCCATGAGTACGACGACCGAACTTGTCAACAAGCCCAGGCCTCGCCACATCCCTCAGCGTACCTGCGTGGCCTGTCGCCGCACTACCGCCAAGCGAGAGCTGGTGCGCATCGTGCGCACGCCCCAGGGCACGGTAGAGATAGACCCCACTGGCAAGAAGTCCGGCCGGGGAGCATATCTCTGCAAGGCCCAGCAGTGCTGGCAGTTGGTTCTGAAGAAAGGGCGGCTGGACAACGCCCTCAAGGCCAAGCTCACTCCCCAGGAGAAGGAGGCCCTCCTCGAGTACGCCCACTCCCTCCCCACCCCAGGCGAGGGGGATTAAGGTTACAGCGAGAAGACATGGCTAGCGACGCTAAGACCGGCGAAGACGCCAAGGCGGCAGCAGAGCCCGCCAGCGACCGTCTGCTGACGATCCCGTCCACCCTCACCGTGCGCCAGTTGGCCGAACTGGTGGACGCCTCCCCTATAGAGGTCATCAAAGAGCTCATGAAGAATGGCGTTATGGCCGCCATCAATCAAGTCATCGACTACGAGACGGCCGCCGTCATCGCCCGCAATATGGGCTTCCAGACCCAAGAGGAGGCCGCCGCCGAGGAGGCGGTGGAACGAGCAGTCATCGAGGAGGACGCCAGCCTTCTCAAGCCCCGCTCGGCGGTGATCACCATCATGGGCCACGTCGACCACGGCAAGACCAAGCTCCTAGACGCCATCCGCAAGACCGATGTCGCCGCCCAGGAAGTGGGTGGCATCACCCAGCACATCGGCGCCTACCAGGTGGAGGTGCACAATCAGCGCATCACCTTCATCGATACCCCCGGACACGAGGCGTTCACCGCCATGCGGGCACGCGGCGCCCAGGTCACCGACATCGCTGTCCTGGTGATCGCCGCCGACGACGGCGTGATGCCTCAGACAGTGGAGGCCATCGATCACGCCAAGGCGGCGGGGGTGCCCATCGTCGTTGCTATCAACAAGATGGACCTGGAGGATGCCAACCCCGATAGGGTCAAGCAGCAAGTCTCCGAGCATGGCCTGATCATCGAGGAATGGGGTGGCGATGTCATCTGCGTTCCTGTCTCCGCCAAGACCCAGGAGGGTGTTGGCGATATGCTGGAGAACATCCTCCTTCTGGCCGAGGTGCAGGAGCTGAAGGCCAACCCCCAGCGGCCAGCCGTAGGCACCGTCATCGAGGCCGAGCTGGACAGCACCCGCGGCCCCATGGCCACTATGCTAGTGCACACCGGCACCCTCCGCGTGGCCGACGTGATGGTGGCTAACGAAACCTGGGGCAAGGTGAAGGCCATGTTCAACGAGCGGGGCCAGCGACAAAAGACAGCGGGCCCCTCGACACCGGTGAAGGTGATGGGCCTGAGCGCCGTCCCTCACGCCGGCGATGCCTTCACGGTGGTCGAAAACGAGCAGCTAGCCCGCTCCCTCGTGACGGAGCGCCAGCGGCAGAGAGCGGCAGCCTCTGTCCGCCCTCCTCGGGCCGTAACTCTAGAAAGCCTCTATGGCGAGATCAGCGCCGGCAAGGTCAAGGAACTGAACATCGTCCTCAAGGCCGATGTTCAGGGAACCCTGGACGCTGTGCGCACCGCCCTGGAACGGCTGAGCGAAGAGCAGGTGAAGGTGAACATCATCCACGCCGCCACGGGCATCATCACCGAGTCGGACGTCATGTTGGCTTTGGCCTCTAAAGGCATCGTCATCGGCTTTAGCTCTCGCCCCGACACCGGCGCCCGCCGCCTGGCCGAAACCGAGGGAGTGGACATCCGCTACTATGAGATTATCTACGAGCTGATCGACGATGTAACCAAGGCCGTGCAGGGCATGCTGGAGCCGGTCTACGTAGAGGTGGTGGAAGGCCACGTCGAGGTGCGCCAGGTGTTTCGGGTGCGTGGCGGCAGGATCGCCGGCTGCTACGTGCGCGAAGGCGTCGTCACCAGAGGCGCCTCCGCTCGCCTGCTTCGCGGGGACGAGGTGGTCCACACCTCCCGCGTGGCCAGCCTGCGTCGCTTCCAGGACGACGTAAAGGAGGTACAGGCCGGCTACGAGTGTGGCGTGGGCCTCGAGGGCTTCCAGGACTTCCAAGAAGGCGACGTCATCGAGCTGTACAGTCAGCAGCGCAAGAGTTAGCTCCTCCCAGCCCCTTCTGCAAAGCCTGCCCCTGCCGGAGGCGGGTCAGTCTCACACTGGTGGTAGCAGACCGGGGGTGATGACTATGAACCGACGTTTAGAGCGCCTAGGTGGTCTCTTTCGAGAGGCGCTTAGCGAACTACTGCTGCGAGAGGTGAAAGACCCCCGTCTGGCCCGACTGGTCAGCATCACGCGCGTAGTGGTCAGCTCCGATCTGCGCCATGCTCACGTCTACGTGAGCGTCATGGGCAGCGAGGAGGAGAAGGTCTCCACTCTGGAGGGGTTGACAGCGGCAGCGCCCTTTCTGCGACGGGGGCTGAACAGGCGCGTCGCCCTAAGGCGTATCCCCGAGCTATCCTTCCGGCGCGATGATTCCCTGGAGCAAGGGTCGCGCATCTTTGACCTCTTGAAGCAGATAGACAACGATACGGACAATCCCTAGGCCTTGGACATCTCCGGCATCTTCAACATCGATAAGCCCGCCGGCTGGACGTCGTTTCAGGTCGTGTCTCTGGTGCGACGCCTATCCGGTGTGCGTCGTGTGGGCCACGCCGGCACCCTGGACCCCTCCGCCACCGGCGTCCTTGTGGTATGTCTGGGCCAGGCCACTCGCCTCATCGAGTATACGATGGCGGCCACCAAGGTCTATCGGGCTGAAGTGCGCCTGGGCATCACCACCGACACCCTCGACGCTACAGGCAAGCCCCTATGCCAGGCCGACCCCTCGAACATCGACCGCCGGCAGGTGGAGGAGGCCCTGGCGGACTTCGTGGGCGAGATCGACCAGGTGCCGCCTATGTTCAGCGCCCTCAAGCACAACGGCGAGCCCCTCTATCGCTATGCCCGCGCCCAAAGGCAGGTAGAACGCCAAGCCAGGCGGGTGACCATCCATCGCCTCCAACTCCTGGCCTTCCAGTCACCGCTGGCTACCATTGAGGTGGAATGCGGCAAGGGAACGTATATCCGCGCCTTGGCCCACGATCTGGGGCAGCAATTGGGCTGCGGTGCACACCTGGCAGCCCTGGCCCGCCTGCAGGTGGGCCCTTTCGCTCTGGCCGATGCCTGCAGCCTGCCAGAGCTAGAAGCGGCCTTTCAGGAGGGCCGCTGGCAGAGCCTGCTCCATCCCGCCGATGCGGCCCTCCCCTCGTGGCCAGCCGTGACCCTGAGCGAGGCCCAGGAAAGAGCCGTGCGCTTTGGCCAATGCTTGGCCGCCGACTCCCTCGACCCATCACCAGCGCACGCGGTGGAGAACGGCCAGCTCTGCCGGGCCTACTCGCCGCGGGGACAGCTGGTGGCCATCCTGCGCTATGACGCCGATGCCCTTCTCTGGCGGCCTGCCAAGGTCTTTGCGACAGCAGAAAGAGCGTAGGAAGCATGAACTTCCCACTTTTTCGCTTTTCCCTCTTGACATCTGTAGGAAAATAGGTATGCTTGTCGAAAAGAATAGATATAGAGGTGCGTAGGACAGCACCTCCAGAGGGAGGTAGGAGATATGGCGACTGCTTACTGTCTCAAGTGTCGAGCTAAGAGGGAGATGCGCAACCCTCAGCGGGTGACCCTAAAGAACGGACGGCCGGCCACCAAGGGTACTTGCCCCAACTGCGGCACGGCGATGTATCGCATAGGCAAGGCCTAAGGCCTTCGCCTCTGCCTCCCCAGATACAGAGAGCCCCACGAGAACCTGAGCGGGGTGGGGCCACTGGCTCTCACCCCGCTCAGGTAGTGTACCTTCAGCTCTAGCGAGGAGGGTGAGTCCTCCCCGCCAGGACCTTCTCTAGAAGGAGTTGGGGGGTTATTCGTAGTACTTCCTCCAGGTCCTTCTCCTCCAACGCGGCAGCCAGTACTACCTGCCGCGCCTGCTCTTCGCTGAGGAAATCGAGGTCGTGGTTATCGGAGTTCACGATGAGCTTGGCGCCGGCCAGGCGCGCCATCTTGGCCACATGACCGTTAGCCGCCGCATGAGCAGGCTTGGCCGATAGCTCCAGGAAGACACCATTGCGGGCGGCCAGCTCCGCCTCCTCCAGGGTGATCAGGCCCGGATGGGCCAGTATGTCCACATCGCCGCAGCTCACAGCGGCCAGGTTCGTCCCCTCCTCCACGGGCTCCGAGATCGTTTCCCCGTGGACGATCACCAGCCACAGCCCAACCTCCTTGGCAGCTCGAGCCACCTCGGCCACCGCCGCCGCTGGCACGTGCGTCAGTTCCACCCCCGGAAGAGCCGTGATCCCCCAGCGGTCGCGAGCCAGAGCGCAGTCCTGAGAAAGCTCCTGGGCGAAGCGAGAAAGGCTCCCCAGGGAGCTGTGGTCAGCGAGGCCCACCGCCCGATAGCCGGCCACACAGGCCCGCCGAATGAGCTCCATGGGCGATAGGGAGCCATCGCTGAGGGTCGTATGGGTGTGGAAATCGTATACCATGCTGGCTAGCGCCACCTATGTGGTAGGAGCATAGCAAAGGGGCTAGGCAGAAGCAAGGGCCGCCCTGCCTGACGGCGGCCAGGCCTTGTCGCCCTGGGGCAGAAGCGCTACAATGCATTCGCGAGTGAACCATGGCTAAAAGGCGCCAGCAACGCCGTAGAAAGGAGGCCTCGGGGGCCTTGGGTAAGATTAATGTTGCCATCATCGGCGTAGGAAACTGTGCCTCGTCCCTGGTCCAGGGTGTCCACTTCTATCGCACCGCCGAGGACAACCAGTCCATACCGGGGCTGATGCACGTCAACCTGGGTGGCTACCACGTGGGCGACATCGACTTCGTGGCCGCCTTCGATATCGATGCCAACAAGGTACGCAAAGACCTTAGCGAAGCCATTTTCACCCCCCCTAACAACACCCACCAGTTCTGCGATGTCCCTCGCCTGGGGGTGCCCGTCCATCGGGGCATGACCCACGACGGCCTGGGCAAGTACCTGTCCGAGATAATCCGCAAAGCTCCCGGCCCCACCGACGACATCGTGAAGATCCTGAAGGATACCGAGACTCACGTGGTCTTGAACTACCTTCCTGTCGGCGCCGAGGAGGCCACCAAATGGTACGTGGAGCAGGTGCTGACGGCGGGCTGCGCCTTCGTCAACTGCATCCCCGTGTTCATCGCCCGCGAGGCCTACTGGCAGCGGCGGTTCGAGGAGCGCGGCCTTCCCCTCATCGGCGACGACATCAAGTCACAGGTGGGGGCCACCATCCTCCACCGCGTCCTCACCCGCCTGTTCCGCGACCGCGGCGTGCGCCTGGACCGCACCTACCAGCTCAACTTCGGCGGCAACACCGACTTCCTGAACATGCTGGAGCGGGAAAGGCTGATGTCCAAGAAGATCTCTAAGACCAGCGCTGTCGCCTCCCAGCTGGACTACGAGCTGCCCGAGGCCGACATCCACGTGGGACCCAGCGACTACGTGCCCTGGCTGCTCGACCGCAAGTTCTGCCACATCCGCATGGAGGGAACAACCTTCGGGAACGTGCCCCTGAACATGGAGGTGAAGCTGGAGGTTTGGGACAGCCCCAACTCGGCGGGGGTGGTCATCGATGCCATCCGCTGCTGCAAGCTGGCCCTCGATAGAGGCATCCCCGGCGCCCTGGAAGAGCCTTCCGCCTACTTTATGAAATCGCCTCCCAAGCAGTTCACCGATGACGAAGCCCGCCGGATGGTGGAACAGTTCATCCAAGACCAGCCGAAGGAAGGGATAGTCGAGCCGCCGCCGGAAGAATAGCCCCCGGGCAGTACCGGCCGCGCCCGCTCGCCCTGATGTGGAAGTATCTTTTGCTCCTGGCATGTGCCCGTCTACTGGGGCGGCTCCCCACTCGCGTCCTGTATCTCCTGGCCTCAGTGGCGGCGGTCCTGATCTATGCCCTCGCCGGGGGTCTCCGCCGGAACGTATGGGACAACATGCGCCACGTCATGGGTCCGAACACGCCCAAGAAGGAGCTGCGCAGGGCGGCCCGCCAGGTCTTTGGCAACTGGGCCAAGGCCTATGCTGACCTCATCCACCTGCCGTACCTGGATCTGCCCAAGTTCTTCGAGCAGAAACTGGTCTACCATGGATTCGAGGAGAATATGCTGCCAGCGATCGCCAACGGCAAGGGGGTGATCATCAGCAGCGGCCACTTCGGCAATGTCGAGCTGGGCATCCAGGGCCTGATGGCCAAAGGAGTCAGGGTGACAGTGCTCACCGAGCCCATCCAGCCGCCTGCCCTCTCCCGTCTCGTCGACGGTCTGCGGGCCAGCAAGGGCCACACCTTCCTGACGGTGAGCTTCGCCAGCATCAAGACCGTCCTGCGCACGGTCAGGGCGGGGGGCGTGGTGGGCCTCATGTGCGACCGCGATATCGAGGGACAGAGCGTCCATCTGCCCTTCTGTGGCACGCCCACCAGCGTGCCGGTGGGGGTAGTGGAGCTAGCCACGCGCACCGGCGCCACCATCGTCCCCACCTTCATACATCGCAAGAACGGCGACGCCTGCGAGGCCTTCCTGGAGCCTCCCCTGGAGCTGGTCAATAGCGGCGACCCTGAGGCCGACCTCAAGACGAATGTCCGGCGCCTCTTGGAGCGGTTCGAGGCACACCTCCGGCGCGACCCCGGCCAATGGACCGTCCTGGAGACGGTGTGGGATACGGAGGAGGACAAAGAGCCGTGAGCCGCAGTGGCGACCTGGGCAGGGCTGACCTCCATATTCACACCGCCGTAGGTGACGGCATGGCCGAGATCCAAGAGCTCCTGGACTATGTCGAGGGGAAGACCGACCTCGATGTCATCGCCGTCACCGATCACGACAACATCAGGGGAGCCCACGCCGCGCGCGAGCTCTGGGCCAAGGGGCGCTATAGCTTCGAGGTGGTGGCGGGGGTAGAGGTAACGGCCCTGGAGGGCCACCTCCTGGCTCTGTACGTGGAGGAGCCTCCGCCCGCCCTTCGACCGGTGGCTGAGGTGCTGGAGGCCGTGCACAGTCAGGGCGGCCTCTGCATCATCCCTCACCCTCTAGCCTGGCTGACCCGCAGCCTCGGCCAGCGAACCATCGAGCGCATTATGACGACGGGCGGCGATGGCGTATACTTCGATGGCATAGAAGTAGGCAACGGGACGTTCGCCGCTCGCATGAGTGTAAAGAAGGCCATCAGGCTAAATCAGGAGCGATATCACCTGGCAGAGGTGGGGGGCAGCGACGCCCACTTCCTGACGGCGGTGGGCAGCGCCTACACCCTCTTCCCCGGCTCCACC
>Ga0209979_1003409_pt1 | contig 14054 bp, 13 predicted proteins | sample AnhtaG_FD_183114 | JGI IMG/M metagenome (GOLD analysis project Ga0209979, IMG submission 183114) | Deep subsurface microbial communities from Anholt, Denmark to uncover new lineages of life (NeLLi) - Anholt_01485 metaG (SPAdes) (version 2) | ecosystem: Environmental > Aquatic > Marine > Oceanic...
GATATAGTGCTTCCTTATCCCCTTTCTCTATAAAATCACTTTCTTCCAGAATAAAAATTAGACTCTCTAGGTCCCCATGTAGATCCCCCACTACCAAGACTTTGCCTTTAGCTGGAAGATATACCAGACCCCCTTCAACTACCTGTTCACCCATCTTTTTCTGGACTCTTTCCCTCGTCAAAATGGCAGTAACTTCTTGCACAAGAGCAGAAAACTCTCCTGCTTCTGAGCCAGAAGCTTTCCTGGCTAATTCTTTTACGTTCATGGTTATTTAAACTGGATTACTTCATCCCATGGTTTTCTCCACTTAGGTTCTGGTGAAATAGCTGGATAACCTAGTGGAGTCAAAGCTATTGGTTCCTCTACTGGCTGGTCTTTGTATTTTCTGATACTTCGCCTTTTCTTTATTGCCTCATAAAAATCCATCCCGGTCTCCTTATCTTAAATATGTAAGAAAAATAGATATTGTCAAATCTTGAGATGTATGTATTTCGGAGTAAAATTTTTGGGGGAAACTCCTGATACTGGGAGTTCTTGAAATTTATTCTGAATTTATTTATAAATTTATTGGCTGGTATTATGGTTGAATGGGATAACTTTTAAAAATTCGGCTGGTGGTAAAATTTTTATACCTTGATATTCCTTTAAGGGCAAGAGGTGACGTTTATCTCCAGAAACAATGTATTGAACCTTACCTTCAACTGCACATTCTAAGATGCGGTTATCGTCATCGTCTTTTTTAATTACAAAGAGGGTTTTGCGTGAAATAACTAAAGTGGTGGTCTCTCTTATTTCGTTAATTATTTGCAAGACCTGCCAGCTTTCCCAATTATACTTTTTTCTCAGAACCTCTGCTATTTCAGCAATAATTGCCTCTGAAACCAAAAGTTCTATCTTTTTTTCTTTAGATAGCTTTCTAATTTTCTCTGGATTCCCACCAAATAAGATGACAGAAATATAAACATTTGTATCAAGTACTACTTTTATTGCGAGATTTTTCTTCACGATACTCATGAGTTATTCTATCTACATCATCCTCATTCTTGATCCCTAATCTTTTTACAGTCTCTTCTCCCCACTTCCTTATCTGCTCCCATCTTCTTTCAGAAACAACATATTGTGTCAATGCTTCTCGTAAAAGTTGACTCTTTGAAGTCTGTCTTTGTTTGGCTAACTCTTCTACTTCTCTATATATCTCTGGCGGTAAAGAGAAGTTTACAATTTTAGTTGTTCTTGCCATAGATTTCTCCCTATGAGTAATGAAATTTTCTTACTTTAATATAGTAAATGTAAAAAGGATGTCAAGTTTCAAAGGCTATTTCAAAAGGGCTATGAAAAAATAGGGACACATTCCATTTTTCACTATTACTTACCTTTGTTCTTATAAGGAAGAGGCATTAACTTCACTATATCTTTTACTTGCTCAAATTCTGGATCTTTATGAACGAGGTTAGCTTTCTTTTCCCAAGCAGTAGCTATAATCCAGGAATCAGCCACCGAGAGTTGAAAAGAGGCTTTAATTCGAGCTGCTTTAATAAGTAGTTCTTTTCTTTCTCCTACTCTTTTAATAGGTAAAGCCTCCGTTTCAGCCAAGATCTCTTTGGCAAATTGTTCTCCCTTATCCTGCCACACCCGATAGCATAATTCCATTAAGGTCATAAAAGAGAGATAGACTTCACATTTACCTTCTTCCGATTCTCTTAATATTTTCTCAACCTTATCTGCTCCTCCTTCATCCTCACGAAGAGCTAGCAAAGCTGAGGTATCCAGAACGTATCTAACAGGGTTATCTTCCATCTAATTCCCTTTCGAGTCTTCTCTCTCTTTTCCTTTCCTCAAGAAGTCGCTCTACCAACTTTTGTCCTTTTGATTTTCCCCGGTAAACTGATATAATATCCTTTGGAATAGGAATGACAGTGATTATCTCTCCTTCATCTATCCATTCTAACTTGCTTTGGGCTATGATTTTGTACTTTTGCCGAATATTAGCAGGGACAGCTGTCTGACCTCTTTTAGATACAGTAGTTTGCATTCCTTCATCACCTCCATTTTAAATATACAAGAAAAATAAATATTGTCAAGTTTTTAATTTAATTTGCAAGTTTTTAGCTATTTTTGCAAATCCAATGACTCATTGCTTTGTAAAATTCTTTAGATGCAGATATACGCAGATTATAAAGGATTAAATTTAAGTACGAAGAACTGACTAAAGACTAAATCATCTGAGGAGAGATTTCTGGGTATGTTATAATAGGTGGTATAATAAAAAAAGAAAATGGCTTATCCTCTCGTGAAATCCTAAACTATCTTGCTCTTTAAGAGCATGGAAAGGAGGATAAACTTTAATGGATACTACAATGCAAGAAAAGGTAGAACCTCAAATCTATTATCCCTCTCTGAGAGTGATTTTTCTTGGCAAAGTAGCAGAGTTAAGTTTTATGTAGACAATTTGTTGAGACTTATCATGCCACCATCCTTTTGTAGCGGCTTTTAGCTCGTTTAAACTTCCATACTTTTCAAGATTATCTCCATTCTCGGTTACTAAAATAGGACGGCTATGATGGACAATAAGTGTACAGGCAGTGGTTATTACCGGAAGATTTATTTCTATATTTGCACCAGTAGATTTTTCAATACACTCAATAATTCTCACAGTTTGATTTGAATCATCGTACCACTCATACGAAGAGGTTCCAGAGGGGTAAACATTGAAAACGAGTTGAGAAAAATTAGTAATAGAGGCACCTATTATATAATCCGCATTCAGGGTCATAGGTAAAATTGCTCCAGATTTGATAAAGACAGGTATAACATCGACAGGCGTAAGATAAGCTATAGTTTGAGGACCGTGATATCGAGCTTCTTTCCAAAAGTCAATCCACTCTCCAGGCGGAAGATAAACATCCCCGGTTTTCACTCCCTCATAAACTACCGGTGCAATTAGAAGAAGCTCTCCAAAAAGATATTGGTATATTTTATCCTGACAGTTTTTATCCTCTGGATATTCTATTGCTAAAGGGCGCATTAATGGGAGTCCTGTGTTGCTGAATTTCTTTGCCTCGCTGTAAATATAGGGTATAAGGTTCATACGAATAGTAGCATACTTTCTATAGATACCCATAGTTTTTGGCGAAAAACTCCAGGGCGTTCGATCCAGACATTTCTTTCCCTCTTTATGAGCTATTGCATGATACTGCATTATAGGGCAAAAAGCAGCCATGGCTGCACTCCGAGCATATAATTCTTCAGTTGGCCGGCTAGCTCCAGTGAAACCAGCCAAATCCCAACCCCAAAAGGAAATGCCAGAGATACTAGCAGATAAACCAGCTATGATTGACTGTCTAAAACCTTTAAAAGTAGAGCGTTCATCACCAGCCCAATGGCAGGGAAACTTCTGTGAGCCAGTAAATCCTGCTCTACTGAAAGTAATTCCATCCCCATGGGTTTTCTCCTGGACAAAATCATGATAGGCTTTAATATAAGAGTTGGGGTAAGCATTCTGCATCTCATCCCCTTTTCTTCCATCATAGAAAATAAGGTCTGCATTTTTGATATGTTCACCTCCATCCGTTTTAAACCCATCGATCGTAACTGTTTCACCTTTATCGTTGGTTCCCATATTAAATAAATAAGCTCGCTTTGAAAGCCACCAGCGCACAGCGTTGGGGTTTGTAAAATCGAAAGGAATACCTCCACTAAACCAATTTTTCTGAGGAATCCGATATATTCCCTCAGAGCTATTGGGATCCTTTATATAATAGCCCTGCTTTTTAATGTATTCCTCATCCTTTTTTTGCTGTACATTAGGGTTTGCTGCATAACAAACAGGATTCTGCCAGAGTATAACTCTAAGTCCTTTTTGATGCAATTCATCTACCATTTTCTTTGGATCAGGCCATCTCCCAGAAGAAGGAAATTTGAAATCCTCATAGGAAAAAATTTTGTCACCGGACTTTGGTTGATATTCAGCATCATTCCAAATATAAAAACTCGCTTCATCGCTCCATGCCTCTATCACTATTACTGTTGCGGGGATATCCTCTACCATCGTCCTATTGACTTCGCTCATAACTCGACTTTGGCTATTCCACCCATTGCTTGACATCCAGGGCCCGAAGACCCATCGAGGAGGAAGAGCTGATTTACCAGTAATATTTGTATAATTGATAATCACATCTTTTGGGGTATCGCCAGCTATAAAATAATAGTCTAAAAGGGGGTTATCTACCCTGCTCGCATCAAGGGTAAAGCTATACATATCATCTTTTCTGGTGCACATTTCAAAAAGACAATAACGGCTCGAATTCACATATATGCTGTAGCCTTTTGTAGATAAGAAAAAAGGTATGGGCATATAGGAATCACTTTTGTGGTCAAGATAATGGTCAGTCACGCACATCTCAATCTTATGCCCTCGCTGATAAAACCGATTAAATCTTTCTCCAAACCCAAAGAACTCTTCATCCAAAGGGGTGAAAAAGCATTCTCTGAGCTTAACAATCAAGCCCCTGTTTGCGTACCATTTGAATGAGCCAAATGAATCAGGTCTACTTACCTCTTCTTTTGCAATTAACTCTTTGTTATCTTTTTTATGAATAGAGAGAAACCAGGGATTTTTTTGAACTTTCAATATATGCGTGCTCGTTGAAATAAAAATATGTCTCTTATTTTCAGCTATAGTATATTGAGAACAACCCCTGGTAGTTAAATCTATTTTCATGGGTGACATTTGCATCCTGAAAACTTTCGGAGAAACAAAGGAGATACTGACCCTTGGAGCATATAGACTACTATCAGACTTACAATAGAATATTACGTGATCTCCATAATCAGAATAATCACTTACCTCGGTTATATAGTGCCATTTTCCTGTGGACATTATTTATTATCCCCTCTCAATTATTCCTTTTTATAATCAAGGGGAGTAGCTTATCGGCTATTCCTTGTTTCACAGGAGATAATTATTTGCCAAGATAACTCCCGATATCTTTGGCAAAAGAATCTGTATTTTATCTTTTTGAGGAAAGTATTTTTGTCCACTTAATAAATCCAAGAATTGGTTTCCTTTTATACCTTTCTCGGAAAAATTGATGCAAATTTCTTCAGGATTTAAGGTCGAGTTCATTATTACAATAATAGTTTCTTTTCCTCTTTTTCGAATAAAGGAGTAGACTCCTTTTTCCTTTAACAGCGTTTGAAAAGAACCTTTTTTTAAAGCAGAATATTGCTTGCGGATTTGAATACATCGTTGGTGAAATTTATAAATATCACTAGTCTGAAAATCAATATTCCAGGGCATACATTTTCGACATTCTGGGTCATTCCCGCCTCTTAAGCCTACTTCATCCCCATAGTAAATCACTGGCACCCCTACATAGGTCATCAAGAAGATAAGACAAAGTTTGAATTTTTCTCTATTCCCCTTGCATAAAGTGAAAATACGAGGTGTATCATGACTGCCCAGAAGGTTAAACATAACAGAATTTGCCCAATCTGGATAGCTCTGTCGGAGGCTATAGAGACGCTGGTTAAATTCCCGGGCATTTATAACTCTTTTAACAAAAAAGCTCAGGAGTAAATCCCGCAGCCTGTAATTCATCACGGCATCGAGGCATTCGCCCTTAAACCAGGAGGTAGCAAACCCCATAACCTCCCCCATTACATAAACATCTTCCTTAATCTCTTTAGCTGCTTTTCTAATTTGCTTGACGAAACTCGGATCCATATATTCTACTGTGTCTAGCCTCCAGCCGTCAACATCAGCCTCCTTAATCCAGTATTTTACTATTTTCAATAGATATTCGCGGACATTAGGGTTATCAGTATTAAACTCCGGCATTGAAGGAACTCCCATCCAGCAGCGGTAGTTAGGTTCTGGCTGTTTGACGATGGGATAATCCTTTATTATAAACCAATCCTTATATTTTGATTTCGGGCCTTTTTCTATTACATCTTGAAAGGCCCAGAAGGTATCCCCACAATGGTTGAAGACCCCATCCAAAATTATCCGCATTCCGCGCCGATGAAGCTCCCTCACCAGTCTCTTTAAAGTATCTTTATCACCCAAAGCAGGATCTACTTCATAGTAGTCAGTTGTGTCATATCTATGATTAGAAGGTGCTTTAAAGATTGGATTTAAATAAAGAGCGTTTATTCCTAGTTCTTCTAAATAGGGCAATTTGTAAATAATACCTTCCAAATCACCTCCAAAGAAACTATTTCTAGTAGGTTTTTGTCCCCATTTGCGTATATTTTGGGGATCATTCTCTGAATTTCCATTGTAAAATCTATCTGGAAAGATGTGGTAGAATATCGCATCCTGTACCCAATGAGGGGGTTTTATCCTCATTTTTGCCCTCTTCATCCCTTCACCGCCCCTCGAGTAAGTCCCGAGACAAGGAACCGCTGTAAGGAGAGAAAAATCACCATTATAGGAAAAGCTCCCAATATAGAGGCAGCAGCAAAGATTCCCCAGCGGGTGGCGTATGGCCCCATAGTGAAGAGTCTCAAGCCTACAGCAAAGGTATATTTTTCTGTTCCTGTCAATAGAATGCTCGGCAGCAGGAAATCACCATATGTTCCGATAAAGGAGAGAATAAATATGACTGCTAATATGGGCCTGACCAGGGGAAAGATGATCCACAAGAAGGTCTGGAACCGAGTGGCACCATCTATCATGGCTGATTCCTCTAATTCGTGGGGAATTGTATCAAAATACCCCTTCATCAGCCAGGTATTAAACCCTACCGCCCCTCCTAGATAAACCATGATCAGCCCGGCGTGCGTGTTTAATCCCAACCAGGAGATATAGCGTCCAATGTTCAGAAGGAAAAGATAGATGGCAACCATGGCTAGCATCTGAGGGAACATCTGGATGAGGAGTAAGGCTATAAGCCCTGTGCGGCGGCCCCGAAAACGGAAACGGGATAGGGCATAGGCTGCCAGAGCGGCCAGGAATACCGTTAACACCGAGGCTGTTCCAGAAACCTTAATGCTGTTCCACAACCAGAGGCCGAAGGGATGCCGGGGAACAGAGAAAAGCTCCTGGTAGTGGCTGGTAGTAAAATTTTTAGGGATGAGTCGATAGCCGCCGAAGAGGGTATCAGCAGCATTGAGTGAAACGGAGAATATCCAGATGACAGGAAAAAGAGCAATGGCAATCATTATCCAGATCAGTAGATGGCGAAAGCTCTTCTCAAGAAAAGTATGTTGGCTGTACATTGTATTTTCCTCTAAAGTTCCTCGCCCATTTGCTCTAAGCGGCGGGTGAAGCGGAAGTTAACTGCGCTGATTGTGCCGATAATCACAAAGATAATGAGGGAAATCGCCGCTGCAAAGCCGTAACGGGCCCCAGAGGTGCCAAAGGCCAATTTGTATGTATAGGTGACCAGGATGTCAGTTGCTCCAGCAAGTGTTTGAGCTCCAGGGATTGGTGGTCTCCCCTGGGTAAGTAAATAAATAACATTAAAATTATTGAAGTTAAATGCAAAAGAGCCGATTAAAAGGGGAGCGATCGAGATTAATAGGAGAGGGAAGGTGATCTCTTTAAATTGGTGCCAGCTATTAGCTCCATCAATGCGGGCTGCTTCATATAATTCTCTTGGAATGCTCTGCAGTGCTCCCAAACACACAATCATCATATATGGATATCCAAGCCAGAGGTTAACCAGGACCAATGCCACCTTAGCCCAAATAGGATGCTGGAACCAGGGAATCTTGAAGGCAAATAGATTTTGTAAGAGGTAATTGACGATACCAAAGTCGGTATTCAGCATCCCACCCCACATGAGGATAGAGATAAAGGCTGGAATTGCATAGGGAACAATCAAAATAGTACGATAGAAATAGCGTATTTTTAAGTATGGATCATTGAGGAACATGGCCAAAGCAAGCCCTAAAGTGAAAGCTGTAACTACACAAAGAAATGCGTAGAGGAAAGTCCAGGAGAAGACGCGAAAGAAAGGTCTGGTAATCTGAGGGTTTTTTATGATTTCAAAAAAGTTCTGAAATCCGATTGGGACTGTAAATCCAGGTTGAAGCGTCTCTCCCTCAACCGAGGCAAAGGTTCCTTCTACGGGTGTATAAATTATACCTGTCTGCAGGTCTGTCAAGGTTTCTTCCTTGCGGTCGTAGCGATACTGAGGTTTATAGGTACGAAACTCATTCAAGGAAACGAGGCGAATTGTTTCTCCGTCCCGTTTCAAACTCAGTTGCTGAAGCTCCCCCAGAATTTGGAAAAGTTCACCCCGACTCAGCCGACGGTAGCCATTAATCTGGCTGACCTCTCCTGCCTCATAGATAAAACGTGGATATCCCATCTCTACAGCTTCTAAAACATTTTCTCGGGATAGGTAGCTCTTCCCTGTGGTTTGGGAAGTAAGAAGGAGAATCAGGTTTCCTTCAGGATTTCTGAATGTCTGATAAGTGTATCGCTCGCTTCCCTCGGGCAGATAGTATTGATTCTCAAAGTGGGCGATCACCTCCTCTTTAGAAAGCCGGTGCCCTGTTCCACAGTTAGTAAAAGATAGACTCATGTTATAGAGGATGGGATAGACCACCATAAGAAAGAAAGGAAAAAGGGCGGGCAAAAGATAACGGAGCGGATAAGCCCTTCTGGAGAGCAAGGCAAAATTCAACGCCAGAAGGCCTATAATAAGACCAATCAATACTGTCCAGTTTTCAGCAAAAAGAAACCCTACCCCAGCCCAAATCCCCAGGGCATCAACAACGCTAAGGAAAAAAATTTTTAAAAGAAACATCGTTTATTTTTCCTTGAAAATTCCCAAAAAGAGAAATTATTTTTTCAACACTTCCTTTTTAAAGGTCGGTTACTATAAACGTGAGGTCGACAAAAGTCGACCTCACGTACCTTCTAACCTGCTTACTTAAGAGCCGATAAGCTCGCGGATGCGTGCTACAGCGTCGTGAAGAGCGTCCTCTGGAGACATCTCCTCGTTTACAATCAAGCTCAAAGCATCGGCCCAGGCATCCCAGACAGCTGACATCTCTGGGATGCTAGGCATGGGGACGCCATCAGCCGCACTAGCACTCCAGGTTGCCACATCTGGATTGACCGAGACTTCCTCCAGAGCAGGCAGAAAAGCTGGATTTCGCGGTTCCTTCTCGTAGATTGCTAGCATAGTCTCTTTGGTGGTGACGAAGTCTTGAAGGAAAGTCATAGCCAAAGGTTTGTTCTCACTGAATGCATTCACCATAAACCCCTGCACGCCAACAAATGGCCTCATGGTCTGCCCAGCGATGGTGGGAAGTTTGGCTATGCCGTAGTTGATCTCAGCCGCCTTGGCACCTGGTAGTACCCAGGGACCGGCAAGAATCATCCCTACCTTCCCCTCATTAAAGAGACCGGTCATAGCTCCATAGTCAGTTCCCGCTGGTAGTATTCCTTCCTTGACGAGATCCAGGATGAGGTGACCTCCCTTGATCGCTCCTTCATTATCTAAGCCGATGTCAGTTGGATCGAGTACTCCCTCTTCATCCAGTCCAAAGATATAGCCCCCAAACGCAGTGATGAAAGGGAAGCTGTGATATGGATCGGGTCCACCAGGAATGTTGCTTAAGAAGCCATATTGGCTCTTCTCTGGATCGGTAAGAGCACGAGCGACATTGAGGAACTCACTGTAAGTCTTCGGTGGTACTGAAACAAGGTCCTTGTTGTAAACAATGCCGATGGCCTCGGTTGCACAAGGAAGTCCATAGATCTTTCCACCGCTAGAAAAGGCCTCAAGACCAACAGGAACGAACTGATCGCTTATATCTTCCAGGAAGAGAATTGGCTCAAGGAGACCATCCGCCATTAATTGGCCAATCCAATCGTGGGGGCCGATGATAATATCTGCACCTTCACCAGCCGGTCCAGCTACACCGAACTTATCCCTGATTGTTCCAAAGTCTAATTCTTGAACTTCTACTGGGATACCATATTCTGCTGAGAATTCTTTACTTATTTCGACTAGTACCGGTGCTCGGTTTGCATCTGCCCAGATAGTTAGCTTACCTGGCTCGCTGGCCCATACTGCGCCTACGAGCCCTACCAACAACATTAAACTCATCGACATAACTACAAACTTCTTCATCTTAAAATTACCTCCTTCTTTGACTTTAATCTACTGCCTTCTTTCTAACTTTCTTAATTTTGAGCTACTATCACCCCCTTTCCTTGGATTTTACAACTATCGGAACCAGGGTAGCGAACTCCTCGGCTTCGATGTCCCCGAACACCTTCTTTATCCGCTCGGTGTCGTGAGAACCGAACAGATTCATCATCACATAAAACGCCTCTTTCGGATAGTCTTCTTTATTATCTTACTTTTGCACCCCCCATTAACCTTCCTTATAAAGGTCTCAAAATTCCTTTCTATTGGCTCAATCTTAAAAAAACATAATCCATTCTTGTTTTCCACCTTTAAAATATAGGCTCCCCTAGCATCTATCTCGAGTTTTTCTGCGCTATAAGCTGCAAGAGAATAATTATGCCCTGGTGGAGCAGAGATAATTACCTTATAGGAGCCCTCATTAAACTGAAGAGCTTTAATATTTGAGGAAGGAGCGGTTACATATTTGTCCATAAATCCTAAGAACGCTAATCCCTTTTTCTTAGGAGCTAAAATATAATAGTGACCCTTTGCTGGTGCGAGGATTCCCTTAATATCATCTACAAGCTTTCCATTGAAATAATCGTAAATTACATGCTCGCCAGCGTATATTTTCTCAGTGTCTACACTATAGCTTCTCTTTTTTTCTCCCACATTAAAAACACTTAAATACACCCACCTTACATCTTTATTAATCACGCTCTCCGTGTAGGAAACCAATATATCGCTCCCTATATATTTCCTGGGAACATAAGGAGGATGGTCGGGTTTAGCAATTACTCCATCAGGAAAACAAAGTTTATTGATTATCCTTGTGTCTATTTTCCCTATCTTATCTCCTATTCCTACCGGACCCGAACTCAAAGCCCTTAATAGAGCTTCCTGCTCGGCATCAGGCTCTTCAAATCCCTCGGGATGATTCTTATTTGTAATGAAGACATCATAGAAAGGGTACATACCCAGAGCATGGATGACCATTCCCACGAGGATGTTATTCTTAATGTATTTTTGTGGTTTTACCTTTTTTGTTTCTCCCAGCATTTTTACCTGATTTTCTTGTTTAAATAGATAATCCTCGTAACTTCTGGCAGCTATGATATTTTGATGGAGAGTAGAGGCAAGGTGAAAACCCATAGTGGGCATACAGGGCATCATTTTCAAATCCTTCCCCTCGAATGCCCTACTCATATCGTCAAACCACTTGTCAGCTTCTATACCTCTTAATTCTCTCACAAGGTGTTGCTGAGTGTGTAACCAGTCATACCAGATAACCGCAGCTCCCTCTTCTCTTAAGCTTCTCGCTAAGTCAATGTAGAAGTCTTTTGAAGCAGGATATGAGAATTTTCCATCAGATATAAATGAATACTTTTTTGAGTATTCATTGTTTTTATCAAAGGCTGAGAGGTGAAGGACAAAAGGAATACCTGTTCTTTTTACAATCTCTCTCAGCCCCTGAGGATATTTTTCTGGATCAGGCTTATATGATTTTGCCAGTCCTATTTTGTCATATTGATACCACAGGTCTAAGCCAAAATAGCCCATGGGGATTTTTCTCCTCTTAAAATAATGGGCAAGCTTATAAAGGGTTTTATCATTGAGTCCATGAAATACCTCAGCATAATAAGCCCCGAAGGCGTTCCAGTAACCGAGCTTTTCCAAAAGGGGATGAGCTAAGGGAGAGATTCTTTTCTTGCCCCCCAACTTTAAGAGAATGTCTCCCCACTGATAAAGGGTTTTTACCCAATTATCTCCAAAGGTGAAGATAGTTTTAATAATGGTTTCTTTTGGGATTTGATTTATTGAGCCGTGAAGTCCTCTTGCTATTCCTCGACCTATAGGCGTATCTATCATTCTTAAAGGACTTATCAGATAATAATTTAAAGGTGAGATGACTACAGTGGCTTGTTTATTAAAGAGAATTAAGGGAGCGAAGGCATAATTTTTGGAAATCCTATTAGTATTTTCCCCATATATAGCCTGAGGCCAATATCCCCCGGGAAATTTCTCCTTAGAGTCCCTTAAACCCCAGGTATAAAGAAGGAATTCACAGTCCTTAACTCTAAATGTAGGTGAGTTGAAGGTAGTCTGGATGAAGCTGTCCTCAATGGAGATGTTCCCTATATCCTTTAGAGTTTTCGTCTCTATAACAATGCTGGAAATGGACTTATAGACCTTGGTTTTCAGATTGAGAATTTTCTCATTTTCCAAGCAGTAAGTGGCTTCATATCCTTCATACTTCCCTAACTTATTAAAGCCATTAATATCGTTAATACTTGAAACTTGGAGTGAATCATCATAACTCCAGAGCCATTCCCCATTTATAGGGATACCTATACCAATATCCCGAATCCAGTCTCTATTTCTAAAGTTTAGCGAAAGGCTATTTTCCTCTTTGCGAATAAAAATCTCGTCTTTTTCTTCCAAATCTTTCTCCTTATCACAAAGGTAACTTAAAGAAATCTCTTATTACTAATGCGGCGGCTCCGATGATCCATCCCTCCTTACCAAATTTAGCTGGAACAATATCTAACTTTTTTGCTTCCTCAGGAAATGAATGTCTTTTCACGGCTTCCTCAAATGAGGGCGAGAAGAATTCATAAGCATCCATTCTCTCTCCCCCCAGGATTATGGCCTCTGGATTTAGAAGATTTACCACGTTCTTGACCCCGATTCCTAAATTTTTACCCATTTTTTTGAATATGTCTTTTGCTATTGGGTCTCCATGCTCAACAGCTTCTAATAGCTTTTTGGGAGTGGGCTCATTAAAGGTTCCCTGACCCCGGGCTAGGGCTTTTTTTGCCTCCCTAATCAGAAAATAATCAGAGGCAAAGACCTCCAAACACCCTCTTTCACCACATCTACATTTAGGGCCATTTCTGCTTATGCAAATATGACCTATCTCCCCGGCTCCACCGATGGTACCTGTATAGAGCTTGCCATCTATGACAATACCGGATCCTATTCCCTCACCAACGGTGATACAGATAAAATTCTTGTAATTCTTCCCCATTCCATACCATTTTTCTGTCAAAGTTAAGGTATTTACATCGTTACCGATAAAAACTGGCACGCCGTATTTTTCCTCTAAAGGCCTGGCTAAATTGACATTTTTCCAATTAAGAATGGGAGAATAAATGGATATGTCGTTTTCTAAGTTTACAAAGCCAGAGATACCAATACCAATGCCTAACAGATTAGTTTCCTGGATTAACCTGTCCACGTTTTTTTTAATTAACTTTAATATCTTCTGACTTTTGCTCCCTCGGGGAAATTTTTCTTCACTTTTTGAGATAATTTTTCCCTCAAGATTGGTCAATCCGAGGATAATTTTTTCTACTTCTACTTTTATGCCACAAGCGGCCCCGTACTCATAATTGAAATCCACAAGAGTTGGCTTCCTTCCTCCACTGGATTTATCCTCCCCCACTTCTTTAACCAAGTCATTTTCCAGAAGATAGTTCATAATATTAGTGAGACTGGCTCGTTCTAAGCCTGTGGCTTTGGAGATAGCTGTCCGAGAGATAGGTCCTTTTTCTCTAACCATATTAATGACAATACTTCGGTTTAGATCTCTGAGTAATGTTTTACTGCCTTTTGTAATGTTTTTCATAGTTTATTATCCTTTCCGAATACTCCTCCCTGAATTGCTCAGATATAAACTTACTTAATTCATTGAATTAAGTATATTATAATAAAAATTCTCCACCTGTCAAGACCTGACACTAAAATGTATTGACAAGGAGAGGGAATTCAAATAGACTTAGGCAGTTTTTTGAGTTAGGAGGAAAAAGTGGATAAGGAAGATAAAAGAATGGCTAAGGAATTTTCCAGAATGTTTCTTGTGTTACCAGAAATCAGAGAATTGCTTTCCCAGAATAAAAAGAAGGAATTAAAGAAACTCTTTTACCACTATGAACCGATCGAGGTAGTGGAAATATTAAG
>Ga0209979_1003410_pt1 | contig 14053 bp, 12 predicted proteins | sample AnhtaG_FD_183114 | JGI IMG/M metagenome (GOLD analysis project Ga0209979, IMG submission 183114) | Deep subsurface microbial communities from Anholt, Denmark to uncover new lineages of life (NeLLi) - Anholt_01485 metaG (SPAdes) (version 2) | ecosystem: Environmental > Aquatic > Marine > Oceanic...
TTGCATGATTTAAAGTTACTCCGGTTACTGCCACTGGAGAAAGGGTTACTGTCACTGCGCAGGTTGCAGTTTTGCCTCCATCTACTGTGGTTACTGTAATAGTAGTTGTACCTGCTGTTGCTGGTGTTACTACGCCATTAGCTACGGTTGCCACTGCCGGAGCACTTGAAGACCAGGTTACGTTTTTATTGGTAGCAGTTACAGGTACTACAGTCGCTACTAACGTTCCTGTTGCTCCCCCTGCGGTTAAGGTCATGGTTGCATGATTTAAAGTTACTCCGGTTACTGCTACTGGTGTTGGAGTGGTACAGCCGGTGATGAGAAGGGCTGTCAGAATTACTAAACAGACAGTAACAAAACCTTGTTTGCTAAACATTACCTTATCCTCCTTTTTATATAAGGTTAACCCAAAATATGCGTCTAAAATATTTACGCAGATTTTTTGCTGGATTCACCTAATAATCATCTTGTTTTCAGATTGCAAAACTTAGTTTTTTAGTTAACATTTTCTTCCACCCATTTTAGAATTACTCTAAATATTGATTTTAACCCCCTTTCCTATTTAGTAACTCATCCAGCCTAAATATTCAATGTGCGACGGTTGCACATTCCTTTTATTTTTCCTTCTTCAATCCACTCTTTTATTATTTCTCTCCTCTTTTCTTCCAGGACAACTTAAAAGTTACCGGACTATTGACTTGGTATGCCTTCCCTATTTAAGAAAATGGGATGTTTCCCTAATTATTTCCATGAAGTTTAGTTTTAAATTCTTATTCTCCAAGCTCTCTATAATCTCTTCTACTTCTCCAGCCTTTAACATCGTGCAATAGATCTCCAGCTTATTATTCTCATCATCATAATTAAATTCAGAAAATTATTTCATTTCTAAATTACCCTTTAAGTTATTTAATTCAAAATAACCTAAGTTACCTTATGCTTTCGCTTATATTCTTTATTGTATTTTCTGATCCTTTCCCGGTTCTTTATTCCCCAAAGTTTTCTCCTTGCCCTGCAAGCTTCTCTGTGATCCTTATAATATTTCTTGCTCTCCTCTTTAATTCTTTCCCTATTTTTTATGTACCATTCCCGGGCATTCTTTTTTATCTGCTCCTTGCGTTATTTTTGATATTTTTTACTTTGCATCCGTTTCTCCGCATTTCGAGGGAGTCTTGAAACATTTAGTTCACTGCCCTAGCCTAAAGTTTTTATGATAAACAGTACTCATCTCAGTTTATTAAAATTTACCTTTAGCTTCAAGTAATCTACCTTCTTTTAAGTTTTTTTTAGATATTTATCCCAAAATTCGATAATTCGGGCCAAATAGCCCTTTTAGACAGATAGGCTTAGTTTTTTATACCGCTTTAATCCTTCCGAATTTAATCCACTCTTTTATTATTTCTCTCCTCTTTTCTTCCAGGACAACCTCAAGCATTTTTGATTTTTTTCCTTTATAATAGGAAATTTTGCAACAAATGTTACTAATAACTTTTTTACCTTTAAAGCTAGGAATTTTTTCTTTATTTCTATTTTACATATAACTGTTGGTATAATAACCGGTATTTTACTATTATATTCGACCCTTTAGATTAAAAATCCTTCTTTTTAATAAAATAATTTAAAATAAAAAAGCCCTTAAGCAAAATGCCAAAGGGCTGGAAAAGTCTGGCTCCCCCTGTTGGAAAGCTTTGGAACTTTTAAGGGGGATATAACCATAGAAAATATTAGATTAAATCAGCTAATTCTTCAATATTAGAAGCAATTTTTAAAAAATAGAATCTGTAAAATATTTATAAAAGAAAAGCCCTTCAGTAAAATGTCGAAGAGTTGATTATTGTCTTCACTCCCAGACAGAACGATTTTCGAACTTTTTGTATGAGTGATAAAACTGAAGAAGTGTATCGAAAGTTAGAAGGAGTAATCAATGCTTGATATTATTACTTGTAAATACTTTACTAAAAGTTAAAAAAATCGAATTATTGAACTAGTACAACATTTGCTTAAGAACACTAAATATGTAAATTTAATTGCAAAATAATGCATACATTACCTGCTGTACCAAAGGAAGATACTTTAAAGTTAAATTTTAATTAATAATCAGAAGTAGGGAGTTAACTAGGTACGTGAAATTATTTACTTTTATAAAAACTTATTTATAAATAAGTAAGTCATAAAAATCTAAAAATTAATTATCAATATATCTATAAAATTAAAGTTGAATTATTATTTTAAGAGCTTACTCTTTTTTCTTATATATACAGTACATACCTTTTCCTGTTCTTGCCGGCACAAAACACTGATTACATGAGATGCAAGCAGCTCTTCTAGTGTCGTCTGATTGCCAGCGCTTAATCAGATCTGGTTCTCTAATTAAAGGACGACATAGTGAAATATAATCTGCCTGTTCTTTTTCTACCAGTTCTTTGGCTACCTCAAAAGAACGGATTCCACCCCACCAGGATTACCGGAACAGAAATTTTTTCCTTATATAGTTTTGCAACATCACGATAATAGACCCCATTCTTCTAATTTTTCATCCTCTCAAAATCATCTTCAGCAGATGTACCCAATTCTCGACCTACCGCCTGAACTATAGGTCTTAATTCTTTCATCAATTGAGCAAAAGTATCGATTCTTAAAGTCTGAGCTCCATCGCTAAGTGAACTTTTCGGGTCAGGGTGGACTTCGATAAGTAAGCCATCTGCTCCAACAGCTACGGCGGCTTTGGCCATTGGAGTTACCAATCTCCATCTACCGGTAGCATGGCTGGGATCTACAATTACCGGCAAGTGACTTAATCTCTTTAATGCCGGGACTGCGCTTAGATCCAAAGTATTACGGGTATAGTTTTCAAAAGTACGAATTCCTCTTTCACATAATATTACTTGGTGATTTCCTTGAGACAAAATATATTCTGCTGATAATAATAGTTCCTCAAGGGTAGCTGACATTCCCCTTTTTAATAATATTGGTTTTTTAGTTTTACCCAATTCTTTTAACAATACAAAATTCTGCATATTACGAGCGCCTACTTGAAATATATCGGTATATTTACCTACCAGCTCTATCTGGTTAACCGACATCACTTCAGTTACAACTGCTAAACCTGTTTCCTCCCCAGCCTGAGCCAATAATTTTAAACCATCTTCCTCTAATCCCTGAAAACTATAAGGAGAAGTCCGGGGTTTAAAGGCTCCTCCCCTTAATACCTTTGCTCCGGCAGCTTTCACTTGTTGAGCTGTCTCAAATATCTGTTTTTCATTTTCTACTACACATGGCCCAGCCATTACTACCACCTCTTTACCACCAATGACCACATCCTTTATTTTGACTGTAGTAGTAGAACTCTTAAATTCCTTGCTAGCTAATTTGTAAGGTTTTTCAACACGAATAACTTCCTCCACACCATCAAAAGCGTAAAAAGGAACAGAAGCTAAATTTTTTACATCTCCAATTACTCCTAAGACAATCCGCCTTTCTCCCCGAGAGATGTCTACTTCATGTCCCATTTCATGTAACTTCTGTATTATTTTTTCTACATGAGCATCGTTGGTTTTACCATTTATCACAATAATCATTTGAACTCACTCTCCTTTAAATTTAAGGTCTCTTTAACCAAATCTTTTCTTAATATTTTTGCTCCTCTTAAATACGTGTCAGGGAACAGTTCTTTGACACGATTTTCTCTTATAAAATAAAAAAGGCCATAGGAATTTAAAAAACCTATGACCTTTATTTATACATTAATATATAAAGATGTCATAGGCATAAAACCGATGTTTATGCCTATAATATCTTATTTTAAACCTCTAAGATGTTAAGGCATAAACATCGGTGGTAAAATAGAAGTAAAAATAATTAAAGGAATTTATTAATTTAGTAAATTCTCTTTTTGAAACCACCTTGTCTACTCCTTAACATTTTTTAAAATATTAGCATATCCTTCTGTTTCTGTCAATTTTTATTTGTATTATTGTTATTTTCTCTTTGTGAGCGACCTTTAATTTTCTCACTAAAATTCGGCATTTTTTAGGCCTTTATTTTTAATGTCGTGAAAATTAGAAATACACGACTATTATCCTAATTACTATTTTTTATATTTTACAAATCTTTCAAAAATCCTTCTTTTTCCAAAAAATAATTTATAAAATTAAAAAGCCCTTCAGCAAATGCCAAAGGGCTTAGAAATGTCAGGCTCCCCGGACTGTAATATAGACAGAACTTTTATATCTAAGTTTTACTTTAAAACAACGGTTAAAAAATCTCCCCGTCCCAAGAAAACATATAGGAATCCAATCTATTTAGCTAAAGAATACAAAGAAATGATTAATTCAGGTGAAGCAAAGAACCAGACAGAACTGGCCAGAACAAAGGGTATCTCAAGAGCAAGGGTTACACAGATTCTGAATTTGTTGAAACTTGATAATGATATTATAGATAATCTTGAGCAAATTGGGGATCCTATGGATACAAGAGTAATATCTGAAAGAGAATTACGAAAAATTATTACTCGAAACTGGTATCCTAATATTAACTTTGAATAGTGTAAAAATCCAAACCTTTTATTCTTTTTTCATTGGTTGATTACAATAGAGGCATTTTTGATCATGAACGGAAATCATATGGCCACATTCCGGACATTGATAGCAATGATTTTGAATAAGTACAAATTGATGAATACCTTTTTCCTGAATAACTTTCAAATTATCAATCATACTCATCTTATATCTTTTACGGTTTCTATCGTCTAATTTTACTAAAGCCTCACATGGGAAACATTGACATTCAAAACAATATTCTACCTCACCCTTCAAGAGCTTTAGATTATCCTCACAGCGTTTCTTTACAAAAGCGCATTTTTTATTTCTTATCCGGCAACCGGTACATTTGGATAAAAGATAGCTTCGGCAAATCGCACAATTCATACCACAGGGGGCAATCAATTTAAGCGGAATGCTCTTCATCATAAATAAAAACCTTTTTAGATCCTGGCAAATAGAATCATATACTGGTGCCCGTATTTTTTCTCGCATTTTGGACAATATGCATAATGGACATAGTACTCATCATTTTTCGGGACTTTTTCTCCTTCTTTTTCTAAATACATATTCATATCTTTTACGAATTTGGGAATCGCATTATATGGTCCATCATAAACTTTAGCCATGAATGTTCCAAAAATTTTACTATTGTTTGCTCCCGGAACATCTCCAGTTACAGAAATATATATGTTTGATTTAAATGCACTCGGATCTTGAAACAAAACCAAGACTTCATCTTTTTTTGGGTCTATCTTATTCGCGCTTGTTGCCAGATTCATCATCTTGGTTATCTTTTTGCCAATCATAGGAGGAAACGGAATATGGAAAAAAGTAGGAATAGTCTGTTTAATAAATTGTTTTTCGTTCCAATTAAATTTTTTTTTATCCCATTTTCCCGGATTAAATTCGGGACAACATTCTTTGTTTTCATTATTCATGCTTTTTGCCTCCTAATAATTTTTTTACCATTATATTAAAAAATCGTCTTTGATAAAATATAATAACACAAAAAACCGAAAGAATAAATTCCGGGCCCCGTCTTTTTGCTAATATGACTAATTTGCATCTATCTGCATCGGATGGAGATTAAAGGACTACCACTAATACTTTTTTATTACATTCCACCCTTAATATTAAAAATCCTTCTTTTTATATAAAATAATTTATAAAAAGAAAAAGCCCTTCAGCAAATGCCAAAGGGCTGGAAATATCTTGGCTCCCCAGACAGAACGATTATAGAACTTTTTGTATGAGTGAGGAAACTGAAAAGGTGTATCGGGAGTTAGAAGAAGTTATTAGTGTTTGTTAATATAATTTTACTATGATCATTAAGCATTTATCTCTTAGAATATAGTTTATCTCCTTTATTGTGTAGTTTAAAGTCACAATAATAGCAGGGGCAATTATTCTTATAAAAAAATAACTGCCCCTTTTCATTTAACTATTTTAAGAGACTTTAATAAATTATTTCTCCTTACTATTTATCCTTACAACAAATACTCTTTGATATAATAGCGATATAAATTGCAGCTAAGCCAACCAGGGTATATATAATTCTCGAAAGAGTAGACATAGCCCCAAATATCGCAGCAATCAAATCGAAATTAAATAAACCAACAAGTCCCCAATTCAATCCACCCACAATAACTAGGATCATTGCAATAATTTTTAACACTTTCATGTACAGCACCTCCTTACTATCATTCAATTTTTAATCATTTTAAAACATAAAAATAAAAAAATACTTCGATAATCCTTTATCTGTTTTTTCTGAAATACGGTTATCAAGGATTATCCATCATCTCTTTGTTTTTCTCGTAATAGTTTTCTTGAGAATTCTTAAAAATCCTTTTTTTACTAGATCAAAATGGTACTTTTTTTTCTTATTTCATCACCTCCTTATTCTAAATATTCTCCTGTTTCTCACACAATATTCCCTTTTTAATTATATTCCTAAATATTTAGGATATAAAGAATAAATACGCTATTAAGATTAAAAATCCTTCTTTTTCTGTAAAAATAATTTATTAATAGTAGCTTTATTCTGCTACCAACTTAGAAGTGCAACGCGGACAGCGCGTGGCCTTAATTGGAATACTTGTAAGGCAGTATGGGCAATCTTTGTTTGTTAGTTCAGCTGGAACTTCTTCTTGCTTCTTGAGCTTATTTATTTTACGGATGACAAGGAATATGGCAAAGGCGATTATGATAAAGCTTATGATTGTATTAAGGAAAATACCGTAGTTGATCGTAACTGCTCCAGCTGCTTGAGCGTCGGCAAGAACAGTATATGGTCCAGTACTCGCACCTTCTTTCAACACCACGAATAAGTTAGTGAAATCAACGCTACCCAGGAGTAAGCCAATTGGCGGCATGATAATGTCAGAAACAAGTGATTTAATAATAGTACCAAAGGCAACACCAATTATAATGCCTACAGCCATATCAACCACATTACCTCTTAATGCAAATTTTTTAAACTCTTTTAACATTCTTAACACCTTCCCTTTAAATCTTTTTAAAAGTAAAGAAATAAATAACTAGAATTTTTATACTATATTCGACTCTTAATCTTAAAAATCCTTCTTTTTTTTAAAAATATAATAAAAAACAAAAAAGCCCTTCAGCAAAATGCCAAAGGGCTTGGAATGGTCAGGCTCCCCCTATTGGACACGTTCAGAACTTTTAAGGGAAATATTGCAATAGAAAATATCAGATTAATAAGCTAGTTATTCATTATTATAGGTAATCTTCAAAAACTATAATCTATAAAATGTATACGGATAAAAACTTTACAATTTTATTAGTAAAGAGTTAGGGGTTCTAAAGTGTTAAACTTGGTGGAGGCTGGTAGACGAGTTTCGCAACTTTTGTATGAGTGATGAAACTGAAAAAGTATATCAAAAGTTAGAAGAAGTAATCGGGGTCAGTTAAGAATTTAACATAGGCAGAACTTCAACAAAAAAGTTCTGACTATGTTATTGTATAGCTTCCCCGGGCTGTAACATAGATAGAACTTTTACATCTACATTTCATTTTCCTCGTATGGTAACTAAATCCAATAAGCCTAAACCCATATACAGAAACCCTATTTATTTAGCAAGAGAATATAAAGAAATGATTGATTCCCGTCAAGTGAAAAATCAATCAGATCTTGCACGATTAAAGGGAATTTCAAGGGCACGAGTTACACAAATCTTAGATCTATTACAACTCGATTCATTGGTCATTCAAGAATTAAAAAAAACTTGGTGATCCGCTTCAAGAAAATATTATAACCGAGCGGATGTTACGACCATATGTTAATAAGTCATCTAAAGAACAAAAAGTTTTTCTCAATATTTTAAGGACTCTTTTTAAATTGTAAAAAAAGAGGGATTTTCTAAATGCTTGTTAATATTATTGTAAAAACAAATAAAAGGAGTAAAATGATAAAATTTTACTATTTTAAAAACCTCTTAATTTTTTAAATATTTATTTGAACATATATCATTAAAATCGCTATAATTTTCAATTTAATATGGGAAGTTCTTATTGTTTTAGATTGCCCTGTTCGTCCAGTTTTATTACCCAGGCATCTTTTCCTCCAGCACCTTTAGAGCTGGTATATCCAGCAACAGCATATCCATCATCAGCATTCTGGATGATAGAATTTGCTTCATCATCACCACTTCCCCCAAATGTCTTATCCCAGAGCTTATTACCCTGGCTATTCAGCTTAATAACCCAGAAATCACGTCCACCGACACCATAGGAGTAGGTTCCCCCGACTACCGCATAGCCGCCATCGGTAGTCTGGATGAGGGACCATACCTCATCATCATTAATTCCTCCGTAGGTCCTATCCCAGACCATACAAGATTTTTCCTATAGTCCCTGTTGATGCATAACCAGAATAGTTTAAGATTAGTGGTGACTTCAACAGTATCACCTATACTAAAATTGGCAGCATCAACGTTACATATTTCGTAATACCTCGCGAATCACCTTGCGAACGCCTTCATCATCTTCTTCAGCAAGGGCTTTCCATAGTCTATCGGCAATTGCGGAGTTTCCCACGGATGCAAGAATCTTTACTACAAGTTTGCGAGTCTCAGGGTCAGGACTTACCAGGGTTTTACAAATAAGTTCGATGTCTTCGTCTGTGAGATCTATCTCGCTAATTACTTCTGCGGCCGTATCTCCAAGGTCGGAGGAAACTGCATCAATGAGTAGCTTGATATGTTCGTCTCTTTGTACGCCAAACTGTACCAGCGCGTAGCGCATCCACAGCGAGACCTCGTCAAGCTCCTTCTGGGTCTGCAGTGCTTTTTGAATTGCCTCGGCCGTGCTTGTGTCCCCGATAGTTGCGAGGGCGGACGCCGCGGCAATACGTTCTTCCCTACTTTCTGACTGTAAAAATCTGCAGATGGACTCAACTGCGATACCAGCGTCCTTTCCTATTTGCCCCAAGATGCGAATCGCTTCCACTCGTCTTTCCTCAGACTCGTCGGACAGCACTACCATAAGTGCCTCAACTGCTATTTTGCCCATCTGTACCACGCTGTTAGTATCACCGACGAGGAACAAGAATCGCACTTTGGCCTCAGGATCTTCAGGTTCCCAGTTCAATTTCTTTAGGACTTCTATGGTGGCCTTACGAACATTTTTGTCGGTATCTTTAAGGAGTTCGGCTAGAGGTTCTGCGGCCCGGCCGTCACCGATGTCTCCCAGTGCTCTAACAGCGGCAATGCGGGTATTACTGTTTTTTTCCCTTAAGAGAGCAATTAAAGGAATGACAGCTCGGACATCCCCAATCTCACTCAGTGCTTGTGCTGCGACCTCTTGAATACCAGGATCTGGATGTATAAGAACACTAAGGAGTGGTCCCACAGATTGTTGATCATCAATTTTTCCCAAGGCTCTAGCTGCTGTTTTGACTTGCTCGATATTCTCACTTTGTAGCGTTTCAATCAACAGTGGCATTGTCGGCTTGCCCAGAGCAACAAGATCATCCGCCTTGCGGGCAGCGAGCAAATACTTAACCTGTAATCTCATGTCCGGGGGCTTCCAACCCAGCTTCTCAAGCGAAGTTGCAGCCGCACTATCTACTGAACTGTTTTTGTCCTGAAGCAATCCAATTAGAATATCAGTAGCTTTCGGATCACCTAATTTTCCTAATGATTCTACGGTAGCTACACGAACCGAGACATCCTCGTCCCTCAATGCTACAAAAAGTGGTTTCAACGCTTCTGGTGAGTTGGTTTTGCCTAAGCCTTCTGCTGCACACCGGCGAACATAGGAACTCTCATCCAGGAGTGCCAGCCGGAAAAGTGGGACAAGCGCGGCTCCCAAGGTATCCACGGTAACAGAGTCCGTGAGCTTATTGCTCAGTCCATGGACGACGGCCAGCCGAACATCCATCTCCTGATCATACAATAACTCACTTAATATCTCGATATCATCCGGTTTCAGAGTGCCAACTAGGACTTGGGCAGCCCGTTGGCGGAACTTCCAGTTTTCATCTTGGATCCCCACCTTGGCAATCTGACGACGAATGTTTTCCTCAAGGCCTGCTTCCTCCCCATCGACCACCTTCGCAATACGATGAATCTCTTTGCAAGCCCTTTCAATCATCCCTTGCAGGTTTGGTGTCCCACCCGCCATAATTCCCTGAATCTTGCTAAAAAGTTCTCCCAACCCCTCATCACGTTTATTCGTATTCCCACTGTAATTGTGTTCCGGATAAGCAACAAGGCTAGCATCAGTAGCGTTAAGTAGGTATACCCTCAATTTGAATTCAAGGTCAAACTCGGCTGGTGGTCTCGCCGGTCTACTAATAAAAAAAACCCCCCACCACAAGGAACTACCGTAGGCGAATGAGTAGCTTACCAGCAAGATCTTCTCGTCCCCGATGCTGGGCTCAGGCCTGGGACTTATCGTGGCTGTTAGCATCTCTTGGACCCTGAGGGCAAAATCGGGCTTCAGTGGCACCATCACGAGCCGGTCTGGTTTGATAGACAGTAAGCTAATATAGTCGTTTTCCTCTCGTGAAGGCTTGTACTTCTCAAGATAATCTCGCCAGACCTTCAGACTTTCGGTTTCAAGGACATTTTTCAGATCCGCCTGCTGTTGGGCGATCGTTTCCTCTAGAGCATACGTAGTGCTCCAGAATAGCACGATAAGTACCAAACTTATAACAACAATTAAAATATTGCACGCTTTCTTATTTACCATCTTTAACCTCCTTATATTCATGAAAGTAATTTCCAAAAAGCTATTAAATATGCATTTAAAAAAACTCCGTAATGTCAATCAGCGCGATGTCAATATAAAAATGATATTAACCGCCGATTTTTAAATCTTTCTCAACCGCCATCCGCCAGGGGGGAGGATACTACTATTCTTGGGATTTATTCACCAGCTTGTGCCGAGATCGTTGCCTTCCCCTTTGCAAGCGCAGGATAACGAACGAAGAAATTAGTGATTTTCTCTGGTAAAATCACTGCCACCTTAAGAATGATAGGACCAGGTTCTTTAATGAATATATCTGATGTGACACTAAAGCCCTCTGGAGGCACTGACCAACTATCGTTATTTGTGATGGCCGACGACACTTCGATATGAAGGCTAGTTTCTTTCTCGTATATGACAGAAAACTCACTATTCTTTATAATAATCCTACAGGGGTGGGGTACTATCCCTTTTAGAGTTACGACAACCAACTGGTATCCTTCGTTCGCTGAAAGTGTAGTAGTATCCAGACCATAACTCGATGATATCTGATCTACTACTTCCGTGTTGGTGACTTCCAGCTCTAGTTGAGCTAAATCCATTAGAAAGGGAAGTTCCTGAGAAATCGCATTTAGGCACATTAAGCTTATTAAGGAAAGTAAAAGGGAAATAAAGATTATTCTTTTATATTTCATTTTATATCCACCTCTTATTAAAAGATATTTAACTTAAAACCAGTCAGAAAACAGTCCCTTGACAGAATTTAATTTGCATAATTCACATTCAAATCTCAAACAATGCAACCTGCCTTATATTTTTAAAATGTGAAACCAAAATAAAATAAAAAATGTGAAATTGTGAAGACCCCAATTCCTCCCACGCGTTAGGCAATGTGGCGGCAACCAGCTTTGACCTATTCCTTACCTGCCTCAACGGAAAGATAGGTTACAGTGATTACTTCGACGGAGGGACAATCTTATAGCCGAGCTTCGTCACTATGAGCTCCCTGAACCACCATTCTTCCAAGATCTTGCCACCAGCGATGTGATCGATGGTGACCCCTTCAATCGTCACTGGCTTCCCGGTCGGAGCAATGTCTATAGCCCCGCTCCTACCTTTGTGTGTGCCGGTACATGTCCAGCGGGTCACGACCTTGTCCCCTTCGGCAATCATCTCCTCAATGGCGACATGAAAGTCAGGGAAGTCAGTCCGGAAGTCAATAATACCCTGTTTGTAGGCCTCCAGGTTGGAGGTCTCAGGGCCGCCGACCGGATCGTGGTTGACGAAGTTGGCTGCGAGAAGTTCATCTGCTACGGCCATATTCCCCTTGTTCCAGATCTCCTCAACAGCACGGCGGACGATGTCCTTATTTTCTTCCGTTAACATCGGAACACCTCCTTTTTTTTACACTGAAAAGATACAAACATAACAAAGACTGCAAATACTTCTAATAAGCCTTCCTAGCATTTATGATTTACCTACTTTTGCTTTGTATTGCTGGTTGCCGCCGTTTTGTCTAACGGTTTGCGGATAAAAGAAGTTGGGCCATAGTTGAATTTTAGTGTAAATATTTCGGGATCAGGCTTCACAAGTTCACAAAAAAGTTATTTTTTTTACAATATAGATTTACATTTATAAAGCGATTTTCAATAATTATAAATAAAAAGGACAGAGTAAGAAAATAATTACATTACTTTCTTACTCTGTCCTTTTACCTGAAAGATTCTTCCTATGTAATCAGGAAATATTTCTTTTAGTAAACTCTGTAAGGGTTTTCCTAAAGATTAGGAATTGCCCCTTCGGTGCTTTTTGGTATAAAGCTCTCCAGAGTTCTGTCCGGTAACAGTCCTTTGGCCTGAAAGTTTGGATACCTTTGGTATCTTGCCTCTTCGGCTCCTTTTCTTTCATGATGAAAAGAAAAGGTCTCTCCTGTTACCTTCATACAGAATACAATATTTAGTTTTAGGTTGAGTGGTTATATAAGATTGATGGTTGGATGGTTAGTATAGTGAGAAAGTGTTAATTAGTGAGTCTCCTGGGATAGAGAAAGAATGCTACTCTTAAGATAAATCTTAGATAATATAGCTTTTTATTTTAGTATAATGTTATTATAGATATTCTGCTTGAATAAAAATAGACTTCTTCAATTTATTTTTAATAGACTGTTTTCATTATACCACAGTTCTATTTAAAAATCCTTCTTTTACTGTAAAATAATTCAAAAAAATAAAAAAGCCCTTTAGCAAATTGCCAAAGGGCTGGAATTAGCAAGCTCCCCCTATTGGAAACGTTTGGAACTTTTAAGGAAAATATATTGATAGATAATATTAAATTAAATCAGTTAATTCTTCAATACTAAAGTAATGCCTAAAGATTAGAATTTGTAAAATATTATAAAATAAAAAACCCTTGATTAAAGGTAAAAGGATTCATGGAAAATCAAGACTTCACAGATAGAATAATTCTGACCACTTTTGTATAAATGAAAATTCTATATAAATTTATGATAGTTAATCAAATATTAAAAAGCTTTACAGACTATTTGAATTTATAAATTTACCCTATTTATTATTTCAAACCTTTTACCATCTGACTAATAATAGCATTTACCGCAGTATTAGCAATAGGACCTTTAGCAAGTTGTTTAGCCATAGACAAGCGGTCATAGGCAGTTCTAAGATGTTGAAATTTACTGCCTTTAGATTCGTAGATACAAAGGGCAAAAATTTGATATTTCTTCCCTTCTACAATACCTTCTAAAATATGCTCATATACTGCTTTATCTTCTTCGGCTATAATTTTAATCCCTGACTCGATAATCTGTTGCTCTGTATTAACTTTAAATACCCACTTTAAATAATTCTTTATCTCTTCTTTACCTTTAAATTCACCATTTGGATTAACCCAATCGGCATCTTCAGCAAGAAAAGATAAAGTTTTTTCTAAATTCTTTTTATTCCATGCATCTTTAAATTTACGCATCATAATAATCAATTCATCTTTAGACATTTTTAATCTCCTCCTTTATTTAGATTTTAATTCAAAATTATAAATATATAATTATGCTTATATTTTATAAATACTGTATATGTCTTTAAAATCCTTCTTTTTAGATAAAATAATTCTAAAAAATAAAAAAGCCCTTCAGCAAAGGCCAAAGGGCTTAGAATGAGCAAGCTCCCCAGGCAGAACGATTTTCGAACTTTTTGTATGAGTGAAGAAGCTGAAAAGGTATATCATAAGTTAGAAGAAGTAGTTGGTATTTGATACTATTTGGTAAAATCTTAATCATTACAAATTAA
>Ga0209979_1003412_pt1 | contig 14050 bp, 15 predicted proteins | sample AnhtaG_FD_183114 | JGI IMG/M metagenome (GOLD analysis project Ga0209979, IMG submission 183114) | Deep subsurface microbial communities from Anholt, Denmark to uncover new lineages of life (NeLLi) - Anholt_01485 metaG (SPAdes) (version 2) | ecosystem: Environmental > Aquatic > Marine > Oceanic...
GCTATAGCTACTGCGCTTCCACCCCGAGTTCCCTCGATGCTAATATAGGGTATATCCTGCTTCATTAACTCTGCCTTCGACTCGCTAGCTTGCACAAAACCAACAGGCATCCCCACAACGAGTGCCGGCAGAACATCCCCGCCATCAATTAGCTCAAGCAGGGTGAGTAGCGCAGTAGGGGCATTGCCAATGACAATAATTGCCCCGTTGAGTCTCATTCCTAGACTGCGGACGGCAGCAGCACTACGGGTAGTACCCTGGTCTTGAGCCTGTCTCATCACATCAGGCTCATCAAAAGAGCAATGTATGGAACAGCCAAACTTTTGAGCGAGACGGTGATTGATACCCACAGCAACCATCCTGACATCGGTGAATATCGGCTTTCCTTGGCGAATGGCGGCAATACCGGCAGAAACCGCATTGGGGTGAAATCGGATAAGGTGAGCAATCTGAGGGTCGCCGGTGGCATGGACGATACGCTTTATTACTTGGCGTTCCTTTTCAGAGCAGTCCAATGGCAGTAGTAAATCATCTATTATCGCCATACTACGTGTTTCAATACTTTGAGAGGCATAATGCGTCATTGAAGAGTCGTGGTGCAGGGAAAGTTCCGGAGCCGCCACTTGTATGCGCCTGACAACAAGGTCAATTAAATGTTCGTCTATCCCTAAGGTGTTTGCCAAAATGAACTCCACCTGTGGATTGGTCTGCCTGATTACCCCGATACGGCTGGGAATATCCCTCGTAAGGTGTATACCGTTGAAAAGGAAGTAGGGCATTATCACTACCCGCTTTACACCCTGCTTCACCAGAAGGTCAATTGCTTCCTCTAGGTGGGAGTGATTGAATTGCATCGTTGCCCACATAACCTCTACCTCTGAAGGAAGGCAACTCCTTACCCTGCGGGAGACCTCTGTCAAGACTTCACTGACTTCATACTCGTTGCGACTACCATGGGCTAGGATTATCACCCCTGTTTCTTCCATTTCCTTACTCCTAAAAATAAAATCCCTTGCCTCCATAAGAAGACAAGGGGCTCGCCAGAAATACTTAATATTTCTGCCTACATCCTCTCCTCGGAGGCATTCGGCTCACCACAAGGCAGACGACCTGACTTATTAACCCAACAGCCTTGACATTCGGGCTAAATCACAGTTGCGGGACAGTGCCGGATTCCCACCGGGCTTCCCCTTTTAAGCCCTTTTAGGGCACCTTGCTGTATACATATAATTGTAAATGTACTAATGTAAAGCTAATTTGATTTCAAACAAGTAAAGTTGATTATAACAGAACTTTGTCGGGATGTCAATAGCTCAAAACTTGCTAGTGGTCGGCATCCTAGAAAACGGAGGAGGAAAATTAGAAGGAGAATCGCAAGCCATCAAATGGGGAATTATTCCTGATTACTACCTGTGCTTAAGTCGGAGAGTTGGTAATTCAGATTCTCTTCCTCTAGTCGTTTAAGTAGGTCAGGGATAGCATCATCACTACAGAGTATGAGGGAGGATAAACCAGATTGAGCCGCTTCAATAGCTGCCTCTGTCACACCATAGAAATAGTGAGGTTCAACGCCTATACGCCGTAGTGTAATCAAAGCTTCAATGCCAATAGCACCAACAAGCTCTTTCTTGTCAAGCTCCTTTTTCAACCTTTCAAGGTCAACATCCCTGGAGCTACCCCTTTGAATGTGGGGCACCTTTAAAACAGTTATCTTTCCTACCTCAAACTCTATTATTCCCTCTATATTTGAGACACCTACATCCTCGCCCTTTTTGGCATCAGAAACTGTTACTCCCTTTACCGCCTTTCCCAAAGCGTCAGTGGCAAAGAGCAAGCCATCTTTCATCTCTAACCCCACTACTTGACCTTGGAACAGGTCGTGATCTGCCACTGCGGCGCAAACCGTTATATTCGTTATTGCCCTCTCCACAAAGGCGAAGTAGCCTCGTAGCTTTCTAAGCTCCTTCAAAACCAAATTCACGCCCTCAGTGGTTACTCTATATATGGATCGCCCATCGGAGGTAAGCGAGCCGTCCTTCATCATTTCCTTGATATATTCCGAAACCGCTTGTGGAGTGATATCGAGTTTCCGAGCAATATCTTTCTGCTGTATGTTGGGCTGATTTGCAGCTATCTGAACCAATATCTGGAATTTTGTGGCTAGATTTTTATTCCGCAGTATTTGTGCCATGGCTAAGAATCCTTTTCTGGAAAGTTAACATCAGGTTTTTTCTGGCTAAAACCACTTCTGCTCTGGATAATTAACCCGTTATCCTCTGCCCTCCACTTTATCACCTTCTTGATTGTAGCACCGACCTTCGCTAATTCGCAATAGTTACATCTCTTAAGCCAAGCTGGTTTTTATACTTTGTACTATCGTGTCACCAGAATTATACAACAATAGCTTGAATTGGTATCTCAGAGGTAAAATAGGGTTGGGGGGGATTAACCCCTGACCCTATTCAACTTGACAAATACTAAAACTAGAAAAGCGCGGCTGCGCTGCCTCCTCTTCATTTTTTGACAAAGCAACCACCCACCCTTTACAGCTACCGATTTTTGGTCTAAAATAAATACGATTTGGCGGGTGTAACTCAGCGGAAGAGTGCTTGCTTCCCAAGCAAGACGTCGTGGGTTCGAATCCCATCACCCGCTCCACCGCACATATAAATCGTAGCTGGATTGCTTCCAAAGATTCCGCACAAAATCTGTCAAAAGAGTGCTTGCTTCGTCAGAAAATCACATCAACTGAACTCTTAAGTCTCATGTCAGGCTACTCTCTTTGCGCCCAGACCGAAGGGAAAAGCAAAAATACGGTAGCTATTGTCACGAGTAGCATAACTTTCCTCTATGATTTTCTTAGCAATAACGGCTTGAGCACTGATGTCACCCAGATAGGTGAACGAGAGATAAGGGTATTCATTCTTCATCTGCAGCAGAAGAGATGCTTCAGTAATCACCCCTACAGCAAAACACAACAAAGGGGACTTTCTGGACACACAGTCAACACCTACATGAGGTCAATACGAGTTTTTTGGTCCTGGCTTGTCGAGGAAGAGAGCATCGCGTCCAGTCCATTTTCCAGGCTTAAAATACCAAAGCCACCCAAGAAAATAATGACCACCTTTTCCCAGTCTCAGATCGAATCGCTATTAGGTGTTATGAATGGTTCGGCTGAGAGTTATCGAGACATGGGCATTGTTCTTACATTGCTGGATACCGGGCTCAGAGTGAATGAATTAATAAACCTGAAAGTTGAAAACGTCTGGCTTGAAGAAGGTCTAATTAAGGTTTTAGGTAAGGGAAACAAGGAGAGACTGGTGCCCATAGGCAAGCAAATTCGTAAACTGCTGTGGCGCTACATCACTCAGTATCGCCCCGAGCCAGCACGGCCGAACCTGGATAATCTGTTCTTAACCCGGGACGGGAGACCATTAAACAAAAACCGTGTAGATAGCATAATGAAGCACTATGGCCGAATGGCTGGGCCTACTGGCGTTAGATGTTCCCCTCATACTCTGCGACATACCTTTGCTATTAACTTCCTCAGAAATGATGGCGACATTTTCAGTCTGCAGAAAATACTGGGGCACTCAAGCCTTGAAATGACGAGACGATATTGCGAGTTGGCTAATGTGGATATTAAGAAGGCTCATGCTATAGCTAGCCCTGTAGATAACCTCGCGATAGAAAGGAAATTAGCTATAGTCCGCAGTGTCAGGGGCAAAAAGGTTAAAGAGCGTGGCTAGAAGTTTAGCTGTCACCAGTGGCCTCTTCAATGACTGTGGATAACACCGCTTGAAATGGGGCTGTCTGCTGTCTTACCTGAAGTATTTTAGTATTTATTTCGCCAATCCTCTCATCGTTGGTGTATTGTTTAATTAGGAAGATGGTAACCTTCTGGCACTTCTCCATCTCATCCTCGGCACCGATTGCCAGTATGTAATCGGTGAGGTCTTTGGGTACAAGCCTATAGCGGTAGGTGTCACTTTTGATAATTTCAAGGTCGGGTTTCTTTTCAGAAGCGTAGTTGTCGAGGGCAAACTCGTAAATAAACTTGGGCACGTTAAGCAAGTGCCCCTTACCCATTACAGGTATAGAGCTTAAATTCAACCCTGTTTCACTCTCGGCTTTGCCCCATATCTCCTGCGTCACAACCCAACAGAGACCGACAAAGTCGGTCAGTGATTCCTTCCACCCATCGTAGGGCTTGAACTCGGGGAATAAGATTTTCAGTCTGGTCATAAAAAGCGGAAAGCGGTTATCTTGTTCTACTGCTAGCTTTACTACCAGCTTGCCTCAATCCATCCAGATTTTGATCCCTGCTTCAGATGTGAGCGGAGGCTGTCCAGTGTCGGGAAGTCCCCAAATAGCCCAGTCCTTTGCGCTGATATTGGACATGCTGCCCTGAAGCTGAACGGCTAGGTCTACGTTTTTCTGCCATTTTGCTGGCAAAAGATGGTCTTGCCGGTAGTGTCGAAGGATAATATCTGGCGTAATCCGCGTTACCTTCTCCAGAAGCTTTTTATCTACTTCTTCGCAAGGAACAAGGTCTATATCTATCATTCCTTTAATGGCTGTCTCACTGCACAGTTCAACTGCCTCTGAGTAAGACAATTGCTTGCTAAACCAATTCTCCACCTCCCCTATTCTTGCTTTGGCACAATGCATTATGCTTGCCACCATATCCTGAGAGCAGCCAGTTCTACGTAATACGAGGATTGCCAAACATTTATCTATGTCAGTCGGTGCTTCCACCGGAATTTCCTCTGAGAACTAAATAAAACCATTAATAACTGACACTATTGCAAGTCCTCTTTATTCTAAAGAGAAAGCATACCTTTTATCCAATAAGAGCTAAATGATGTTAAATGATGAAATAAACCGTTTCCTGGAGCAAGCCCTCGATAAAGCCAGGGCTTCCACAGAATTAAGCAATCTGATTGGGGGCTATAGTCTTTGTGCCCGTAGTGAGGGAATAAGCGAAAACACTATATTACTTACCAAGAGGGCAGTCACATACCTCAGGAACTTCCTCTCACGCTCCAGCCTCCCTATTAACGCAGAGTCAATCGGTGTAAGTGAAATCCGAGGTTTCATTCTCTATTTGAAGGAGACTCAGCGTTTTGAATATCACCCGCTTATTAAGAGCCACGATGGAAAGCTCACCGGACATACCGTCAACTGTTACCTGCGCAGCATCAGCGCCTTTTGGAGCTGGCTATTAAAGGAAGGGTTCATAAACAGTAACCCATTTGCCAGAGTAAAGATTCCTAAAGCACCCAAGAAAGTCATAACCCCGTTCACCGAAGAGCAAATTCAAAGCTTGCTTCGAGCGATAGATGCTTCCACTACTACCGGCTTCAGGAACTACGCAATAGTCTTAACATTCCTAGACACCGGGATGAGGCTTGGAGAGTTGATCGGCTTAAAAATGAATGATGTTGACTTCAGAAATAGACCACTCAAGGTTTTAGGAAAAGGAGCTAAGGAGCGCCGACTTCCTATATGAAAAAGGCTATTGGCTGCCTTATGGAAATACCAGCTTCATCGGCCGCAACCGGCGACAGGGTTAATTGATAATTTCTTCCTCGCCCGGGACGGATGGCCACTCACTAAAAATAGAGTTGCGACAATCATAAAAAATCTGGGCAGGAAGGCAGGTTTACAAGGGGTGCGGTGCTCACCTCACACCTTCAGGCACACATTCTGCATTCAATTTCTCCGAAATGGCTCCAATCTATTCAGCTTACAACAGATGACTGGACACTCATCTCTGGAGGTTTTGAGGGGATATGTAGCATTGGCGGAGTCTGACCTTAGGATAGTCCATCAAAAGTTCTCACCTGTCGACAATCTGGATCTGAGGGCACCATACCTAAAGAGAAGAGAGCGTTGTAAAGACTGAAATAGCTCCGCTAGGAGCGAGTTACCACGAGGCTAAGTCAGACATGTAAATAGCCTGGGATCTGGGATAACGAATGAAAGCATATCTTGAAATAGAAGAGACAGAACAGCTTGAGAACGCAGCCACTTACTCGAGGGACAAACTCCTCATCAGGCTTCTGATGAGACTGGGCTGTCGTATCAGCGAAGCCCTGGCTCTTGAAGTGGAAGACATAGATTTCTCTCGAAGCATGGTGACCATCCAGCACCTTAAATCACGCATCAAACTTACCTGCCTCAAATGTGGTGCCGCATTGGGGAAGAGCCACACTTTTTGCCCGAAGTGCGGTACCAGGGTTAAAGAGGCAGTAGCCAGGGAGCAAGAGCACCGAAGAGTGAGAACACTACCTTTGGATAAGGACACTTTAGAAATGCTGAAGGACTATATTAAGCGCGGTGGACCGGCAAAACGAAAAGGTAAGAAACTTATATTTGGCATCAATCGCCACCGAGCCTGACAGATTATTAAAGAATGTGCCGAGAGAGCCAGACTGCCCAAGTTGATTAATCCTGAGACTGGGAGAGTGCATAATGTGAGTCCACATCGGCTGCGAGATGCATTTGCCGTCCATGCGGTGAAACTCGATGATTCCGGTGATGGGCTTAGACTCCTCCAAGAACACTTAGGCCACGTCTCCTTCAACACTACTGCCAAATACAGAAAGGTAGCCGGCGAGGAACTAAAGGATTGGTATGACAAACTGTGGAAAAAAGAGGTGAATCCGGATGGAACTTAAGCCAATAACGGGAGGTTTTATCCGGCCATTCGGTACTGCCTGGTTCGTCATCGAGTTCCTGAAAGGTAATGGCCCCGAGGACTCAAAACACATAGACCATGAAATCGGGGCTCCAATGACCGATATTCACTTCGAGTACAAGAGTGCGTTGCACCGTGCTCATGCCAGGGATACGGTAGAGAGGGAAGAGGAGAAACGAATAAGGAAAGGTAATTCGGCTTTTACTGAGGAGGAATACAATGAGCGAGTCCAATATTACCTCAGCCGCATTCCATATAAGCTGCTCAAGATGAGATACTCCAGCTTTACCGTAGCCCAATACTGGCGGGATTACTACTACCGCACTAATGGTATTGACTGCGGGCATTGTAGTAATCAGCAACGCAAAAGGTGTAAGCGGGATAACCTCTACGGTAGTAAGTGTCCTAGAGCTATTAAGGTTGAGAGCCTATCAAAGCCAATAGCCGATGGCGATGGTAACCTAACCGAACTCGGAGAGCTGATAGCCGATGACAAAGCGTTAGACCTTGCCGACTGGACGAACATAAAGACCTTTTTACTGAATTGCCCGCAAAGGCTGATAGACATAGCCGAGAAGATACGGAGCGGGGAAGCTCTTACCAATACAGAAGACCACTATCTTAAATACCAAAGGCAGAAGCTGTTAAAAAAGTCTCAAAAACTTCTCCAGTTTTAGCCCCTTTGCCCTAATACTATAGTGGAAGCACCGATTATGCTAGCGGGACGCAGGTAATCAGTAGCTTACTACTAGGTGAAGCCGATAGCTTTGCCCACTATCGGATAGCCAAAAGGGGTGATTAAAATAGAACAACTGAATATAGAGGGCAAGCGTTCAAGGGAGTGCTTAATGCAATTGCACTCTCGCCTTTCTCAGTTGGTATGGCGAATTCAACCTCTACTGAACCGTTTGTGGTTACAACCACTTTTGTCCCCAGAGCCTCCAGAATGAAGCGCCTGTCAGCGAATTCTGTCGAGGCCAACTTTCGTTCTACCTGTCCCCTCAGTCGCTCAAGGCTGACAAGAGAGACTGATTCTTGGTTCAAGCGTTTAAGCTTTTCGTCAACCCTCTCTTTTTCCTCGGTAACCCACTGTCTCTCTGCCTTAAGTAAATTCCCTTGCTTCTCGTACGCCTCGTCGGAAACCTTCCCCCGAATTCTCAAACCTACCAGCTCCGACTCAGCGTTGCTGTTCTCATTACACTTACGGTCGAGCCTCTCTAGCTCGTATTTAAGTCTGGCGATAGTCTCCTGGACTACTTCCTCTCTCCAGCCAAGCTCGCGCTCAAGCACGTCATTGCTAGTCAGAATCTCCCGTACCCTCGACTCTACCAGTGCCTCCAGTTTTCGACCCGACAGATACGGCCTTGGGTTACCATTTCTCTGACTACGGGTGGAGTACCGATATGCCCAAGACTTGTGTCTGATGTCTATGCCATAGTAGCGCAGGTTATCGCCCTCATAATTAATCATACCACGAAGTAGGTAGTCCCGTTTGCCATTACGTTTGGCATTGACCTTATTCTGCTCCAGCCTATCCAGTATCCAGTCATGCTGTGCCTTGGTGATGATGGGCTTTTCTACAACAATATTGGGTAGAGAAATACCAGGCAAATGCCTTGATGAGCTTTTGCCATACGTGCTCCCTCGCCGCTGTTGCGGCTCAATATTCTCCCGGCGTAAGGCACGATACTCACCAAAGTTGACAGTGTCGTTCAGGATGAGAGAAATGGTCGGCTCTACCCAGTACTCTCTACCTTTAGGACTGGGGATGCCACGTTTACGTAACTCCTTGACTATGCCCTTTAATTTTGCCCCTTTGAGAAAGAGATTAATAATCAGGGCCCTATTCTCCCAGTTAGTATTGGCGACGAGGCGGGTGCGGCTTTCATCCCAGTCATATCCGTAAAGAGGTTGGCAAGTCGTTGGTAGCCTTTTTTCGGTGGCTCGCTCTCTTAGTGCGTCCTTAGACCCTTGTTGTGCACGGAGCACCTGCCTCTCTTTACCAATAGCCAGGGCTAGCTCAACCAGTTGACCTTCCGGTTCGTCTAGGATTGGTGGACCTTGGCAGATAACCAGCTCAACGCCTTGTTCCTTGCACTCTGACAGGAATATCAACCTTTGGAGTCCGACCGCATTTAAGCGGTCACGGTCTAGTATACCGAGCGCCTCTATTTCCCTATTTAATATCCATCGGCGAAGCTCCTGAAACTGTGGGCAGTGGAATAGGTCTAAAGATGTCCAATTCACCTTCAAGATGCGGTCATGAGGAGTGAAATAGCCCTTCTTTTCTAGCTCCGCTCTTGCCCGTGTTACTTGGCTGTCAAGAGATTGTTGCGGTTCTGTAGAAATTCTCGCCCATATCGCCCCAATTCTTTTCTCAATCATTGTCACCTCCTATAATTAGTTCTGTCCAGAGATTATCCCAATAGAAATTAGCCTCTCCCTCCCTGATTCTAACTATAGTGACTGGAGACCGCTTCGTGACCTGGTGAAGCTGTTCGGACAGCTCACCATAATCAGCATCAAGGTCGACTGGAAATCGGTCGACACCCATCACCCTATTGAATACCTCTTTGGCGATGTCAGATGCCTCATCGCAGTCAAACCGCCATTCAACGATTCCATAAATCATCGTGTACCCCCTTTCTTATCCCTTGTTTTATTCTTTTCACCACTTTCACTGTGTGCTACAATACAAAAAGGCATACGGAATTGGTTAGTAGCCGTTTTGTTGCCTGAGGCGGCAATCTACTAGTACTAGGTTGTCGCCAGTTTTTTATTACCTTGTGTTTTTTCTCGGCCTCCCGCTTTGCTGCTGACTTAGCGACTCTAAGAATTTTCCCCCTATATAGAGGAGGGCTAATAATTTAACCAAGTCTCCAAAACCAGAAGTCTTCTGACCTGTTTCGTATTCATACTTCCCACGAGCCTGAACTAGCGCCTTGTATTCTTCGTCGGATAGACAGACCATCTTTGGTCTCTTCCTATGTTGTACCATATTAAAATATCTCCTAGGTATACTTGGTAAGTTTAGTATACTATATTTACCAAAATTTTTCAAGTGATAATTGTATTGTATTACGAGAAATTCTCCTAAAACAGTACTACTCTTAGTAGAAAAAAGTAACAAAACGCTATTTTGTTACCCTCTCACTTTGCCGTGGTTAAATCGATAAAGCTCACTAAAAAAGGTTATGTCTTGTTGCCAATCCACTGTGGGTGTATAATTGTGCTAATTAAAAAGACTTGGTTTTGAGTCTTTTTTACATTTGCGTAAACTGGAAAAGTGAGAGGGGTAAGTGCAATCTAGATGAGTAAGTCGAAGCGGACAAACCGTGAACAAGCCGGTTTGGGTGATGCACTTTTTGGGACCCGCTTAGGTGAGGTTAAAAAAAGCAGAGTACGCAGCCGGAGCGGATTTATTCATTGTAGATAACAGCGATTCCGATTGGAAAGTAAGGCGTTATCTACATGAGTGGGCTGATATTGCTCACTCTTTGGATATTGCTACAGGCTTTTTTGAAATTGGAGCGCTACTCGCTTTAGACGGGCAATGGCAGAAGCTAGAAAACTTACGGATTCTCATGGGAGATACAATCTCGAAGAGGACAAAAAAAGCTCTGCTTGAAGGCATCAATCAGGTTCTCAACGCCAGCATTGAAAAGGAGAAGGAGATTAATGATTTTCTCCATGGAGTGCCTGCCATAGTCCAAGCTATTGCCAGCAAACAAATTCAGTGTAAGGTCTATACGAAAGAAAAGTTTCATGCTCAGGCATATTACGAGCTCCTAGCGGAAAACTACTAATATTTGCTACAACGCTGTATATATAATCATTACAAAAACTGATTAAAAGGAGGGAGACCATGGCAGAAGAGAAGAAAGTCTACACTACTGGTTTTGGTGCCCCAGTCGATAATGATCAGAATTCTAAGACTGCGGGCAATCCCGGCCCTATCCTCATGCAGGATACCCACCTGCTAGAGAAACTCGGGCACTTTGACAGGGAACGTATCCCGGAGCGTGTCGTCCATGCCAAAGGGGCTGGCGCCCACGGCTACTTCGAGGTGACAGCGGACGTTACCAAATACACCAAGGCGAAATTCCTATCCGAAATCGGCAAACGTACGGAAGTATTCGCCCGCTTCTCCACCGTCGGTGGTGAGAGAGGTTCGGCGGATGCCGAGCGGGATCCGCGCGGCTTCGCCCTCAAGTTCTACACGGAAGAAGGCAACTATGACATGACCGGGAACAATACCCCCGTCTTCTTCATTCGCGATCCGCTGAAATTCCCCGATTTTATCCACACACAGAAACGCCATCCTGGCAACAACCTGAAAGACGCTAATATGTTCTGGGACTTTCTCTCCCTGACTCCGGAATCCGTACACCAGGTCACCATCCTGTTCTCTGACAGGGGAACCCCGAGAACCTACCGCAACATGAATGGCTACAGCAGCCACACCTTCAAGTGGTATAACGAGAAAGGTGAGTATTTCTGGGTTAAATATCACTTCAAGACGGAACAAGGTATCCAGAACCTGACCCGTGACGAGGCGACTGAGATGAAGGGGAAAGACCCCGACCATGCTACCCGCGATCTGTTTCAAGCCATCGAGCGCGGCGAATATCCTTCCTGGCGGCTGGAGATGCAGATAATGACGCCGGAGGAAGCGGATAAGTACCGATTTGACCCCTTCGACATCACCAAGGTCTGGTTCCATGCAGACGTCAAGCCGTTCACCATCGGGCGGCTGGTGCTCAACCGGAATCCGAAGAACTACTTCGCGGAGGTGGAACAGGCTGCTTTCTCTCCGGCTAATTTCGTCCCGGGTATCGCTGCGTCGCCGGACAAGCTTTTACAAGGCCGGCTCTTCTCGTACCACGATACACATCTCTATCGGCTGGGGCCGAATTATCAACTGCTGCCCATCAACCGACCTAAGAACGCCGTCAACTACTACCAACGTGACGGCCACATGGCCTATGGGGATAACGGCGGCGACGCACCGAACTACTATCCCAACAGCTTCGGTGGGCCGGAACCGAAATCGGATGCTGGCGAGCCTCCGTTCGAGGTATCGGGGCAGGCCGCGCGCCAACCTTATATTCATCCTAATGACGACTTCTTCCAGGCCGGCGAACTATACCGCCGGGTGATGACCGATGAAGACAGGGAGCACCTCGTCGGCAATATAACGACGCACCTCTGTAATGCCCTCAAACGCATTCAGCTGCGCCAGGCGGCCATTTTCTACAAAGCCGACACCGAATACGGGACTCGTGTTGCTGAAGGATTGAAGTTAGATGTGCAAAAGGTTAAACAACTGGCGGAGATGCCCCAAGAAGAGCAGGTAAAAGCGACAGCGCAATAAAAGGAATTCAGCCTTAAGATTTGCCTTCGCTTTAGCAAGCGTCTAGGTCTTCTACTTTGGATAGTAGAGGGCCTCTTCTTTTTAGCATCATTCCTTCTCGTCCACAGGGAGGGTATTAAGGTGCTAGGTTATCAGATTTTACTTGAAGCGGCAAATGTTAAATGTTGATTTTCGTTCAACAATTTGCAAAATTGTTGAATAGAGTTGCCATTCAACGAACATCGGGATGTATGTTAATTCATAGTAAATAAATGGCAGCGGCTAGATTTGAACCAACCGTTGCCGTAAGTGACATTATTCCACGGATTAGGCTTCTGGGACTATTTCTTCGTGGAAAAATGAAATGGGTAATAAAGCGGACAGAAGCCTATAAGGGCAGTGATTACCAAAATGCCGCCGATAACCCATAACACAATCTGCCAGGCACCTTGAACAGCCAGGAAAGCAACCACCAGGAGTGCAATGCCGATTATTACTCTCGCTACCCTGTCTATCATTCCTATGTTCATATCATTACCTCCTATCTCCTACTTCTCAGTTTCTTTGGTGAGTAATTATGCTGCCTAGGAAACAGGATGTCAATAGTCAAATATTACCCATAGCCACAAATAGGACACTGAGAGGTATCCAAGTTATCGTATTTAGAGGGTGATACCGGAAATTTATCTGGAGTTTTGAGCTAAAACTAAGTGGCACCGGCTGGATTTGAACAAGACCACCCTACCTACGCTTGCATGCGGTCTTGGGATGTTCACATGAATGTACCCATGAACAGATCTCCTTTTAATTGAAGTGTGAGTTAGACTGTAAAACCGAAGATGAAATAATTAGCAAAAAGTGTACCAGAAGAAGCTATCTTATTACGCTTACGCCACTGGACCAGAAGTAGGTCTAAAGTCAGGCTTCTGCAACTGGAGATTTCTCTATCAGATATATTAGCCTAATACTTAAGTTCAGTACAAGGGTTAAGGTGTAGCATAGATAATGCGACTTGGTCCACTCGAAATCAGTATCGTTGTAGGAGTTACCATTCTCATTGGGATACTAACGCGAATTTGCCAGTTCAAAGACTATACCACCAAAAGAAGCCAGGAATCTCCCCCTAAAAACGTACAACAAGAGGTTCAAAAAAGGACACAAAGGATATATCGTCATCTCAAGCTTGCAGGTATAGTCCTAGTCATTACTGGCATTGTCCTTCTGTTTGCTGGGATAGGTTTTTTTAAATGGGCCATTTCGGCTTATGCCTGGTCATTCGTGATTGCGGCGATAGGGTTGCTGCTAATGTTCTTCATGTTCGGTAGGAGATAGCTCTGGATAATCTCTGCCCTTCAGTTTCACTTTTCGGTTCTCTCGAGTAAGTTGCCCAAATCATTCAACAATAGCACTCATAGCTGTACAATCCCTATAGTCCCCAGCTCATTCAAATTCCAAGCTTTTTAGCTATGACATATAAATATTGTCACGATTACTGCCAAGCAATTGAACATTTCAAGCTTTTGTTACCCCCTGAATTGAATTTGTTTGACTATTAAGCTATTGACAAAGTCTCAAGGGACGACTAAACTCAAGCCTCAACGAGTGAAGTGACCTCTGACACGTAACAATAAAGAAAGGAGGCTCTGGAGATGGCTGTTGAAAAAGTCGGCGAAAAATACAGGTGCAATGTGTGTGGCAACGAGGTGTTAGTGACCAAGGTTGGTGGTGGTGTTCTTGTCTGCTGTGGTAAGGAGATAGAGAAAATTGATACTGAACAATACAGTTCGACGCCCCGAAGCTTGCCAGATGCCAATGAAGGTGATGGAGCGGGAGATGGTGGCGGTAATGGTGGATAGGTGACTGTGTCTCAGCTTTTTGTTGTCCATCATACATTATGCAATATTGTTGCCCCGATTGAGGTAACAAACACTCATCTTGGGATATCTGAAGAGGTAAGATCTGATCCCATTTTCTTTAGCAGAGAACCACCTCGA
>Ga0209979_1003413_pt1 | contig 14044 bp, 9 predicted proteins | sample AnhtaG_FD_183114 | JGI IMG/M metagenome (GOLD analysis project Ga0209979, IMG submission 183114) | Deep subsurface microbial communities from Anholt, Denmark to uncover new lineages of life (NeLLi) - Anholt_01485 metaG (SPAdes) (version 2) | ecosystem: Environmental > Aquatic > Marine > Oceanic >...
TAGTATGCTCAAACAGCACTACCGGCAACATCGTGGTTTATCCAAAATACGAAGAGAGGCTTATCTCGCATGGTATGCCTCCGTTATCATCAACAACAAAAAACCAACACGTTTTTTCCATTAACCCGCAAATCCCCAAGGTCTACTAAAATGTCGCAATTTACATCACCCACAATCCACAAAGGCAATGGTTCCGGTCCACCTTTGTAAAGGTAGCTTATGAGGTAGAGTATGTCACCCAAGTCGACCACGTCGTCATTATTAGCGTCGCCGATAGGATATCCAGGCCCCAACACGATGATCTGCCCATCTTCTGTGGTGATGTCCATGGGCTCGGATTGCGAACTGGTGTCAAGAAGGACGCACCGCCCAAATGCCACCGGGGTGTCACCTTCCCGTTTGGTTGAAAGCCAGATCCTGGCAAGCTGTCCCGGTCCGTTCACAAAGTCGCCGGCGCCAAAAATGGAGGCGCCGAAGATAAGTGAGTCTGGATACAGATGGTGATTGTACTCCCAGCCAAAGTCGAAACTATGGCCATTAAGTATAGTTCCCCGAATGACTGAATCTAAGTAGACTTTCGAGGTGTCAATATACATGAGACACTGATAACTGTGAATCAACTTTACCATGGAATCCACCCGCACATCCACCCAGAAGATACTATCCTTACATACCACTGTCTGTGCGGAATCCACAAAGACCAACTGGGCGTTTCCACTCACTGAGAATGCTCCCAGCAAAAAGCAGAGAACTGAAACCAGAATTATGTATCGCTTCATCTAATCTCCGTTTGGGAAACTGGGGGCCCCGGCATCCATGCCGAGGCCCTGGTTTCAGGCAAGATGACATTTCCCTGATGTGAATTTGTTACTTCAGCAGGATCATCTTACGCATGTTGGTAAAGTTTCCAGCAGTAATCTTGTAGAAGTAGATGCCGCTGGAGATATCTTTAGCGTCCCAGACCACCTGGTGACGTCCTGCCTCAACCATGCCGTCAATCAATGTCGTCACTTTCTGACCCCTCACGTTGTAAATCACCAAATTCACGTAGCAGGCCTGTGGCAGGTCGTACTTGATGGTGGTGGTCGGGTTGAACGGGTTCGGATGGTTGTGGTAAAGCGCAAAACTCGTGGGAACCGACTTAGCCAGCCCTTCTACCTCCACACTAGCAGACTTCAGCGGAATCTCGTTGCCTTCGCCGTCATAAAGAATCGCTTCTTTAAGCCAGATCTCAGACGACATGTCCGCAATCTTGTAGCTGAAATCAAGGTAGGCGACCGCACCGGAACCAACCAGGTAACCGTCCGGCCCTAACGCTGTTAGGTCTACGTCAACCACTCCGTCTTCGAAGGTCGGAGCGGCGAAGAATTCGGCAGATCCTTCGGTGATTCTCACTTCACCACGGCGGACTTCCATTAGGGACAGAGCACTGGTGTTGTAGCTGATTCGGCTATGGAACAGGTGGGTGGCGTCGTCCGGATTTTTCAGCATCAACGCAAATGTGACGCCATCATGATGATTGCTGCCTACTTGCTCCAGCCACACCGCCACCTCAAGGACTTTCGCTTTCAGATTCCGCGGCGTATCCCTATGCAGAAGCGGCCAGGTATCGCAGTCGCCCGAGGGTCCCACGATGTTCCAGTTGTAGGAGAAGGGCTTTAATTCCTTATAGTTGATGACGTCGTCCGGAATGGGAATACCGCGTCCAATACCGTGATCTTCTGTTTCCGGACCGTAATCAACCCACAGGTCACCGGCAGGACTACTGGTTCCATAAGCTGCAGTTAAACGGTGCAGATCACCGGTGAAACCATATACGTATCCGTCGGGAGGATTAGCCGGACCCCAGATGTCCGTCACATCTCCCAGCCAGTAGGAGGTGGCACGATCTGTGCCGGTTCCCACCGTCATGTCGGGATCTGACCAGTTTCCAGCCGCATCCTGAGTGAATCCGGCGTACCAGTAAATGTCACGGGTATCGTTGTCAAAATAAGTTCCTCCACCGTTGCACCCTATGCCATCATCGTTGTACCAGGTTGCTCCAGTGCAAGGATAGGTACCAGTGCCTTCGTAAACCTGATACCAATTTGGATCACCGGCGCTATCTGGTACTGGATCTCCGGCTGCATACACCGGATAATTCCCAGCCCGGTAAGAACTGCGCAAAATCCGGAGTTTCACCGCATTCACCGCATCATAGGTGTAATCCCACTCCAGGCAGATATGATTGTGCGCTGGTTTGGCATCCACACAGGTCATGTAGTTGTCAGTATAGGTATCCGTGCAGAAGGTGAACGCGTAACAATTGTCCGTTTCATTGCAGCAGTCGTCCTTCACCGTGAGCCGGACATAATAGATGCCGTCGCCATAGGTGGGGTATATAGCGGTCCAAATCGCATCCCGCTCCGACTGATTTGTGGGATAACAAATGGTGAAGTCACCAGGAATAGTTGTGGTAAAGAAATCGTGGGTGAAAACCAGATCATTGCAAAGATCGTCTGCATAAATCCGGATGGTGGCTTGCAAAAGATCGCACTGCCACTCTCCGGTATCCTTGTAGAAACCGAGGTTCCAGCAAGCCCAATCCGGGTCGTCTGATGCGTTGTAGCACGGAGTGATATCACCAGGATAAGTTATGGTCGGCGGATCATTGTCTAAGTTAATGATCGCCAATCCCGGCGATACGTCTACCAGGTTGCCATCACCATCCCGAACTTCGTCGGCAGTGCAAGTAAGAGTCTGAACGCTGTTGGGGCAGGTGCCATCATGGGTAAAGCAGACCTCGCCTATCTTCACGTTGGCGCCGGTAAAGTTGGGACTATCAAAACTGCCATCAATGTGCAGATCATTTCCGAACATCGTAGTCTGAAATGTCACCAGATCCGGGTGAGTGCCAGAACTGGAAACCAGATCGATGCATGTGGGCAACGGATATTCGAAGTGGAAAAAGCGAACATCGGTGCCCGACAGTTTGAAATCCAGACAGAAGTCATCACAGGGATCATTACAGCCAGCATAAATCTCTGCGTCAAACCCAGCATTACCACCCAGCCAGGGACAGTAGTCCACGTTCTCGCTGACCTTGTCGCCTAATGTGCCTGAAAGCTCGGCAACTGCGTTTACCATGGTAGAGACATCGTAGCACTCATCCAGCTGGGCTTCTTCTGATCCGACCAGATCCTCAGGACCATCCACCGAACCCCACCAGTTGTACTCAGCATCCGTCTCAGGGCTGAGATGATTGTCGAGTCCCGTGCCGTTTCCAACTATGCTGTTATAGTGGAAATCAAGCAATCCTGGATAGGCATCCCAGATGTTAAGGCCGACTGAACTGTTGTTGTGAATTATGTTCTGAGAGACTTGGATGTTCTTCGGGTCAAACGCATTGTCAGGAGTGGTCTAGTAGTATCCGTCCCCGTAGTTACTGAAGAAGACACCATTGGAGTTTCCCATCAACTGGTTTTCCTCGATGTCAAGGTCCCAGGCTCCATCGATCCAGATGGCGCTCATGGCGTTATCGTGTATGTTATTCTCCGAAATCTCCAGAGGGTTCGAATCGTAGGAGCGCATCGACTGCAGAACTATAGATGCTCCGGACGTATTGTAGATCTCATTGCCTCTCACCTGCAGTCCGGTGAAATCGAGCAGATCGGTCAAACTGGGGTCGTACAAACCGTGACTGGAATTGTATCTCTCGCTTTCAGTTCCGATGTAAATCCCGAAGCCCCAGGCGCCCGGGCTTATGTCGTAGATGGTGTTGTCCAATAAGTGCAGATTGCTGTAACCGAAGTTGGCATCATATTCTGCTTTGTCCAGCCAGACGAGAATACCCTGTGCGCAGTTATGAATGACAAGGCTCTGAACAGTGACGTCGTCAGCAGAAATGTCAATGCCGACACCGGATCCTGGGACAATCTCAGCTCCAGCCTGACCAAGAAGAGTCATCGACTTGTTTATGCTCACATTCTCAGCATAAATCCCCGCCGCCACCTCTACGGTACTGCCGATAACCATGTCTATGCCTTCCTCGATATAGGCCTTTGTGCCGGTTTGCGGGCTGCTCTCGTCGACGTGCAGGTAGGAAAGATCAGCTTGGAAGCCAGGGTCGGCGCTTTGATCAGGGTTGTGCAGCCAGGGTGTATAGTCTACACTGCCATAGAGGGCATCGCCCGTACCTTTGGCCATAGAACCGGCGCCAGAAGGATTAGCAGTGGCCTCACTCATCCCGACAGCTTCGCCACCTCCATAAGTGCCACTTCCGTTCGGCGTCTCAGACAGCCGACCGCGGGTTAGATAGGCTAGGCTCACTTCCTCGCGAGTTGGGCTCGATCCCAGCTTGGCGGTAGCGGGCCCGGAAGCATCACCCCACCAGTTTCCGCTGGCATCAACCGTCCCCGTATGCTCGTTCCTTAAGCCATAGCCAATGTTCCCCGCTATGCCGTTGTAATGGATTGAGAGCTGGCTGGCATCAGCGCTACCACTTATCCTTATGCCGTAGTTCGCCCCAGAGATTGTCATCCTCTGTACGCTGGCGTTTGAAGTTGATGCCACAAAATTCGCTCCAGCGCTCCACACAGGAGCGGAGAAACCCTGGATTTCTCCTCCACTAATGATAGTGTTATCAAATGTAAGGGCGTTGTTAATCCCAATCGCTACGACATTGGCCGTAATACCACTGATATAGGTATCGTTGAATTCGCAGTCTTTTGTGTTCTCATTATAGACCACAAGGACCACGTCAGCAGTGGAAGTAAGATTGCTGATATGGGTATCGTTGAACTTGTTGCGCATATGTTCATAACCCGCTCCTGAACCTGAGCGATTCTGAATACCATATACCGAAAGGGCGCCACTTAGATCTGAAATAGTGGTTGTAGTGAAGGTATTGTCATTGGATGAAGGCTCTGAATTCCTTTCCCAGATGGTGATTCCGCAAGGATACCCGCTTGTAGACGCCAAAGCGCTTATCGCCGTATTGGTGAAACTGTTACCATCGCAATTGTTGTTTAGTAAAACGCCCTGAGCATCCGCGTCGCTGGTGAAGCCGCTGATTGTAGTATTGGTGAATGTGTTATTATCCGAGGTGTTTAGCCCAATACCATAAGCGCCTCCGCCGCCTCCTCCTCCGTGGGTCAGATTGGAGATGGCCAGGTTGGAGAAGGTGCTTGCGTTGACCTGGACGGCTAATACCGCATAGATATCGCCAGTAGTTGTCAAATTCTGAATAACGATATCAGAGATATTGCATCCGCTTATCGGCCCAGCCATATCGATCCCTCGAACATTGAAACCACCGGCATTTTGAAGTGTGAACCCACTGAAAGTCACGTTGTCTGCATTTATGCTAACTACAGTAGCGGCGCCACCGGCATCAATGATCGGGTTAGCTTTACCACCAGTTGATTGAACAGTCAGATTGGCTTTGTTTATGGTGAGCACTTCATAGTAGGTTCCCGGAGCAACATGAACAGTGCTTGTCGATACGGCGTCGATGCCGCACTGGATATTATCGAAGGCGTCATAGCCCCAGGTGTGGCCATCGTTTAGTCCATCCGGGGTGTAGTCATCGTCTACCCAGACCTCAGTTGGTGGAGGCAGGCTCATGTAATGAATATCGGGCTCGTCATAGTTGGTGTAAGTCACGTGCAGTCCGCAACAGATGCAGCCTGGCTCCATTGCTATTTGCGCGCTACCTTCCCATGCGGGTGTAGCAGTCAATCTCTGCCCGCCACAACTCCAAGTACCAGATTGCTTATAATACCTCATCAGGTAAACGTCGCAAAGATCCGTCGTGTTAGTGTACTGACCATAAACGAGATACAGGTTGTCACCAGCATCCAGGATCATCTCTTCGCGCCATCCCCCCCAGTAATCCGGTGTCTTGTCGGCTATACTGAGTGGAGTGGACCAACTGATACCATCTGTGCTCTCCAGATAGTATAGATGTCCAAGGAAGCGGCCGGCTGCTCCATCAGGCCGCGGTGTCGAGAAGTTGTCTCTCGTCACCACCTGGATGGTCCCCTCAGAGTTCACCTTTATTGTGGCAAGATGGTCCCAACCCGGGGTGACAGCCGTGTATATGTTTTGACCAACACTCCAAGTAGCTCCGCCGTCAGTGCTGGAGGTGTAGTAGATGTCACCATTGGTGGCGCGCATGGTTACATGTATGGTTCCATCAGGCCCAACGGCCATATCAGGTAAGTGACGCTCTGGAGTGGGGTAACATCCTTGGATCCAGTTCCACCCAGTGCCGCAAGCCGCTTCTCTGCCTCCCTTATAGGTCCAAGTAGTTCCACCGTCCGTGCTTTTCATAAAGCCAATCAGGTTGGCATCATGTACCCATACAAGATAGAGGATGTCATTTGAATCCACTACTATCCTCGGGAAATTGGCACAGCACCACACCCCTATGTTGTCTGGTGCACTCCATGTATCTCCGTTGTCACTGCTATTCGAGTACATGAGCTGCATGTCACCATTGTAACCCGGATCCTCGGGCGGGAGAGAGGGATCCCTACTCCGCCACACAACATGAACAACTCCATATGAATCTATTGCCATGGACGGAACCATAGCAGTGCCTGGTGCAGCGTTGAGGATCACTGTCCATGCGCTCCATGTGGTCCCGCCGTCAGTACTTCTCATGTGGTAGATTGCATCTTCCCACCCGTCATCATCCGTATCACGGGCCCATACCACGTGAATGCTACCGTCCAGCGGCGATACCGCCGTTGCCTCGTTCCAATCACCTGTAGCATCGTTTGTCAGGTTCTGATCAGTCACAGAAAGCGGACTTGTCAGACCTGCCCCCCTGCTTGGCACCATCGAATGGGACTCACCGTAATCCGCACCGTATCTACCCGCCGGATCGTTGACGTCCGTATTGACTCTTCCCGCCCATACGGGCGTAGCAGCCAAAACGACAATGCCTGCCAACAGGCAAATTGTCACTTTAATAAGCCCTTTTGAGTTCATTGTCTTTCTCCTTCAATGAAAAAAGTTTACTCCCCAGTTAACATAAATCACTACTTTAATAGTTTACTCCCTTTACATCACCTCCTTCTGCCCCTTAGATTCGTCAAGAACGTGAGACTGAAATAGGTTTGGTGAATTGACCGGGACTATCTCCTTTCGGTTAGAAGACAAAGAATTATGGGACGGAACTGCAGGAAATTGAGTTGAATTTCCTTTACCATGAGATAAGAATAGACTTGGGCACTCATAGTGCGTAAGGAAACGGAATTTGTTGGTTGCCATAGGACAGGTCAAAATTCAAGTTTTCTACGTGAAACTGCCCTGCCAAAACAGTAGGTAAGTCCCCCCACGCGGCCTACCTCATTTTTCTTAATATAAGAAACATCCTAACTGATGTCAAGCTTTTTTTGCACTTACAGAAAAAAAGTTATACTTTTTACAAGGTGCGTCGATAAGATTTACCAAGTCGTTGAATTACTTGGGCATAACCCTCGAAATGGAGTTATAAGACCTTATATGTCTACTAAGGGCTTTTTCGATAGTAGCAATTTTCTTATTGACTGAGCTCTTGAATTGGTTTATCCTATCACAGGAAAAAACTATATAACTTAGGTATGGAGGCAAGTTATGAATGTTGTAGTAGGAATAATGTTAGCCATTGCGGTGATCTTGTTGGTGGTAGCTTATCTGCAAGGCGATAATCTTCATTTTCTGGGGCTAAAAACAGGGGCGAAAATGCTTGGGCAGGTTATGCCCCTATTGATTATTGCGTTTATAATCGCAGGATTAATTCAGGTTTTGATTCCAAAGGAATTCATCATAAAATGGCTGGGCAAGGAAGCGGGGTTCAAGGGGATTTTGTTTGGGACGCTGGCCGGGGGCTTGACTCCTGGAGGGCCGTTTGTCTGCTTTCCCATAATAGCTTCGATATACAAATCTGGTGCTGGCATTGGAACCGTGGTGGCATATATTACCGCCTGGTCATTGGTATCAATGGCGCGGTTGCCTTATGAGATCAGCTTGATCAGCCCCAAGTTCGCCGCAATCAGGCTGGCCTGCACCTTCTTCTTTCCACCAATCGCTGGATTGATCGCGTGGCTTCTCTTCTCCAAGGTTGCATGATCAAATCCAAGTCTTCTTAGGTTCCGTCTGAGACGTTTTTGTAGTTGCCCAATTTATTGGGCGTTTTGTCTGCTCGATGAATCGAGCAACTTAATTCTTGGCAAGATCGTGCTATTTCTTTGGGCGACAAACCCGAAAGATAGCGTAAGATGAGATCTTCTCGTTCGGAATTTCTCTTTGACATTTATTTCTCCAATTCAGTTATTAAGTTTTGTTAACCCTCAATTATATAAGTTTACAAAAACCCAGACACCAGAGAGATTTGGATGACCCAGAGATTGACCGCGGGGACTCGAGAGTAACTTCTGGTTCTGTCTCATGAGATCTTAGCTTCGGTTTAAGCGAAAACGACCTTTGCTTTCGACTAAACAGAGTATTACAGAAAGCACAAATGAGCCAAGCAACATTAGCGTAACCTTGCCCTTATCGATACTCTTCAGCTTGTGATAATGAAGATATATATCTTGTTCCTCAAGTATAGCTGACTGGGTAGCAATCAGCAGTTGAATGCTCCCCCTACCTTTCAGAGCAGGAACCCTAAACTCAATTCGAGATCGCTGAGTATCCATAGAAGCACCCAGTCCCTCAGGAAGAGTCCATGCGACAACACCAAAATAAAGCGAATGAACATTCACTAACCTCATTGGTTCAATAATCCTTATGGTAACATCCCTTACTTCTTCCGCAGAAGTGTTCTCAATGCTAATGAAATTGTATACTATCCTCGACATAAGCAAAGGCAGGAGATATTCGGTAGATAATTCTCCCAACGCATATAACAGCGAATCGCTGGAAATGCACGTTAATCCAGCCCACTTCGTAACCCGGCGTGTTTCGTGGTCAAAAGCACACTTAATAGCTATTCGTTTGTCCTCAGGTGTTTCAAGGGTAACCGACTCGACACCAAGCGGTAGCTGAAGCTTTCCTGGGAATAGTTGAGACACAAGAACCCTCGCACTTATAACCCGGCCGCTACAATTGAACATCTGGGCTCCGTTGGTAGCCAGTTTCATTTTGAAAACATTCGCAGAATCCGGCTTCGGCTCATCTACGAGAATGAAGCCTTGGGTGTCGACAGGTGCTAACGCTTTGATCAGACTGTCAAATGGTAATGAGGAATGTATAAGGTGGCTCGCCTTTACATCCTTCAGGTCAATGAGGTATGAAGGACGAAGAATCTGCAGTTCGACTTTGGAAGTGATACTCACCAAATCAAGTGCGATCAAAATACCCAAAATCGCCAACAGCATTACAAATGTGTTTAGAACCCTGGAAATCACTTCTTTTTCATCCGTGTTTCAGGTCATCCCCTTATCTCTGAATGACACACCCTGCGGCTACGAAATCATTTTACGGATTTTTTTGCCAAAAGCAAGAGATTTCTGCTTAACAAAATCACGTCACTTCACCCCTGTCTGGTGCCCCGGCATTGTGGAATTCCGGGATACCAGATTGTATCCGTTTTGCTTCCGGTCACCAATATTTTTTGCGGATTTTCCTAAACAAATACAAACTAATATGGAGAATCAGAGGTGTGGCTAACTCTTTAGGTTAATTGAAACTACATTGATTTGCGTGAGGTTAAGGGAGATACCGAATTCGGGATTGCATCCAGAACAAAACACCGGGATAAAATCCCGGTGACCTCCAAAATATATATAAGTTACTTTGGCACTATCTTTTCTCTGCCTCTCCGGTCATGGGGACGAAACGAACCGGGATGACATTCATCTTTTTTATTCCCGTCAGGGTTTTGGTCACCACCATCAGCTCCTGAAAAACGTCACCCACCGGTATGACCAGTCTCCCCCCCACCTTGAGCTGATCCACCAAAGGTTGAGGAATATGATCGGGTGCCGCAGTCACAATCACACCATCAAAAGGCGCGTTCTCCTTCCACCCCTGATAGCCATCCGCACACCTGACTGTAATGTTTTCGTATCCCATCTCCTTCAGCCTCATCTCTGACATCTCAGCCAGAGAGCAGATGATCTCGATGGTGTAAATCTCTTTGGCAATCTCCGCTAAGATAGCCGCCTGATAACCTGAACCTGTGCCGATTTCCAAAACCTTTTCTCCTCCCTTCAAGCCCAGAAGCTCAGTCATTAAGGCGACGATGTAAGGTTGCGAGATGGTTTGACCTTCTCCGATGGGTAAAGGACCGTCGCTGTAAGCTTGATCTTTTAAACTCTCAGAGACAAAAAGATGGCGAGGAACCTTTCGCATGGCATCCAGAACCAACTTATCCCTTACTCCCCTTATCTCTATCTGGGTCTTTACCATCCTCTCTCTTTTTTCGACATAGATATCTTCTTGAGATCTTTGGTCTTTCATGCGAGCTTCCTTGTCTTTAGACTCCTTACAGGAGAAGGGAAGGAGAAAGATAAAAAATATTAGAATCCATAAAAAGTGAGCTTTCAGCATATCTCATCATCTTCTTTTCCGCCAGAGGCGCCCGCCCCGCCTTTGGCGGGGGATCTGCTTATGGCAGACTTTGGTCTGAGAACCGAAATAATGATATACGAAAAAAGAGCGATGTCAATGTTTTTTTTCTTGTTGTTTAACATGGGTAATGTAAATATAGCAACTGTTAAATCAGGAGAAGATGTTTTAAGGATGTAAGTTAAGGGACCAATGTGCGGTGGTGATGCTGATGCGTATGCATTCATACGAATCGCTAGATCATACGTTATGATCAAACCGCAGGATCCCCGCCTTTGGCGGGATCTGCCTATGGCATGACCAGCCCCTCCTACATCGGGCGGGCAAAGGTGCCCGCCCTACGAGCTCTAGCGGCTCAAAAGAGCTGTTGCGTTATTGTCCCATTCGGGGAATGGGAGAAAAGCCCTCGCCTTTAGGCGAAGACTTTAGTATGATCAAGTATCATGTTAGACTTCCACTTCTGTAGAATGGGGTGTATCTTGAATTCCCCCTTTAGTAAAGGGGGACTTTAGGGGGATTTTAATCTCCCCTATCCCCTCTTTAGAAAAGAGGGGAAATGAACTACCAAGTCAGAGGTTCCAAAAATCCGAATTTGGATCCACAGGACTGGTTGTGTGTTAACTTCAGCCCCGCCTCTGGCGGGGATTCCAAGCCCCCGACTAAAAGTCGGGGGTAGTTGACTTGGTATTGTCACCATAATTAGTTGATAACCATTAGGTAAACCATGTGAGAGTGCACTGTATTTCAAGAAGTTTCAGATCCCGCCAAAGGCGGGACACTCCAAATTCGCCTCTTCAAGTAATTTTTCAGAGACCTCACACACAGGTCTTGACATAATCGTTTTCCAAAAGCTCTCAAAAAAGGATTGACAATGGAAAAAGATATATTATTATACTTATAGATTGAAAGGATATAATTTGTGCCTTTCTATTGACCATAACAGGATGGGTCAAAAGAGGCTGTTTTTCTTGAATCCATATTTAATAAAGGACATGCATAGAGCATGGCAATTAAAGATCATCATAATTTTGTACTTTCTCGTATAAATGATGACAGAATTTGTCTTGATTTCGAAGGCAAAGAAATCCATAAATCAACCGATTAAACTTAAAGGAGGTGCCGTGTGATGATGGTTAAAGTTTCAAACGGGGTGAAGGGATTTATTTTCGCCTTTCTGATTGGTTTTCTGTTTTTTGGCTTTTCGTCTCTCGCATGGGCGGAGACAGATCCGACTTGGATTTCGCTGATCCCAGGGATGGAGAAAGCCCCCCGGGTGAATCTTTTGGAATCGGATTTTGATCGGGTTATATTCGAGATTCAGGTTCCGGGGATATGGTCAAAGGAGATCACCACCAAAGGAGGAGAGTTCGCTTTGCTTTCCATTCCTGATGAGGGGGTGAGCACTATAATCGGCGAGCCCAATTTACCGGTGATAATCAAAATGGTGCAGATTCCTTTCGGGGCAAAAGTAAGCCTAAACTTGGAAAGCTTCCAGGTCATCGAGAAAAGCTTAGAAGAATTGGGGATCAACCAAAGAATAGCGCCGGTCCAGCCTCCTGTTCCCAAGATAGAGGGTGCCTGGGAGGAGGCGGAGTTTGTGATCGATGAAGATTATTATAAGCAAAATGCATTTTTGCCCGAGGAACGGGTCAAGCTGGGAGAGATCGGGATCATCCGGGGACATCGTTTTGTGAGCGTATCAATTTATCCGGTTAGCTATAATCCGCAGGCGGGGAGGGTAAGAATCTATTCTAACATAAAGGTGGAGTTAACTCTCTCCAGTTCAGATATGATCACCACTCAAAACCAGCTTTATCGATATACCTCACCTGCGTTTGAACAGCTATGCCAGAAGTTGTTTATAAACTATCAAACTTATGAGCCCATAATTAAAGGCGCTCCCCAGTTGCCCATCGGTTATTTAATCATCACCCACCAGAACTTCTATTCCAGCTTAGCTGATCTGGTGGAGTGGAAAACCAAAAAAGGCTTCCACGTGACCGTGGCACAGGTACCCGCCATCGGTTCCACCAAAGAGGCAATTAAGAGTTATATAGAGGACGCTTATGATAACTGGGACATCCCTCCCACTTACGTTTTGTTTGTGGGGGATACAGGAGATATCCCCACCTGGACCGGATCATACAGCTCGACTGCCACAGATCTTTACTATGTCAAGATGGACGCAGATTATTTTGCCGACATATTCCGCGGAAGATTACCGGCACAAAGTGTCCTGGAGGCAGATGCCATGGTGGATAAGATATTGTATTATGAAAGTCCCACCTCCACAGATCTGGATTGGATGAGGAAGGCTTGTTTCATTGCCTCTTCTGATGCCGGTCAAATGGCAGAGCGCACCCACCGATACGTAATACAGAACTATCTTGCGCCCAACGGAATGGTGGTGGACAGCCTCTGGGAGAGATTGGGCGTGACCTCAACTCAAATAACCAATAGCGTAAATGCAGGAAAAAGCATAGTCTGCTATTCCGGACATGGATCGCAGTCAGGTTGGGTCACCGGATCATATTACCAATCGAATGTCCGCAATCTGAGCAACTCAAATGAATACCCCTTCGTTCTCTCCCATGCATGTTTGACAGGCAAATTCACTGTTTCCGAGTGCTTCGCTGAAACCTGGGCGAAGGAAACCAATAAAGCCGGCATAGCTTTCTGGGGCGCCTCCAATTATACCTATTGGGACGAGGATGATGATTTAGAGAAGCGGATGTTCCAGGCGGCATTTGTGGAGACCTGCCACTCCATAGGAAACATGACCGACAAAGCCTTATGGCATCTTTATCAAGACTATGGCGGTGGTGGATTGAGCCGCTATTACTTGGATGTATACAATATCATGGGTGATCCGGCGGTCGACTTGTGGACCTATGCGGCTGAATCTTTATATGTAGACTTTCCACCCTTTGTCAGCCCCGGAACAAATACAGTAACTATAACTGTGCAAAAATCCGGTGGTGCACCAGTATATGGAGCCCTGGTATGCTTATATAAGGAAGGAGAGGTTTTTGAAACCGGTTATACCGATGTGATGGGTCAGGTAACCTTATACCCCTCCACCACCAACCTGGGTTTTATCGATGTAACCGTTACCGCCCACAACTTTTTGCCTTTTGTGGGCTTGATGGAGGTTGGGTCCCAGAAAGGGGATGTAACCGGTGATGGTGAGATCAATATCGCAGATGTGCTCTTTTTGATCAATTATCTGTACAAGGGCGGCCCTGCTCCCGATCCTCTGGAGATGGGAGACGTTAATTGCGATGATGAGATTGATATTGAAGATGTAATTTACATGATCAATTATCTTTACAAAGACGGTCCTTCGCCCTGCTCCTGATGACTGAGCTAATAAATAGTTGATGAATATACAAACATCGTAGACTCATCTTAGAGTTTTAAAATATACGAAACATCGTAGACTTTATAGTTCGATCTTTGACAAATCAATGGATGTCTTTGGTAAAGGGTAATCAAATTTCTCTAT
>Ga0209979_1003414_pt1 | contig 14043 bp, 4 predicted proteins | sample AnhtaG_FD_183114 | JGI IMG/M metagenome (GOLD analysis project Ga0209979, IMG submission 183114) | Deep subsurface microbial communities from Anholt, Denmark to uncover new lineages of life (NeLLi) - Anholt_01485 metaG (SPAdes) (version 2) | ecosystem: Environmental > Aquatic > Marine > Oceanic >...
ACCTGAAGCACGTTCGTGCGAAGTACAAAAGCACAACGGAGTGGTTCGACATCGATCTCCCCTGGGCCAAGCGTGACGCTCTTGAAGTCACCGTCGTGAGGCGATCCGAGGAAACGCAGAAGTAGCGCCCTGAGGCACGAAGTGGAGACGACACCGGTGCCGTGAGCACCCGTTCAAGATACTCAACAGCCGAGGTCACCTGTCCGGCAATGATAATGCTCCCATCGGCATGGTGTTCTTTGACCAGTTCCCCAAGCTGGCGGCTCCGGCGGGAGGCGCCTCACAGGCGGTAGGCAAGCGCCGCTTTCATGAGGTAAAGCGGCTTGTCAGGTCTCCCACCGCGGTGTTCCCGGTACACTCGTTCCCAGTATTATGCGGCCTCCAAGAGCTACCATCTGGCTTCTTAGAATGGTCCCATTTTCACGACTTCACGACTACAACCCTTATACAACTCAGCACCCCGTTATCTGCCGATTCTGCAAAAATACCCATCCCATAACCTATTTAGTATTAGGGATTTATAAAATATTCAAAATTTAGTACAGGATTCAATGGCCGTTGGTCATGTCACTACTCAGCGGTTCAATTATGAAGCACTAAAGTGCTGGCGTCGAATAGACAAGAGCAGCCATACGGTCAAGAGGTTTAGCTTGTTGCCTTAATGTAACGGCAATCGAGCCCCAAACTTTCAGAATTGGTGTGAAGTCCGAACGTTTAACATCTGATACATAAGCTTTATCAAGTGAGCTGCTTGTGTCCATAGAAATCTAATCCCATCTAATATAGACGACTTGCCTCTGGGGCGATGGTGAGGAGGCGATTCTGACTACTGTACTGGCTGTCTTTCCCGTTTTAAAGCTTAAAATCTCTGATCTGTTGGCAGGGTTGGTTTGGTCAGCTCTTTTTGTTTTAACGTCGGCGTTTTGTGGTATTTTTCAGCAACTTCAGAAAAATCTTGCCAACCTTTTGCGAGGTTTTGGCGTCTTAAGATGCAGAAGAATCTAAGGCCGTCCTGACCGGATAGTTTTGCAAAAAAGTGGTTCATTTGTGTGAGTGCAGCTTTCTGAGTTGTGAATACCACAAATATATATAAGTGTGTTAATAATTTGCTTTTTTTGTGTATTGACGTTATGGAAACTGCTACCAGAAAAAGGTGTTCCAGAAAGTAAGCGAAATCGAGGTTCAAAGTTTGTAAATGTTTTGTAAAAAACCGGTTAAAGATTTTACATCCATTTTACTTTGTTATCAATCGGTATTGTTGTATTGTTGAACCAGTCAATAGCGAGCTTCACAAATGGTCAATGTAGAACGAGGAAAAAATTGGGAACCTTTCCGCGGCTCATCGGTCGAAAATATAACAAGAAAGTCAGCCATGAAAATAAACCAACCACAACAGAGGCTATCATCCCAGCCGTTGCACAAAGTTTTTGCAGTTCAAAACAGACCTTATTCAAGGAGGCCAAAGATGCAGAGGTTTATAGCTCTTATTTCATTAGCAGTCATAATCATAATTGGAGTGTCTTCGCCCGTCGTGTTGGCACAGGCTGATGCCGCAGCTGCCTTTGAGCAAGGCAAAGCCACCTACGCCAGCGGCCAGTTCACCAAGGCGCGGGACTTATTTCTAAAGGCTTCACACACGGATACCAGCAATCCGGAAGTCTTTCTCTGGCTGGGAAAGGCTGAATACCAGCTCGGTGCGGTTGATAAAGCAATCGCCGCCTGGAAGCGAACCCTCAAGCTGGCACCCGAGCAACCCTACGCTACCAAGATGCTGGCCGTGCTGCGAGGCGAGGCGGTCGAGATCGACACCCGGATCAAACTCATCGAAGTGATGCTCCAGGAAAGGCTCCACGCGCCGGCGCTGAGCGAGTGTAAGAAATTGCTGGATGAAAAGGCACTCTCCGAGTTGCAACGCCCGAAGGTAATGACGCTCCAGGCGGAATCGCTCGTGCGGATGCACAAAGGTCCCGATGCCCGCAACGTGCTGCACGAACTGATGGCCCTATATCCCCGGCAGGCCGATCCGGTGAAGACGACGCTGTTGTTGGGTGAAGCGAAGCTGCAGGGTGATGAGCGGTCGATCGCCGAAGCCCTGGTAATATTGAGGAAACTGGTTGCCGATCATCCCCAGACTCCTGCCGCCGCAAACGCTCAGTACGACATAATCACACACGATCCGAGACTCGCATCGGGTGTAGCCCGGGCCGAAGCGATGGCCAAGTGGCTGGCGGCCAACAGCGAGCACGAATTTGCCGATAGCGGCCGTCACATCCTGTTGGGTACCTATTTGAGCTTGGCTCTTCAGGGGATAAAACCCGGCCCGGAGTCCGACTTGAGCCCGACTGACTTGAAAGCGCTGGCACTGGCCGCCGAGATCTACCGGCGGGAGTTGTCGGCAGGCAAGGCGAACGAATTGACCGGGCGTCTGGTTGGCCATATTCGGTCGCGATACACCAACAGTAAGGCCTACACGGCGGCCATCCGGGCGATGGAGACCCTGCTGGCGGCACCGGTGCCGCGGAGCAGTCGTCTATCGGTGCTTAAGGTATTGGGGTCCTCCAAATACCTTATCGCCGCACAGTGGCTGGACGAGACGGCCCGAGCAGGGCAGCTTCCCGTCGGCGTCGCGCGCGGAAAGCTGCCCGAGAAACTGACCGACGTGCTGGCCACTTTCGAGACGATCCGCACGGAGTATCCGGCGGTACCTTTCTGGACCGATCAGGCGAACCTGGCCAAGCGGGTGCGGGCGTCGGCCTCACGAGTCTTTCCCACGGCCGAGTTCAAGGGGCTCAAAGGCCCCGACGCCTGGGCGCTGGACATCGCCATGCCGGTGATCAAAGCCAACGCCGACGCGTCGGCGGTGAAATCGGCCGTCCAAACGGTCCAGGCAATCATTGACGAACGCGCGAAGGTTCAGAAGCCGGGGTCTCGGAAACTGGCGGTTGACCTCGGCGCCAAACTACTTGAGGCGATTTCGCCGTCGCACTCAAGCTGGTCGGGAGCGATGGTTTCCTATTACAACGTGGCGGGCAATTACGCGCACTATGTGTTCCAGGAGAATATCAAGACGGGACGCGCGGAAAAGAACGCGAAATTGTCCGAGCAGCAGAAGACGTTTCTGGCCATCCTGAAGAAGCAGGCAGAACACATGGCACATTCGCCGCACGTACTAATGCGACTCGCCGAGCACGTGAAACCCTGGGTCGAACACGGTTACTGGTCCGTTGCCGAGGAGGTGTACACCATAGTGATGCCCGCGCTGCCGGAGAAGGAGAGACGACTGGCCGAGCTGGCGGTGGCCAATCTCTGGATTCAGCAGGTCACCCGCGAGCATCAGCGGCTGGTTGCCGCCGGGCTGACGGTGCCCCGAGAGTTGCATCCGACGATGAAAAAGGCCCTGCTGCGTTGCTACCAGCAACAGGGCGGGCTTGACCAGGAGCGTTCGATTCTGGCGCAAGTCCGCAACGTTTGGGACAGCATTGTTAGCCATTACAAAAAACTTGAATACTTTGATATTGCCGAACAAGCCATAAAAGTCAAGCCGTCTAAAATTATCGACGCCGCCGATGCCTATGCGGACTTGCAGCTTGCGAATCTGAAATTCGAGCTGGCGCGGCGAGAGCTTAGCTTGCTGTTGAATCAGTACGACGGCACAGAGAAGATTAAGTTAACCCCGGCGTTTGAGACAGCAATCGAAGCCTATGTGAAGTTTATCTCCGAACGACCCTCCGGTGCTCTGCGTGACCAGGCGGTGGCGGGTGTGTTCCAAATCGCGCAGGTTTTTGAGAAGCACAAGGCATACGATGTGGCAGTCAAAGTGTACAACGACTTAGCAATATTTGCGGCGAAGGTAAAAGCACTGTCACAGGCGGCGCCAGGCTCCAGCAGCGTGGTTGAACGCGCTGCATTTGCTGCAGCGGCCGCCCTGGATGCCAAAGCTCGCCTGGCTCTGTCCAGGGAATTAGAGGGCCGGAAAGACGCCGCGGTGGCCCCAGATAAGGTCAGCAGTGAATTCACCGCAGCCATCGAGGCCTACAAGAACTTCATTAAGGCTTATCCAAAAAGTGTACTGCTTGGTCATGCGATTGAAAAGATTATGGCCGTTGCGCTGGAATACGCCAGGGTGGATGCCTGGGATGTGGCAGAGAGCATCTATGGCAAGTTGCTCGTGGAAGAGTTGGCTATTCGCCGTGTTGAACGGATAGAGTTCTGTCGCGGCTTGTGTCAACTGGGCAAAGTGATGCCCGACCATGCCAAACAAATTCTGACCACCCTGACCTTGAAAGAAATATCTCGGCCGGAGGGCGCAGATGAAAAACACGCTTTCGCAAAGGCCGTGGAGTTCGACGCACTCATCTTATCCGAAACCGAAACCGCTCGTCTGTCGACACCAACTGAGCCATCCGAAGGCGCCGAAAAAATGCCCGCGGCAAGGCCAGGGGGGGCCGGGTTCTATGGGGGCGGTTATGGGGGTTATCTGGAACTGGGAGCGGTCGAGGATTTGAAAGTCAAGGATTCGCGGGTTCTGGCGGCCATTCGCCAGGAAGAAGTAAGCCGGGCGGCTCGTGTCGCCAGGCTTCGTGAGCAGCTTAGTTACCGGCCTGTACAGCAAGGCCAAAAGCAGCAAGCCCCGGCCCGGGCACCGGTTTTGTCTGACGCGGAAATCACTCGCCAGGAAAAGGCGCTCAACGCGGCCTACGAAATCTTCCAGGCAATCCGGAAGAAATACCCGCGCACCAGTACCGCCGAGCAGGCCCACGGTGAGATCAAGGTTATGATTGACCACTGGCGGACAATCAGCCAGTGGCAGCGGGCAGCAGGGCTGGCAGAGCGATTCTTAAAAGACAATCCGACCGACAAGGAGCTTCCTGCGCTTCGTCTAAGTATTGCCCGTGATTATTTGGCCTGGGCGACCAAGCCGGTCGAGGATAAACCGTCCAAGCAGTTGATGCTCGGTGAGGTAGCACAGCGCTTCACCAAGGCGCGTGATGAGCTGACCAGGGTCGTAACCAACTTTCCCAAGGAACGAACACTGCTGCAGCAAGCCCAGTGGGACATCGCGAACAGTTTCTTGACGCAGGCGCGCGTGGTTGATGCCTTCAGCGCCACCTTAGCTCGCGGCCAGTACGTGCGTGCCACCAAAGAGCTGCTGCGTCTGGCTGATGAATATTACGACCACCCCAATATCGGCACGGTCCCGCAGATGCTATGGGACATCTCTGGCGAGCTGGCAAACAGGAAGTACTATGAGGAGGCCATTACGGTCTGGAATGACCTGATGATACGTTTCCCCACCCATGCCCTGGCTCAACAGGCGGCTCTGAGGACCGCGCAAACTTATCAAAACAATCTCGAGCAGCCGCTCCGGGCTGCCGAGGCCTACCAGGAAGTCAACGTTGCCCGTGGTGGGGACGATGCCGGCATCCAGAACACGATTTACCAGATTGGTGTTCAGTTGAATAATAAAAAGCGCTGGGTCGAGGCGCTGCACGTGCTGGAGATGTTTGTGGATAGCTTTCCGCGTCACCCGCAGGCCGGGCAGGCCTTGACTATGGTCGGTCAGGTCCACCAAACCAACGAAGCCTGGGAAGACGCCATCGCAGCCTACCGCCGCGTCATAACCGAGTTCCCAACCGGCAACTGGATCAAAGACGCCAAGTGGTCCATCGCCGAATGCACCATTAACCTGAGCCGGTGGCGAGAGGCTATGGATGGATATGAAGCTTACGTGCGCGATTACCCCGGCGATGGCAAGTTGACAGAAGCAAAACGCAGGGTCGGTATCTTGAAGGACCTTGTCCGGTACCAGACGCTGGTGGACGAAGAGGGCCAGCGCAAGGCGTTTGATGCCCAGTATCAGATAGCGACAATCGTATCGAAGCAGTTGTCTAACCGCGTCAAGGCGATAATCGAGTACCGCAAGGTGGCAGCAAATTGGGCCAAGAGCCATCTGGCCGACGACGCCCTCTATGCCGTCGCCACAACTTACCTTGCCATGGGCGAAACGGACAAAGCCCGTGAAGCGGCCAGGGTCGTCGCCAAGCAGTACCCTGAGAGTCCGCTGGCCGACGACGCCCTTTATCTCATCGGGGCGAGCTACGAGGACGAGGCAGATAAGCTCGCTGCAGCGACGCGAGCCAAAACGGCCGAGGAAATCCAACTGGTTGCCCAGTCCGATGCATATCAAAGGGTACAAGAGGCCCGGGGGAAGCAGGTGGCTGGACAGCAGAAACTCATTGCGTCCCTGAGAAAGGCAGGATTGGGCGAGAAGGCCGAGCTGGAAGAGGCGAGCGCCGCTGCAGCGCGGCAGATATTCAATGTGAGTAATGTCGCACTCGCCGCTGGAGGGGCTTTCCAAGTCGTTGAGGCCCTGACAGCCGCCCAGTTGGCAAATCGTCAGGACAAGATTAACGCTGCCCTGCGCAGGGCTGTTAGCGCATACGATGAGACATCCAGAGTGCCCGCCGGGGACAAAGCCGGGGATGCCCTGCTGAGAATGGCGACTATCTACGACGAACGGTTGAAAGACCCAAACGCTGCCATGGCCGCCTGGCTGGAAATCGTAAGACAATTCAGCGGCACTGCCGTCGCAGAAGATGCAAGCTGGCGGATTGCCCAGTCCTACGAGCGCGAGGGTGAACACGCTAAGGCGATCGAAGCCTACAAGGCCTTCCTGCGGAACTACCGTCGCAGCGCAAAGGCCAGCGACGCCCAGTTTGCCATCGCCGAGAACTACGAGCACCTGGGCCAGTGGGTCAATGCAATGGACGCATATACCAACTATATCAACAACTTCCCCAGTGGCCCGATGGTTCAAAAGGCACGCGAACAAATTAACTGGATCAAAGCCTATAGGTTATGAAGAATACTAGTGGCACGGCCATCCTGGCCGTGTTTCCATAGGTTGGAAGCCTATGCCACGCATGAAACGAGATACGATTAAGGAGATACGATTATGCGGACACACATTCTAATCGCGACGGTTGGCTTCTTTGTCTCTTGTTCACTTGTGCACGCGGCTTACGCGGAGGCAGAGACCGATACGGTGCCGCCCAAAATCTCACCTGTGCCTGCGGATCCCTGCAGCCAGACGCAGGTGCAGGCAAACGCTGAAAAGCAATTCAAGGACGGGCGCAAGGCCTTGTTTCAGGGCAAGTACCGCCTGGCCATTGACCTGCTTAAGAAGGCAGTGGAGGAGGACAAGACCAAGACCAGTTACCGGCTGCATCTGGCCCGGGCCTACTACTATGCCGGAAACGAACAGGAAGCTGAAAAGCTGCTGGCGGATATCCTCAAAGAGACAGCCGAGCACGTTGAAGGAGGACAATTGCTTGCCGAGATTTACGCAAAGCAGAAAAAATGGAAAGGTGTAGTTAAGGTACTCGAGCCGCTGCTTAAGTACCGTCACGACTATCCGACCTACCACCTGCTGGCTGAGGCCAAGTACAATTTGAACGATTATGAGAAGGCCCGCAAGTACTTCGAAGAGGCCGTCAAGTTGAATCCTAAGAGTGGTTCGGACCACTATCAACTTGGTAACATCTATCTGGCGAGCAATTCCTTCGCCCTTGCAGCGGAGTCTTACCAGTCAGCTCTGCGGCTTGGAGTGGACACCCCTGTTCTGCACTATAAGCTGGGCTCAGCCTACTTCAACCTGCGGAACTACTTCGGCAAAATCTCGGTGGTTACGGTCAAAGCGGGTAAGACGGGCACGATAAGCGGCGACTGGTATTTGATCGAACCGGTGCCAGGCAAGACGGATGTCTTCCGTGCCGCACCGAAAGCTTGCGCCGTTTATCAAGTGGCCAAGGCCGTATCCGATGGTATCAAGGACAGTCCGGATATTCAGTTCTTATTCGCAAACATCTACCTCAACGCTCGTCGCTACAAGCAGGCGTACGAGATGTTCAAAAAGCTCGAACCAACAATACCGAAGGAAGACAAAGCCCTGTTTTATTATTATCACGCACAGTCGGCATTTGGCGTGCATCGATATGATGAGTATCTGGAGCTGTTGCGAAAAGCGATAAAGCTGGATGAGGCCACATACAGCAGCGCCCTGGTCGATGCTTATCTGAAAGTAGCCGACCGACATAATCAGGCCGGTCAGCTCGACAAGTACATTCAGTTCCTGGCCAAGGCGGTGCAGGAAAGTCCTGAAACGGCGTCGCTGCATCTAAAGCTCGGCCACGCATTCGAGGAGGCCCAGGAGTACGCCAAGGCGATTGCACAATGGCAGATGGTCTTGGATTTAGAGCCCGACCATCCAAAGCGGATGGAGCTGCTAAATCTCATCGGAAAATACCGAAAGCAACTGAGCAAAATAATTATTGTGTTTTGAGTTTTCTTCGATCACCTATATATACCTCGAGCAATCCAAACGTATATGACCTTAGTTTTAGCACCACTAACAAATTCAGGTGGAGCAGATTATGACATGGCAGCCAAATCGAGGGAAATTAACTGGGTGAAGCTGTGACATACTTCCTATTTTTTCGAATGTCATAGCTCACGCCTTGGTGCTGCGAGTTTCTGTAACTCTATCAAGAACAAGACCTTGTTAGGTTACAGGCGACGCTTGTTTTTTTACCATTTGTGCCATTTGGGGTAGTACGCACGAAATGCGCACTGAAATCTTTACCCAAAGCAGCGCTGCTGGCATCTCTTGCTTTGTCGATCAAGGATTCTCCAAATTTGCCTTATTAAAAAATTTTTCAAGGGCTGGAATGAAATAAAAGTTTACGCATCCAAATGTGCAGCTTTTGATAGTCCTCACGATTGAATGGTTTTCCCGTCGGAGCACATGCGTGCGATCCCGATTAGAAGCGCTGAGCGTGATAATTTCGACTGCCGGAAAAAATTTCGTCTTATTTTTTTTAGTCTCTGCCTGATCCTATACGGTAAAAAAGGCCAAGAGTGGATCGGGGCGGCTGATAATGTAGACAAGCTGGGCAGCTCTCTCTCTGAATTATTCAATTTGCTTTTATCCAGCTTGGTTATTACCGGATGTTGTGCCTTAGGCTTGAGTCCAAGATAGGGATTTTGAGCCTCGAATGTCTCATCAGTAGGAGAATTAACCCACCCATAACTGACCGGTTACCAAATTTAGAAGATTTGGAAGATTGTCCTTGACAGTTACATAGGGAATTTGCTAAAATGCTAAAATAAGACAACGAGAGACTGAGTATATGTAGTGTACGTACATTTCTTAGATTGAGGAGCCACTGCATTTTATTCAAACCATCTTCGGGCAGGAAAGTTAAAGAGTCGGTAACAATCAAAAGAAGATATGGTGGCTTTTTTTGTGCTTGTTAGTATAAGGCTTTCGGTGTAAGAATGCTGTTTTATTTGGTTTGCTTAATAGGCATTTAGCCAAGGATTATTTGAGGATTATTTAAGGAGACTAATTATGGTTAGTGCGACAAGGATGATAAGGACGGTGTGTTTTGTTCTTCTCTTAGGGTCAGTGGCTTGTTTTACGGCGAAAGCCACACCCTTAGAGGATGAAGCCAGAGAGGACGAAAAGATGGAGGAGATACGGGAAGAGGCCGCCAAGGCCAAACGAGAAGCCGCTCAAGAAGCCAAACGCAAAGCTCTCGAAAAAGCTAAGGCTAAACTTGAGGAGGAAATTGCAAAACTGGATTTGCCGGAAGACACGAGTCCTCGCTTGACCATAAAAGAAGTACATATTAGTGGCAATACTTTAATATCAACAGACAAATTGTTGAAGGACATACCTGCAGTTTATAACGCGTCAGACAAGCCACTGTTCGAGGCAGAGAGTAACTATCTTTTTGACTTCAGAGTCTTGCAGGATATAATTGCACAACCCGGCCAGCCGCAAGAGGTTTCCACAAGAACCATCCAGGGTTTCACTCAGTATCTTTTGTCAGTTTACCAGGATAAGAATTACGGGGGAATATATGTGTATGTCCCGTCAGAAGCACTTAAGGAAGGTAGGAAATTGCGGGATGATATTCTGCCTGTAAGAGTCCTGGAGGCGCCGGTCAGCAAAATTACAACAGCTTATTACAATCCTGAAAATGAGAAAGTTGAAAAGGGTTATCTTCGCGCTTCTGCAGTTGACGCCTGGTCGCCGGTAAAAGTTGGGGATGTAGCAAATCGAAAAGAACTGGACGATTTCGTGAACCTGCTCAATCTTAATCCAGACAGGTATGTTTCTGCAGTTGTATCGAGAGGCATTGAACCAAATTCCCTTGCTATAGGGTACAATATTTACGAGGCGAACCCCTGGCACTGGTTTTTCCAGATAGACAACTCCGGCACCAAGGACAGGCAATGGACTCCTAGAGTCGGTCTAATCAATACAAACCTTTTAGGCATAGATGATACGTTTACCGCAATGTATCAGGCTCCATGGGAATCAGACATAGATGAAAATTATTCGTTGTATGGCAGTTACGATTTCCCGCTTTTAGGCCCTCGGCTGCGCCTTAATCTTTATAGCGGATACAGTGAGTTTGATATAAGCGGAGGCGGCGGTATCGATTTTCTTGGTAGAGGCTCGTTTTACGGCGGAATACTCCGCTACAACGTCTTACAGACTGGTGGCTGGTTCTTTGATGTTAAGGGAAGTTTGGAGCATACAAGAAGCAAGGTCACTCCTTCACTTTTTCCGGAGTGGTTGGGAACCGATATTAAGTTTTGGCTATGGGGAGGGGGACTTGACCTGCATCGCTCAGATGATATGTCGAATAGCTCCCTTACATTTGACCGGTTCGAGAGTTTGGGCGGTGAATCCACCGGGGACGAGTTTGTACTTGCACGAACGAACGCCGAATCCGATTTTACCATTTACACTGCCTCGGCTGCTCACAGCCAGTACCTGGACCCCAATAAGGTTGGTCGCCTCAGCGGTAGTTTCCGTTGGATAGGCTCTGACGAAAGATTGGTCCCGGCCAAAATGACCGCCTTCGGAGGAATGTACACTGTCAGAGGCTATGATGAATATGAATATGTTGCCGATGGCGGCATACTCGCATCTGTTCAATATGAGTTTGACCTGGTGAAATACGAGGAGTCGATGCAGACTCCGGAAGAGAGGGAAATGGGAGGTGAGGCTGCAAAACCCTTCGTTAGAAAACTTGCTCCACTGGTTTTCTTTGATTACGGCAGAGCCGACATAAAAAACGCTCTCACATCTGAAAAGGAACACGAAGAGTTTATGTCGGTAGGCGTAGGTACGATTCTGGAACTCGGTGATAACTTTAGTGGAGCTGTATATTATGGTTATCCACTCGAGGCAACTGATAGCACAAGCAGAGGCAAGGGCCGATTGAATGTAGGTTTAATGTTGCGATTTTAAGAATTTTAACCGACGGCGTAGTCGGGAAGGAGCTATAGAGTGTAGATGGAACTAAAACATAAATGATTATTTTTTGATAAGGGGACGAATGATGGAAAATGTAAGAAGAATTTCGAAGAAGTATTATTTGAGGCAGATTGTGGCGTGTTGGCTGATGTGTTTTATGGTTTTCTACCCGGCGGTTGCCTTGGCCGACGTACCGCCAGCTCCGACTGCGCTGCCACAGACACCAAGTACTCCTTATGGGGGTGTGGGTGCCTTTAACTATAACACCAACCCCCTTGCCCCACGCCTTGATATTTTAAACGTGCAAAATGGGGCAGTCATAAACTGGCAGAATTTCGACATCGGCTCGGATGCAACAACTCAGTTCCACCAAGTTGTCGACAGTGCTGCCGTGTTAAACAGGGTGACTGGGGACACAGGTCCGACCGGTATTTTCGGTGACCTAATAGCTAACGGAACAGTTTTTATCGTTAACACTCGCGGTATTGTCTTTGGCCCTGATTCTTATGTCCAGGCCCGCAATCTTGTCGCATCCGGCATTGATTTACGTGACAGAGACTTCAGGAACCGCGATGGTGATTTTCAATTTGAGAAAAACACTTTATATCCTTACAGCAACCAAATTGGAGATGTGGAGATCCGGGGTGGAGGTACAGGTTCAATCGAGGCCGAGCAGGTAGCACTCATTGGCCGAAACGTTACGAACAAAGGTTCTATAGTAGCAGAAGGTCGAGACAATATAGTTGTAATGGCTGCCGGCGACAAAGTGTTTCTCGGCCGGGATGGGAGTGATGTTATTGTTGATGTTGATCTGAATTTCTCTCCCTTTCATGTAGTTGATAACGGCGGAAGTCAGGGCACCGGCCCAGGTACAATCAGCGCACCAGGGGGGAAGGTCATTCTTGCTGCCGGTGATATCTGGTCGACGGCTATCGAAGGTGTCGAATCCTTAAGGGCTGAGGCATTCAGAAACATCACATTGGAAGGTGCTGCAACAGCAACCGGCGATATAGCGCTTATTGCTGACTCAGATTTAGGTCACGGTGGCGATGTGACCACCAATGGTGCCATTACTGCCGGTGGTAAGGTGGATATTGCAGGTAATCTCATCGAGCTCAATGAGAATGTAAGTGCCAACGGCGGCGACCTGACGATAACCGGCCGAACAAGTAAAGACACTTCCTCTGAGGGTGGTCTTAATGTCGAGTGGGGATATATCGATGTAGCCGAGGGCAAAAAGCTCTTCGCCAGCGATGATGTTATAGTAAAAGATGCCTTCGGTTCGGGTGGAGATGAGCCTCCTGCCGGGAAAATGGACCTCTTTGGCCATGTTTCACTGGAAATCGAAGCCGAGGGTGGAGAAATAAAAACAGAAGGTCCGTGGGACCCGGATGGCGTTAAAATAACCGTGCAAAATACTTCACCGGCTTCGCTGACAATGACGCAGGCTGACCCATTAGATTTGGGTCTTTATACATTCGGCAATCAGGAAAACACGGACCTCACGTTGGTCAGCTACAATAGCTCAGTAAAAGCAGTAGATTTTGGCCACGGCGGGAAAAATGAAAATGCCGCTGACCAGTGGGCTTCAATAGGAGCTACGGCTTTTACCGACATCACGCTTCAGGGTCATGACTTGGAGCGCGATATAACAGCCACGGCGTTGACCTCGAATGCGGCCGACCCCTATACCGGCAACATCAGCGTAACTTCGGATAACCGCAAAGTGCGGGCGACAGGGGAAATAAATGCAAATAACGGCAGTGTAACTCTTTCTGCTATCAATCCCGACAATGGTGGCATCGAACTTCATGCCAATGTAACCAGCAGCGACTTTCAGGATTATATTGGCGATGTCGAGCTCAAGAACGATGTTACCGCCGAGTCAACGGGCGGCTCCGACATTACCTTTACCGGCACGATTGACGGCACCCATGGTCTTACCGTCAACACCGCCGGTGTAACCAAGTTCCAGGACGAAATTGGCGGCAATGAGCGACTGGCCTCTCTGACAACTGACGCACCCGGCCGTACGGAGATTGAAGCGGATATTTATCTCAATGGTGCTTCGGCTACGTTCGGAGACCCTGTTTTACTGAAGAATAACCTGACCATCGATGAGGCTGGTACTGGCAACATAGAGTTCGCCAGTACGGTTGACAGCAAAGAGGGCAGCAACTACACCTTGACGGTAAACAGCGGTTCCGGCGCGACCATCTTTGGAGGTGCTGTTGGTAACGATGCTCTGGACGAGCTGTCGGATGATGAAGGTTTGGGTGAGGTGACCACGAATGCTGCCGGCACTACTCAGATTAACGGTGGCTCAGTTACGACCACGGGTAACCAGACATATAACGACCCGGTGACCCTTGGTGCTGCAACCACGGAACTGAACGGTAGTGGCGTTGAGTTCGTGAGCACACTGAACGGTGCATCAGCCTTGACGGTTAACACCACCGGCGGCGGGTCGACCATTTTCGGCGGCACCGTGGGCAACAGCACGGCTCTTACCAGCCTTGTAACCAACGCTGACGGTGACACTAAGATTAACGGTGGTTTAGTTACGACCACCGGCAATCAGACGTATAACGACCCGGTGACCCTTGGTGCTGCAACCACGGAACTGAACGGTAGTGGCGTTGAGTTCGTGAGCACACTGAACGGTGCATCAGCCTTGACGGTTAACACCACCGGCGGCGGGTCGACCATTT
>Ga0209979_1003415_pt1 | contig 14041 bp, 13 predicted proteins | sample AnhtaG_FD_183114 | JGI IMG/M metagenome (GOLD analysis project Ga0209979, IMG submission 183114) | Deep subsurface microbial communities from Anholt, Denmark to uncover new lineages of life (NeLLi) - Anholt_01485 metaG (SPAdes) (version 2) | ecosystem: Environmental > Aquatic > Marine > Oceanic...
TATTGGACGATAATTTGGCTTTTAGAAAGAAGAAAGAGATAAGCATAGCTCTGGTGGATATTAAGAGAATGGCTAAGTTAAATGAGAAATTTCGTGGAGTGAAAGAGCCTACGGACGTTTTAGCTTTTCCTCTGGGAGGGGAATTTATGTCTACAGAAAACCTACTGGGGGAGGTGGTGATTTCAATAGGCAAAGCCGAGGAACAAGCCAGAGAAAGAGGGCACTCGTTGGAAAGCGAGCTTGCTCTTTTAACAGTTCATGGGGTTTTGCACTTACTCGGTTATACTGATGAGGATGAAGATGAAAGAAAGATTATGCAGGACAAAGAAAAGAAGATTCTTCACTTTTTTAGAATAGAGTTGAGCAGTGAAAGGAGAGAGATTAATGAGAGAGAAAAAGAATAAAAGTCTAATTTTTTTATTTCTTTGTTTATTTTTTATTGTGTGCTTGAGTGTCAATGCAGCTAGAGCAGATTTAGTAGTTAAGATAGGTTATATGGACCTGGAGAGGATTTTTAACGAATATGAAAAGACCAGGGAACTGGAAGTGAAATTGAAGATGGAGAATGAAGCTGATGGGGAGATGCTTAGCGAAAGAAGACAGATGATAGAAAAAGAGATAGATAAAATTAGAGAAGAGCTGGAAACGCAGGCATTGATGCTCTCAGAATCTGCCAAGGAAAAAAAACAGGCAGAGATAGAAGACAGGATTGAAGAATTGGATGAGTTCAGTGTATACATTGAGCGGCGAAGCATAGATAGGGAGGCTAAGTATACGGATGTGATCCTGAAGGACCTCGATTTGAGGTTACCTTCGATAATAGAAAGTATTGCCGAGAAAGAAGGGTATAGATTTGTCTTTGACCGAAGGTCCCTATTTTATGTTACTCCAGAAAAAGAGTTTGACTTGACAGGCAAAGTGCTAGCTCAGTTAAATGAGGAATATAAAGCGGAGACTGAAAGTGGTGAATAGAATTTCGTTGCTCGTTGCTGGTCGCTCGTTACTCGAAGAAAAAACAATAAGACGGTAAGTGGTGAATAGAAATTCGTGATGCGTCGTGCGTGATGCGTATTGCGCAATACGCAATACGATATACGCAATACGGGATACGGGGTTTGTTGCTATGAAAAAAACTCTAGAAGAATTAGCAAGGCTCGTACAAGGCAAAGTTGAAGGAGATGGAGGAGTAATAATAGAAGGCGTAGCTAAGGTGGAAGAGGCCAAGAAGGGTGAAATTACCCTGGCTGTTTCTGAAAAATTCCTCTGTGAAGCTAAGAAGTCACAGGCTTCGGCAGTTATTGTTTCTCCGGGGGTTGGAGATTTTTCTAAGCCTACACTTCGAGCCAGAAATCCTCGTTTAGCCTTTGCTCAAATTCTGGAAGTTTTTTATCCTCAAGTACGAAAATTCTCTGGGATCCATCCCACAGCTATAATAGGCAAAGATGCAAAAGTAGGTAAAAAAGTAACTTTGGGCGCTTATGTAGTGGTAGGCGATGCAGTAAAAATAGAGAAAGGTGCCTACATAAGTTCTGGAGTATATATAGGAAATAGAGTGGTTATAGGAAAAAATAGTCTTCTCTTCCCTAGAGTGACTGTTCTCGACGATACGGTTATAGGAGGGGAGGTAATAATCCATTCGGGAACAGTTATAGGCTCGCATGGTTTTGGATTTGTCAGGAAGGAGGATGGCTCATATTATAAGATACCTCAAGCAGGCAGAGTAGTGATTGAGGATAGAGTAGAGATAGGGGCTAATGTGACTATAGACAGGGCGACTATAGGAGAGACAAGTATAGGTTCCGGGTCTAAAATCGACAATCTAGTTCATATAGCGCACAATGTTACTCTGGGCAAAAATGTTGCTATAGTAGCCTTGGTAGGTATTTCGGGGAGTTCGACTCTAGGAGATGGAGTGGTTATGGCTGGTCAAGCTGGAGTGACTGAACACGTAACCATTGGAAATGATAGTATAGTTGCCGCCAAGTCAGTGGTTACCAAGAATATAGCACCTGGTTCTATTGTTTCTGGTTTTCCAGCAAGGCCACATCATAGACAAAAGAGGATAAAGGCTCTTATTGACCGTTTACCTCAGTTGGTAGAGAGACTGAAAAAATTAGAAGAAAGAGTAAAGGATAAATAGGTGATGTCACTTCAGAAAACTATTGAAAGAACCATTTCCTATACAGGAGTAGCACTGCATCTAGGCGAAGAGGTCACTTTGACTCTACTTCCTGCTTCTGCTGGAGAAGGAATAGTCTTTATCCGAGAGGATATAGCTCATTCTCCTCGAATTAGCGCTCGGGTGAATAAGGTATTTAGTAATATGCGTGGGACCAGTTTAGGCGAGGGGGAAGTAAGAGTCAGGACAGTAGAACATATTCTGGCAGCGCTGGCTGGTCTGGAGATAGATAATGTCCTGGTTAAGGTTGATGGAGAGGAAATTCCAGCAGCCGATGGTAGTGCTCTTCCCTTTGTGGATTTGATTCAAAAAGCAGGGGTAGTGGAACAGGGGCTTCCACGTCAATTCTTTAAAATAGATGAACCTCTCTGGATAGAGGAAGAAGATAAGAGGTTGATAGTTCTCCCTTACCCTGGGTTAAAAATAACCTATACGGTAGATTTTCCTGATTCTTCTATTAAATCTCAATTTGCTGAGTTTACTGTAGACGAAAAAGTATTTATCCAGGAAATAGCTCCCTCCCGAACTTTTGGTTTTATGGAAGAGGTAGAGAAATTAAGAAAAAAAGGCCTTATTAAGGGGGGGTCATTGGAAAATGCGGTAGTTATTGATAAAAATGGAATTCTTAATAAGGAAGGGTTAAGGTTTTCCAACGAGCCTGTGCGCCATAAAGTACTGGATTTAATGGGAGACCTTTATCTTCTAGGTAAGCCTATCCAAGCTCATATTATAGCTGTAAAGTCTGGCCATCTCTTTAATGTTAAGTTGATTAAGAAGCTAGAAGAGTTAAAAAACAGAAAGAGGATTGTTCTGAATATAGACGATATTGAGAGAGTTCTGCCCCATAGGTATCCTTTCCTTCTTGTGGATAGAATATTAGAGCAAGGGGAGAGGGAAATAGTAGGATTGAAAAATATAACCGTAAATGAACCTTATTTTGTGGGTCATTTCCCGGGACATCCTGTAGTGCCAGCAGCTTTAATTATTGAAGCTATGGCTCAGGTAGCTGGAGTATATCTTTTGTCAGCCAGTAAGAATCGAGGTAAGTTAGCCTATTTTGCAGGGATTGATAAGGCGAGATTCAGAAAGCCGGTAGTCCCGGGAGACCAGCTAATAACCCGAGTGAAAGTGCTAAATCTAAGAAGCTCCACCGGTAAGGTGCAGGCTGTTAGTTCAGTTGATGGAAAGATAGTAGCTGAAGCGGAGTTTCTTTTCAGTTTAGTGAAGAGATAGAAAATGATAGATATTTCCAAAGATGAACTTCCTCAACACATAGCTATTATCATGGATGGTAATGGCAGATGGGCGAAGAAAAGAGGTCTAACCCGTAGTGTTGGTCACAGGGCAGGGATGGAGAAAATAAGGGAAATAACTCAACTTTGTTCAGATTTTGGCGTAAAGATTCTTACTATATATGCTTTTTCTTGTCAAAATTGGAAAAGACCCCCAAGAGAGGTAAATTTTCTTATGTCTGGGTTTAAGAGGTATCTAGATAAGGAGAAGGATGATTTAAATAAGAAAGGTACTCGATTCCGGGTTATTGGCAGAAGAAGGAGACTTTCCTCTTCGCTTCAGAACAAAATAGAAGAAGTGATGAGTCTGACTAAAGACAATAAGGACTTTTTTTTGAATCTAGCCATAGACTATGGGGGACAGGAAGAAATTATAGACGCAGCCAAGGCTCTGATTAAAGAAGTAGTAAGAGGAAACCTTGCTGTAGAAGAGATAGACATAGACTTATTTAAACAGTATTTATATCTAGAAAATCTTCCCTCTCCCGACTTGTTGATTAGGACAGGAGGAGAATATAGAATAAGTAATTTTCTTCTCTGGCATATTGCCTATACAGAATTATGGATGACTCCTGTTTTCTGGCCTGATTTTGGGAAAAAAGAATTTCTTATGGCTCTCAAGGATTACGCAAAGAGAGAAAGGAGATTTGGCAAAATAAAGGAAGAATGAAGTGCTTTTAAAACGGACTTTGGTAGCCGTGGGATTCATACCCGTCCTTATTTCTTTGATATTATGGAGCAAAGCGGCTTTTTTCATCCTGGTGTGTCTTATTATTGGGGTCAGTCTGTTTGAGTTCTATCAAAGGATCAGAAAAGAAGGAGAGAATATTTTTTTACCAGAGGGCATATTATTAGGCCTTCTAATACCGGTAGGTGTCTATTTGAGAGGAGAGGGAGTTCTACCCATTCTCTTAGTATTCATCATACTCTCTTTATGTTTGAGGCAATTTATACATCTTAGAATTCGACAGGCTTTTGTCAACGTTTCTCTAACATTAGGAGGAATTCTTTATATAAGTTTTCTTTTTAGTTATATCATATCTTTGAGAGATATTTCTTTTCTGGGAGCAAGGTTAGTAGTCACTATATTTTTTGCTACCTGGATGGGAGATGCAGGAGCCTATTTGATAGGTGAGAAGTGGGGAAAACATAAATTATTTCCCCTGGTGAGCCCACATAAATCCTGGGAAGGTTTTATAGGTGCACTCTTGGTAAGTTGTGTGGCTATGTTTATTTCTCGAATGTGGCTTTTCTTTCCCCTTGTCCATACTTTATTCCTGGGTATACTCATTGGCGTAATGGGACAAGTGGGAGATTTTTTTGAATCTATGTTGAAACGAGAGGTAGGAATAAAAGACTTTGGCAAAATTTTGCCTGGACACGGGGGAGTTCTGGATAGATTCGATAGTCTTTTATTTACTGTTCCTATCTTCTATTACTATATCAAATTCGTCGCTAGTTGCTAGTCGCTCGTCGCTCGAAAATATGGGAATCTATATTCTTGCCAAAGGACATTCCTCAAATAGAGCGTATAGCGTTTAGCGGATAGCGTATAGTGAAAAATGCAAAACCATAGCAGATAACCTCATGGTTCATGAATAAGAGAACTCGGGCTCTAGAGCGCGTCGAGTATGTCTTGGATAAGGCAGCTTCCAGACGGGCGGGTCAGCAAGTTCACTCACTAGATGAATCTCTCAACTAAACATTTGCCAACAATCATCACCGATAATGTTTTAGTAAGGTGATGATTGGCCCAGTATAAGGACAAAAGTAGAACCAGGAAGCAACGTTTCAAAACATCGAGAACAGCGCTCGTCCTGAGTGAGGCATATCTTGTGATTACGACTATTATTTTTGTGCTGGTAACGTTTATTCTTCTCATTATTCCGCATGAGCTGGGACATTTTTTATTAGCTAAGAGCTTCGGAATGCAGGTTGATAGATTTTCCTTTGGTATGGGGCCAAAACTGATAGGATTTAAAAAAGGGGAGACCGAATACACTCTCTCCTTAATCCCGGTGGGTGGGTTTGTAAAAATAAGAGGAATGCAATCTGATGAGAGGAACCTGCCGGGAAGTTTTTATGAAAAGCCCTTGAGAAATAGAATTTTAGTGTTACTGTCTGGTTCTGCTATGAATTATCTAGTGGCTATTATCCTTTTTTCAGTGGTCTTTATGATCGGTTTTCGTGCCTATAATATGGAAGAGGCTGTTATTAATGAAGTAAAGGTTGGTTCTCCGGCTGCTTTGGTTTCTCTTTTAGCAGGGGATAAAATTTTAGCGGTAAATGGGGAGGAGATAGAAGGGTGGGAAGGGGTATCTGTGGCTATAAAAGAGAATATAGAGAACGATTTGAAATTAACCATTCAAAGAGAGGGGAGGATTTTTGATATTCAGATAAAGCCTGCTTTTGATCCTCAACTGGACAAAATGGCTATAGGGGTTACCATTACCCCTTCTTCCACTTTTGTTCGCTATAATTTTGTGGATTCTCTGCTCAAAGGGTCAGAAAGGGTATTTTCTTTGACTGGGGCAATTTTCTCCGCTTTAGGGGGAATGGTTATAGGTAGAGTTCCTGCCCAATTTACCGGTCCGGTAGGAATCGCACAATTCATTGGAGAAAGTGCTAAGATGGGGATGGTCCCTCTCCTTTCTCTTATTGCTTTCCTCAGTGTAAATCTGGGATTATTTAATCTATTTCCTATTCCAGCTCTTGATGGAGGGAGGCTTCTTTTTTTATTGATAGAGGGAGTCAGAGGTAAGCCTCTTGATCTTAAAAAAGAAGAGTTAGTTCATTATATTGGTTTTATTATTCTATTTTCCTTGTTATTTTTAGTGACTTATCAGGATATTCTAAGATGGGTGGGAAGGTAGACCTATAAATATGAACAAAAGAATTCTAATGTCGGGCAATGAAGCTTTGGCAGAAGGAGCCATTAGAGCTGGATGTCGCTATTATTTTGGCTATCCTATTACTCCTCAGTCAGAAATAGCCGCCTATATGGCTAAGAGAATGAGAGAAGTAGAAGGAATTTTTCTTCAGGCAGAAAGTGAACTGGCAGCTATTAATATGGTTTATGGTGCTGCGTCTGCTGGAGCAAGAACGATGACGTCTTCCTCTGGTCCAGGGATTAGTTTGAAGCAAGAAGGTATATCTTACCTTGCTGGAGCTGAGCTTCCGGCCGTAGTTGTCAATGTAATGCGGGGAGGACCAGGATTGGGAAATATAGCACCTTCCCAATCTGACTATTTTCAGGCGACACGAGGTGGCGGTCATGGAGATTACCATTTGGTTGTTCTGGCTCCCAGTTCAGTTCAGGAAATGGCTGATTTAACCTATCTTGCCTTTGACTTAGCTGATAAATACAGAAACCCGATGATGATTCTTGCTGATGCTATTCTAGGACAGATGATGGAGGGGGTTAAGTTTAAGAATGGAGTCAAAGATATACCTGGTAAGAAATGGGCTATAGGTGGAGCCAGGGGAAGAGATGCTAATATAATAAGGTCTTTATACCTGCAGGAAGGAGTTTTAGAGGAGCACAATAGACACTTGCAAGAAAAATATGCCAGGATGCGTTCCCAGGAAGTGAGGTATGAGTCTTTTGCAGCAAAAGATGCGGATTTACTTATAATAGCTTATGGAAGTATGGCTCGCCTTAGCATGGAAGTAGTGAATAAGCTCAGAGAGAAGGGAGTGAAGGCTGGACTCCTTCGACCCATTAGCCTTTGGCCATTTCCCTATACTGTTATCAAAAGACTAATTAGTGGAGTTAAATTTATCTTTGTGGTAGAGATGAGTGAGGGACAGATGTTAGAAGATGTAAAACTAGCTGTAGGTAGCCAAGTTCCTGTCTATTTTTACGGAAGATTAGGAGGAGGAGTCCCTACACCGGTAGAGATAATGGAGAAAATAGAATCGTTGCTTAAAAATCGTGAATAGTGAATTGTGAATGGTGAATAGTAAAAAGATAAAGAACTTTAAAGACCTAAGAATCTGGCAGGAAAGTATAGGATTAGTTGAACAAATATATAGAATTACCAAGAAATTTCCCAAAGAAGAGCTCTACGGTATAGTTAATCAAATAAGACGATCTGCTGTATCTTTGCCTTCAAACATAGCAGAAGGCTTTATGAGACATCACAACAAAGAGTTTAAACAGTTTCTGTTCATTACCTTAGCAAGTAGTGCCGAAGTTGAGACTCAATTAATAATCTCTCATAAGTTAAAGTATATAACCAAACAAAAGTTAGATGAGCTATCCGAGAACATCGATAAATTAAACAGAATGATAATGACTCTTATTAAGCGATTATAACGATTCACGATTCACGAAATACGATTCACGATATGAGAGGGTTAGATGGTCATAAAAGGTAGGGTGTTAAAATACGGAGATAATATTAATACGGATGAGATTATTCCAGCCCGTTATCTGGACACTACCGATTCTAAAGAATTGGCTAAGCATTGCATGGAAGGATTGGATGAAAGCTTTCCAGGTAGAGTCAAAGATAGTAAGATTTTAATTGCCGGAAGAAACTTTGGTTGTGGCTCATCGCGCGAGCATGCGCCTTTAGCTCTTAAAGAGGCAGGGGTTAGCTGTATAATTGCTTCATCTTTTGCCAGGATTTTTTTTCGTAATGCTATAAATATAGGTCTTCCTATTGTAGAATGTGAACAAGTAGTTGCAAATATAGAGGAAGGAGATGAAGTGCAAATAGATACTGTTAGAGGGAATATTAAGAACCTTACTAAAGAAGAAAGCTATTCTCTGGTTCCATTTCCTCCTTTTCTGCAGCAGTTGATCAACAAAGGGGGATTAGAGGGATATGTAAAGGAAAGAATGAGAGAAGAGGGAGAGTCTTAGAAAATGGGAGGACAAGTAAGAATATACGATGCTACCCTGCGAGACGGAACACAGGCAGAGGGGGTTTCTTTTTCTCTTTTGGATAAATTAGAGATTACTCAGGAGTTAGACAAATTGGGCTTAGATTATATCGAAGGAGGAAACCCAGCCTCCAATCCCAAAGATATAGAATTCTTTGAAAAAATAAAAAAGATTTCCTTAAAAAAAGCCAAGGTGAGCGCTTTTGGCATGACCAGAAGAAGAGACAGGAGAGTAGAGGAAGATTCCAACATTCGTGCTTTAATAAAAGCAGAAACAGAGGTGGTTACCCTCGTTGGCAAAAGCTGGATTCTTCATGTAGAGAAGGCTCTTAGAACGAACAAAGAAGAGAATCTTCGTATGATAGAGGATTCGATTAACTTCTTTAAGAAAAGAGGTAAAGAAGTAATCTTTGATGCTGAACATTTTTTTGACGGATATAAGGATAATTCTCAATATGCTCTAAAGACCCTCGAAGTAGCTCAAACAGCAGGGGCAGATTGTCTTGTTCTTTGCGATACAAATGGGGGTTCTATGTCCTTTGAAATAGAGAAAATTATTAAAGAAGTACAAAAAGAGATAAATTCTCCCCTGGGAATGCATGCTCATAACGATGCGGGCGTGGGAGTGGCAAATTCCATTATTGCTGCCAGATTGGGGATAGGTCATATCCAGGGGACTATGAACGGTTACGGAGAAAGATGTGGAAATGCTGATCTGTGTTCAATTATACCCAATTTAGTATTAAAGTTGGGGATTGATTGTGTCTGTAAGGAGAACCTGGAATCACTCACTCGTATATCCCATTTTGTCAGTGAACTAGCTAATCTTTCTCCCGATGGTCATCAGTCTTATGTGGGCAAATCAGCCTTTGCTCATAAAGGCGGGATGCATGTCAGCGCTATTTCTAGAGACAAGAGGACATACGAACATATAGACCCGGAGCTGGTGGGGAATAAAAGAAGAGTATTAGTGAGTGAACTTGCTGGCAGGAGTAATGTCCTTTATAAATTGAAAGAGAAAGAACTGGGATTAGAAGAGGATACTCTTTTAAGCAAGAAAATCATTGCTCGGGTTAAAGAGTTAGAGAACCAGGGTTATGAATTTGAGGGAGCAGAAGGCTCTTTCGAGCTTCTGGTGAAGAAAGCCAAGGGTAGGTACAAGAAGCTTTTTGACCTGGAGGGTTTCAGAGTTACTGTGGAAAAAAGAGATGACGGTAGGCTAATTTCAGAAGCTACGGTGAAGCTAAAGCTGAAGGGGAAGATTGTCCATACAGTAGCAGAGGGGAATGGTCCAGTTAATGCTCTGGATAAAGCTCTACGTAAGGCTTTGAAACAGGAGTATCCTGAGCTTTCTCAAATGCATCTGGCTGATTACAAAGTAAGGATTTTAGATGCAAGAGCAGGGACGCGGGCTAAGACCAGGGTTCTTATTGAGTCCTCTGACAAAGAAGATAGATGGGGAACAGTGGGAGTTTCTCCCAATATTATCGAAGCAAGTTGGGAGGCTCTTATTGATTCTATTGAGTATAAGCTGCTGAAGTAGTGAATCGTATCTCGTATCTAGTATCTCGTAAGTACTCGATGAACCATGTCATTGCGAACCTGCCGAAGGTAGGTGTGGCAATCTCTTGAGATTACTTTGGGATTGCGCAGCCTGTTCCGAGCGCAGTGAAGAATCCCACTCCTCAATGGCAGTGGTATACGTGATGCGTATCACGCAATACGATATACGCAATACGAGCAACGAATACTGCACAGGAGGGAACGATGAGTCAGACTAAATACTCCATTGGTGTTGACTTTGGAACTGAGTCAGGAAGGGCTGTTTTGGTAAAGGTAGAAGATGGGAAGGAAGTGGCGAGCTCAGTTTATGAATATAAGGATGGAGTGATAGATGAGTTTCTTCCCGATACTGGCATAAGACTTGAGTCAGATTGGGCTCTGCAAAATCCCGCTGATTATATTCAAACCCTGGAAAAAACTATACCTGCTTTACTGAAAAAGAGCGGAGTTAATGCAAGAGATATCATTGGCATAGGTATAGATTTTACCTCCTGCACTATGATGCCTACAGACAAGAGAGGGACTCCTCTCTGCCTCATAGATAAATATAGGAATAATCCACATTCCTGGGTTAAAATCTGGAAGCATCATGCGGCACAGCCAGAGGCAGACAAAATAAACGAGGTGGCTAGAAAGAGAAGCGAAAAATTTCTGGCTCGTTATGGAGGCAAGTATAGCTCGGAGTGGTTTTTTTCTAAATCTCTTCAAATACTGAACGAGGCTCCCAGCATTTATCAAGCTGCGGACAGACTGATAGAAGGAGCAGATTGGATAGTTCTTCAGCTTATAGGAGAAGAAAGGCGAAACTCTTGCACTGCTGGTTATAAAGCGCTCTGGGATTTCGATGAGGGTTTTCCCTCTCCACATTTTTTTCGAGCCCTAGACCCTCGTTTAGAAAATATAGTTAAAGAGAAAATGTCTCAAGATATTTATCCTCTGGGTAAAAAGGCAGGAGGGTTGACAGCAGAAATGGCTCGCCTTGTTGGTCTTCTTACTGGAACGCCCGTGGCAATAGGAAATGTAGATGCACATGTCTCTGTTCCTGCAGCTACAATTGTCTCACCAGGCAAGATGCTGATGGTGATGGGTACATCCATTTGCCATGTGATGGTTGATAGAGAACTGCACATAGTCCCGGGAGTATGTGGAATAGTGAAGGAGGGTATTCTGCCCGGCTATTATGGATATGAAGCTGGTCAATCGGGAGTAGGAGACATTTTTGCCTGGTTCGTGCAGAATTGTGTGCCGGGAAAATATTGGAAAGAGGCTGCCAGTAAAAGAGTCGATATTCATCGTCTTTTGGAGGAAAAAGCATCTACTTTGAGGCCAGGAGAGAGTGGACTTTTAGCTCTTGATTGGTGGAATGGCAATCGCTCCGTATTGGTAGATGTTGACCTTAGCGGTTTGCTTCTGGGTTGTACTCTGGAGACAAGACCGGAGGATGTCTATCGTACCCTCATTGAAGCAACAGCTTTTGGGACTTATAAAATAATCAATACTTTTGAGGAAAATGGAGTAAGAATAGAGGAGCTTTATGCTTGCGGAGGTCTACCTGAGAAGAATAAACTGCTTATGCAGATTTATGCTGATATCACTGGTCGGGAAATTAAGATTGCCGCTTCTTCGCAAGCTCCTGCTCTGGGTTCAGCTATGTTTGGAGCAGTAGCTGCTGGAAGAAAGAAGGGAGGATATGATAGTATAGTGGAAGCAGCCAGGAAAATGGCTCACCTGAAAAGAGAGAGTTTTAGGCCTGATGAGGAAAATCACTCTGTTTACCAGGGTGTTTATGCTGAATATGAAAAATTACACGATTATTTTGGACGAGGAATAAATGATGTTATGAAACAGCTGAAAAGTATGAAGATGACCATTCGGGGCAAATAGAAAAGGAGAACTCTATGTTAGAAGAACTGCGTGAGGAAGTCTGGCGAATGAACCTGGAACTCCCCAAAAATAGATTGGTTAGTATGACAAGTGGAAATGTTAGTGCTCGAGATAAAGAGACAAATTATGTAATCATAAAACCAAGTGGAATGAATTATGATGACCTGAAGCCTTCCCATATGGTAGTAATAGATTTAAAGGGAAAGGTGATTGAGGGTGCTCTAAAACCTTCGGTGGATACCTCTACCCATCTTTATATATATCAACATCGAGATGATGTTAATGGTGTGGTTCACACTCATTCTAATTATGCTAGCAGTTTTGCCGCTTTAGGTAGACCTATTCCTGTTTATCTTACAGCTATGGCTGATGAATTTGGTGGTCCTATCCCGGTAGGAGATTATGCTCAGATTGGTACGGAAGCAATTGGAAAAGAAATTATAAGGTCTATTGGGGATTCCCCCGCTATTTTGATGAAAAACCACGGTGTCTTTACTATTGGTTCTTCTGCAAGAGCGGCGGTAAAGGCAGCAGTCATGGTGGAAGATATTGCCAAGACTGTGTTTTTGGCTCTTCTGCAAGGGACCCCGGATGAGATACCAGTACAAGAAGTGAGAAGAGCTCATAAAGCCTACAAGGAAAAGTATGGGCAGAAAGAAGCAAGTTAAGGTTGGAATGAAAGAGGGGTTTAGGTATTATTTCCTCTGCTTCCTTCTTCTCTTTTTTCCTCTTCTATTTTCCAGTGATTGCCGCCCAAAAAATAAACCTCCATTTTTTTCTTCTCAACAACCCTACTATGCTTATTTCTCTCCTCAAGATTCACTCTATGCCCATCTTGTCCGTTTGATTCAGGAAGCTGAGAAGAGTATCTATGCCGCTTTTTACAAGCTCGAGCTTAAGGAAGTATCTGATGCTTTGCTGGAAGCTCATAAGAGGGGGGTAAAGGTAAGAATTTTTAGTGATGATATGACTTCTCGGGGTGAAAAATCCAGACTTGACTCTTTGAATAAGTTTTTTCCCGTTAAAACAGATAAAGATCCGGCCAGTTTTATGCATCATAAGTTTTGTGTTATTGATGGGAAAATAGTCTGGACAGGGTCTTTCAATCCTACTTACTCAGGCTCTTCCCGGGAGAATAACAATGCGGTAGTTATAATGTCCTCCTTGGTAGCTGCTCAATTTATAGAAGAGTTTGAAAGATTATGGGAAGGGGAGTTATTATCTCCTAACCTTAACCTTAACCTTGACCTTGACCTTGCTCCTATCCCTGTGTTATTAGAAAGTGGGGTAAAGGTATATTTTTCGCTTCATCATAATCCTGAGGAGGCTATTCTTCAATGTCTTGAAAAAGCTAAGGAGAGTATATATTTTGCCCTTTTCACCTTCACTTCACAAGAAATTGCTCAGGCTATCATTCATAAATTTGCTGAAAACATAGAAATAAAAGGAATACTGGAAAAAAATCAGGATGGTCCGTTTTCTCGATTTCATTCTTTGAAGAGATTGAGAGTGCCCGTCAGGTGGGATAGAAACTTTTATTTTATGCACCACAAATTCTTCATAATTGACCAAAAGATTGTTATTACTGGATCTTTTAATCCCACCTGGCATGCTAATTATAGCAACCGAGAAAATCTTATCATCATATATAGTCCTTCCTTGGCCAGTCAATACGAGGAAGAATTTAATAGACTATGGAAGGAGAGTGAATTTGATTGAAAAGGGAGCAAGAGAGATGCAAGCGGCTCGAGAAAAGAGAGAACCTAGTATCCAGGAAAGGTATGAGAACAGTTTTCCTGCTTCTCAGAAGTTATATAGAAAAGCGTTGGATTTATTTCCCAACGGAGTGACTCATGATAATAGAATCTTGAAGCCTTTCCCTATTTATGTGGACCATGCTTTGGGATGTAAGAAATGGGATGAAGATGGTAATGAATATATTGATTACTTTGGAGGTCATGGAGCACTTTTGCTGGGACATGGGCATCCCAGAGTAGTAGAAGCTGTGACCAAACAGATAAGTAGAGGTACGCATTATGGCGCCTGTCACCGTCTGGAGGTAGAGTGGGCTAAATTAGTAACAGACATGGTTCCTTCGGCGGACAAGGTAAGATTTGTGAGTTCTGGTACCGAGGCTACTTTTATGGCAGTAAGACTGGCTCGGATTTTTACTGGCAAAAGTAAAATTCTTAAATTTGCTGGACATTTCCACGGTTGGCAAGATAACCTGATT
>Ga0209979_1003416_pt1 | contig 14039 bp, 11 predicted proteins | sample AnhtaG_FD_183114 | JGI IMG/M metagenome (GOLD analysis project Ga0209979, IMG submission 183114) | Deep subsurface microbial communities from Anholt, Denmark to uncover new lineages of life (NeLLi) - Anholt_01485 metaG (SPAdes) (version 2) | ecosystem: Environmental > Aquatic > Marine > Oceanic...
TCAAAGAAAGGCAGAGTTAGTGTTTACCAATTGTTAAAGAGGAAACGGATGAATATTTAAATAGAAATCTCTAATTTTTTTTTTTAAATTAAGAGGAAAGGGAAAAAAATCATTAAATTATAAGAAAAAATTTTAATAACGAGGTTTTGCTATTTTAAAATGAACCAGTGTATTAAAATTTTACACCGTGTTTTAGGTTTAATTGAATTTTAAAAAATAATTTGTCCTTTAGTTTGAATTTAAAATTGTATAATGTAAAAATGAGGTTTTTCAATATTGATTCATAAATTTAAAAAGAATCACTATATTCTGATAATATCTTTGTCATTACTTATAATAAATTTATTTCTCATATTTGGTTTAACGACTTTTAGCAGAATTGTTTATGTAATATTTTTTTATCACGTATCAGCTGCTTGGTTATCTTACTTTTCATTTAGTGTGAGCTTGATAAGTCATATCTTATACCTTAAACAAAAGAAGATGAGTTGGAGTAATTTAGGAAAAAATAGCATAATTGTTGGAGTTTTTTTTGTTGCTTTTACTTTAATTACTGGATCTCTATGGTTTAATGCAACATCTGGTGCGTATAATAATATATATTGGCAGTGGAGTGATCCCAGACAAACTACAACCCTCATACTATTGCTTTCATACGTCGCATATTTAATTTTTAGGAATTTTATTGAAGAAAGAGAGAAAAAAGCTAAATTATCAGCAATTTTAGGAATAATTTTTTTTCCAACCGTTCCTTTGAGTTATCTCTCAGCAATTATTTTCACAAGTCTCCATCCGTTAATTAAACCGGGAAATATTTACTGGGATTCCATTAAATTGTTTAGTCTATTTTTTAACTTAATTGCCATAACTCTTTTATTTGTTTATTTAGTACGCGAATTAAATGAGTTAGATTTGGTCAAACAAAAGTTACAAGAACTTCTACAAACTAAATTGGAGGAAGTAAAATGAGTAAAGATATTACTACAATGAGTATAAGTTACGTTTTATTTTGGTTCGTAATTAGTATTTTAATTCTCTATCCTAAATTATCTAAAAGAAAGATTCAAAAACGGATCAATAAGTTAAATCAAAGTAATAAATAAGTGTAAAATATGAAAAAATCACGAATTATTGCAATTTCGGGGATTATAGGGGCTATTACTATCATTACTGTAATTTTAATTTTCAACTTCCGACCATACCTTCAGATTTCCCAAGTTCTCGAGGATCCTACAAGATACAGTAATCAGGAGATTCAAGTAATTGGTACTGTGGAAGGTTATTCGGGTGGAAACTTTAACTTAACGCAAGGAAGCGATAAGATCTTAATAGATGTTTCCGGCATTACTGTTCCTGATGACGTAGTGAATGGAATTGAGGTTGTTGTAATGGGATTGTTTAACTCTTTATTATTCTTAAACGCAACGCAAATTCTTGTCCAATGTAGTTAATTAACATTAATCAGATAATAACTCTTCCGAAACTAATATTAATATTGAAAACATCAGGATAGCGTGAGCCGCGATAAACAATATTTCCATTAATGCCAATGAGAGCAGTTCTCCTTCTAATAATTTAATATTTAACGATATAATAGGGGATGTGATGGGAAGAATTATAGGGAAGAGGAGTAATGGTAAAACAAAAGATCTACTTTTCGAGTACATTGATAATGCTGAAACTAAAGTTCCGCAGACAGATAAATCCAAAGTAGGTAATACTATTCCTAATAAAATGTAGGAAAATAGTTGGATAATATTCAAATCTTGAGTTGAAGGGATTGAAATGAAAAAACTAAAAAGAATTAAAATCAATTCGATAAAACTCAATAATATAAAGCAAAAAATTATTTTACTCGTTAGAATGATATTTTTAGAAACTGGAGATGTTGTTAATCCATCCAATGTGCCTCTTTCTTTTTCTTGAACAAAAAGCTTTATCATTATAAATATAAGTGTAAAGAATATTATCATCCAAATTTGAGTAACAAATATTTCTATAGGCATGCTAATACCTACATTAATCGTATTATATGCCGAAGAAAAAATGAATATGGATATGATTCCAAACAATAATACCGAAAAAATATCGCTTATTTGCCTAACTTCAGATTTTATGTCTTTTTGTAGAATAGTCGCGAATAATTTTAGGTTTGAATTATTGGAAGATTCTTTCTCTTTCACTCATTTTTCACCTCAGAAGTATGATTCAATTTTAATTTTATCCATCTCAGTTTTAGGGGCAAACTTACTAATTTTACCTCTTTTTAATATCAGTATCGCATCGCTAATTTGTTGAATCACCTCAATTTTATGCGTTGCAAGAATTATTGTAAGATTTTCATCTTTTCTTAAATCGCTTAATATTTTAATCAATAAATTAATTGAATTGAAATCCAATCCAGAAAACGGTTCGTCTAAGAGTAAAATTGAAGGATTGTGAATTAAAATCCTGATTATTTCGACTTTTTGTTTCATTCCGGTTGATAAAAAACTAATTGGTTCATAAATCCAGTCAGAAAGATTGAAATTATCAGCAAATTGTTCAATTTTTTCCTTAAATTCGTGTTTTTTGTACACAGAATACAGCTTACTATAAAATTTTAGGTTCTCATAAATAGAAAGCTCCTCATATAAAAACGATTTACTTGATATCGTTCCTATAAGTTGCTTAATTTTTCTATTATTTTCTTTATAATCCATATTACTAATGAGGATTTTTCCCGAGGTTGGAGAACTTAAACCGGATAAGATTTTAATAAGCGTTGTTTTTCCTGCACCATTTGCTCCAACTATTCCTAAAATTGTATTTTCTTTTACATTAAAAGATATTTTGTTTAGAGCAAAGAAAAAACCATATTGTTTAGAAACATTGTCACACTCTAATAAAACTCTATCAGATTTATTCATATTAAACGACATTAAAATTAAAATTAAATAATTAAAGTAGTTAAAAAAATAAAAAGTAATTATTACTTAATAAACCGTTTAGGTCTTAATATAATCACTAGAATTAATGCAAAAATTCCTAAAATACCGATAGTACTAAATATCACAATTAAATCCAGACCTTCCACATCATCATCATTATTCCCATCACCGCTTTGTATACTCACTGTAATTGTATCACTTTCTGAGTTCCAATTACTAAGTGTATCTCTTGCATAGATAGTAAAACTTAATGTTCCTGTTGTACTTGGAGTCCAATTATTTATCTCCCAAGTATTTCCAGTTACATAAGTCATCGTATGATTAGAATTCTCAAACTCGATAATGACATCGTTAATACCTGACAAATCCGTAACATCAACTTGAATAAATACTGATTGTCCTAAGAAAATTGATTCCGAACTTTTAAACACATTGCTTAATGTTGGACCTATTGTATCTTGAACTGCTATCGAATCGTTTAAAGTGTTCCAATTACCACCAGTATCGTTCGCAAAAATAGAATAAGATTTCAATCCCGTAGTACTTGGAGTCCAGCTATTATACTCCCATGTGTTGCCACCGATAAATGCCATGGTATAATTCACGCTATCAATCTCTATTAGCACATGGCTGATACCAGATATATCAGTAGCGTTGATTTGAATTGATACCGTTTGTCCTAGTTCTAATGGATCTGCATTTTCAAATAAGCTACCTAAAGATGGACCACTCGGATCTACTATAGTGATATCGCTATTCAAAGAATTCCAATTGCCGTTAGTATCATTTGCGTAAAGTGTATATAATTTTACTCCGATGGTATTTGGAGTCCAGCTATTATATTCCCATGTGTTGCCACCGATAAATGCCATGGTATAATTCACGCTATTAATCTCTATTAGCATGTGACTGATACCAGATAAATCAGTAGCGTTTATTTGAATTGTTGCCGTCTGTCCTAGTTCTAATGGATCCTCATTTTCAAATAAGTTAGATAATACCGGACTATTTGTATCTACAACTGTAAAATTTGATGTTAAAGAAATCCAATTATTACTAGAATCATTTGCATAAATTGAATAGGTTTTCATACTTGTACTAACTGGAATTAAGTTGCTGTATTCCCAAGTTTTACTACTTATTTTTGTCATAGTATAATTTACTCCTTCATATTCAAGTACCACTGAACTTATAGGAGATAAATCACTGATATTAACCTGAATCGTTTGACTCTGTCCTAATTCTAATGGATCGTAATCTTCATATAAAATTGATAATTCAGGTGATATTGTGTCTATTACTTCAATAAATCCACCTGTACTATTCCAGTTATTCGAATTATCTTGAATAAATATAGTATATGGAAAGATATCAGCATTATCTGGAATCCATGTATCATTTGACCATGTGTCACCTCCAAGATTAGACATTGAATAATTCATGCCATTAAATTCAATTTTAACTTGATTGACACCTGACAGGTCTGTGGCATCAATAAAAATAGTTAATTTGTTTCCCAATTCCAGAGGATCACTATTTTCTATTAAATTTGCATAATATGGAGGAGTTGTGTCTTGAACAAAGATGCTATCACTTAATTGATTCCAATTATTAAAGGAATCATTAGCGTAGACCGTAAAAATTTGTGTCCCAGTTACACTAGGAGTCCATGAATATTCATATGTCATTCCAACAACATTCCCCATTGTATAGTTTTGAGACCCGATTTCTATAATTACATCACTAATTCCATCAGTATCATTAACATCAACTTGAACGGTTTCTAATTGACCTAATTCTAAAGGATCTGCACTTTTAGAAACGCTTTGAATTGTTGGACCCGTTGATATGATAACTTCAATAGAACCTGCTGTCGTGTTTAGGTTATCGCTATTATCTATCATGTAAATGATATAATTAAAGATTCCTGTGGATGATGGTTTCCAATTTGACCATGACCAAGTGTCGAGTCCCATAAAAACCATCGTGTGGTTAATATTGTTGAATTCAAGAATTACTTCCTTTACTCCAGAACCTGGAGTGTCGTAAACTTTAATGGAAATTGTTTCATTTTGGCCAATTGGGAGCGGATCAGCACTTTCAATTAAATCAGAATATTTCGGAGCTTTTGTGTCTTCCACTGTTATTGAATTACTTAGAGAATTCCAATTTCCGTTAGTATCGTTTGCATGGATTGTGTAACTTTTTACTCCCACAGAAGACGGACTCCAAGTATTATATTGGTATGTGTTTGTATCAATTTGGTTCATACTGATATTCACACTACCGATTTCAATTAACACGTGACTGATACCAGATAAATCCCCTACATCAATTTGGATCGTTTCTATTTGACCTAACTCTAGAGGGTCTGCGCTCTCCACTAGATTTGTTAATGATGGTTGAACTGTATCTTGAACTGTTATTGAATCGTCTAAAGTATTCCAATTATCCTCAGTATCGTTTGTAAAAATAGTATATGATTTCAATCCAGTAGTAATTGGAGTCCAGCTGTCGTATTCCCATATTGTTCCGCCTATATTTGCCATCGTGTAATTTGTACTATCAATTTCTATTAAAACCTGACTGATACCAGATAAATCAGTTGCGTTTATTTGAATTGTCTCCGTTTGACCTAACTCTAAAGGATCGGCGCTCTCAATTAAATTCGTCAAGGTTGGATTTGTAGTATCAATTACATTAATACTTCCAATTGTTGAATTCCAACTTCCGGTTGTATCATTTGCATAAATGACATAGTTTTTAATGCCAAGTGTATTTGGAGTCCAGTCATACTGGAATGTATCTCCAATAGTATTAGTCATAGTGTAGTTTGTACCTTCTAATTCAATAAAGACTGTGTCGACAGTTGTTTCAGAATCAGTCACATCTACCTGAAAAGTTTCTTGTTGACCAAATTCTAAAGGATCGCTAATTTCAACTATGTTGTTAAACTGAGGTGGATTATTTGACACTTCCACAGTAACAATAAAATTACCTTGAACAAAATAGGTTGGACCACTACCACCAGCTCTGCGAATAGCATCAGAATGGAGAGTATAAGTTTGTTCAGTTGCTGGTGCTGTAACTTGAAAATCTAACGTTGCTGAATTCCCAGAAGAATCAATATCGATTGATTCTTGAGATGTGGTAAAGGCAAAATTCTTATTATCACCTCTGCCAGGATCTCCATTTGGAAAACCTATTTCAATATTATTTGCATTTTGAGCCTCACTAAAACTGAATATTTGAATAGTCAATGTAAAAGTTTCACTTGGATTTACAGATGAACCTGAACTTGATGATATGGAGATATAGCCGCTAGTACTTTCTGTTATATCTCCATGGCAACTCGAGTGTCCCTCTCCAGTGAAATCAGGGAAGTCACTCGTGTTTGCTATTGCAAATCCCATAATTGATAAAAACAGTATAGTAGTGATTAAAATAGATGAAATTTTCTTGTTTTTTTTCATTTAAACCCCTTTTTTCTTAAAAAAAAATTAAGCTATAAAAGCTCTATAGTTGCATTTCTGTTTTTTATAAAGTTCGTTTTACATATGAACACATTAAATATGTAATATGATTGCTTAATTTAAGGAAATTTCTTATATTTTATAATTTTTATTAAAACTGGTTAAATTAAACAATCAAACCAGTCTTAGTTTCAATTTTAAACCATGATCGATGTTCAAGTTTCATTTTGAACCACTTAAAAATATTTGAATATTCTCGTTTTATTCAAATATTAATAAAAATTGATACTGAAAGACTATATTTACTAATCAATTTTATTGATTGCCTTTTTATTTACTTTTTCTAAGAAAAAACAAAATAAGTATAGAAGGAATTATTCCACTTATTAAAAAAATAAACCCTGAAATAAAGAAAATATCTTGAAAAAACCACGCTTCAGGATCAATTAGTGTTCCAATTAAGATTAACGATAACCCTGTATGAACATAAGTTTTTGAATTAGTTCTAAAAAAGTGCTTTATACCTTTACTGCTATCAAAGTCTTTTATTAATTTTAAAATTGAAGTTAGTAATGCTAGAACAAATATCGAGATCAGTGGATTTATCCAAATACTCGAAAAAAGGAATAACACTAAAGAGATGACGGATTGAAATCCCACACCTATTAAAATTCCAACAGTAATCCATTTCAATTTATATGTACCATATAGTGAGCAGAATATTAGCGTGATAGCTAATCCAGAAGCTAAAACTAATGTTGTTAGAATGAAAAAATCTGCTCCTACGCCTATTGTATTAAAACTAAAGAAATATGAGAGAAAAATTGATAAAGGAGTGATAAATAGACCAAAGATGCAAACAAAAGCTAGCATAAAAAGAAATAGGTAACTTAAATAATCTAAAAGGAGTCTGGTTTTCTTGTATTCTTCAGATAGAGAATTTAAACTATTATAAATAACATAAAGCGAGAAGATAATTAATATTGAGCCAACTATTAAAATCCAAATTATCAGATTATTTTCATCAGTAAATGCATGTAATGAAGGATACCCTCCACGTGTTATCAAAGTAGAAAAAATAATTGATAAAAAAATCGAAATTATGTTGATTTTGACTAGTCTACTATTTTTCTTTTTAAATGTTCTAGTATGGAAGTACGCGGTACTAAAAAACCAAGGAACAAGAGAGACAGTCTCCACAGGGTCCCAACCCCAATATCTACCCCAATTAAGTGCTATTTTTGCCCAATATGCTCCCAATCCAATACCTACTGTTAATACTAACCAACCAAACTTTAAACTAAAATCATAAAAGGATTTTTGATAAGAATTTTCCAGAGACTTGTTTGGCTTTATAATTTCAATAATTGAGATAGTAAAGGGAATTAGGAAAATAGCGTAAGCAATAAATGTAAAAAGTGGATGCCAAATCATAAATGGAGATATTAAAAGAAAATTCAAGCCTCTACCGTCAGTGGGGGGTGGGATAGGAGTCTGAATTTGAAAAGGATTAAAAGAAAATAAAATAATCAAAAATATTGATGAAATTAGTGAAGAAATTATAACCGATATTATAAATATAATATCATCTTTATTCTGATTCTTGAGTCTGTAAAAGAAAATAATGATAGAATTAAATAACATCCAAGTCATGATAGAGCCTGCTTCACCAGCCCAAATAGCTACTATTTTGTACACAATCGGGAGAGCAGATTCACTATGACTCCAAACGTAGATAATATTATAATAATCATTTAGAAAACAGTACTCTAGCAGTAGAAATAAAGAAATCGTAAAACTCATACTTAGCGAAGATAAGAGATAAATATTTCGTCTAAATCTAAGAAGATAAAAAAGATCAACAACAGTAATAATAATCGTAGAAATTATGAGAAGATTCCCAATAAAAGAAATAACTAATATCTTGATATTTAGCCCAAATAAATCTAATACGAGAGGAATAACAATGACAATACTTAGGATCACTATTAAATCAATGAGTAAAATCCTCTTTAGTGAATAGTGATCAAATTTCATAATAACAAAATGAAATAACTAGTATTAAAAAAGATTGTTATAAAAATTCATAAACTAGAATCAAACTCTTTCTTTAACATATAAGGTATAGGAAATGTGTGCAATTTTCGCATCAAACTTTAAAATTCACTTATAATTTCTAAATAAAAGCTTTAATTGTTTTACAACACCAATCAAGATCATAACAATTCGACGTAAGGATAATGAAGAAAAAAATTCTCATCTTGTTCATCACAATTATTAGTTTACCAATATTGCTACTGGTCATGAATGGAAGTGCAAATCCAACCTATGGAACAAACCATGCCGCTTGTCATAACAACGACATGGGGTATTTAATTTCTGCTGATATAAACGGCACTAATTCAGTTAATCCTTCAGAGGTTGTTGTTTTTAATATAACTGCCACCGGAATTAATTTATTTGTTCAAGCTCGTAACGAAACCACAGATGATGATTTCATGCATAACGGGCTATTAACGATACTTCCTACTACTAACAGAATATTGGATAATGAACCCGGAGTGGATAAAAATTTGGGTTCAGACGCGATGATTGTTACTTTTAATATTACGGTTCCAGATACTGACGGCTTTTACTATCTTTTCATTCTGGCAGGAGACAATTCTAGTGGTCAGCCTGCTTTTGATTCTGTAAGAATCGGTTTTAGTGTTGGAGGTGTAGCCCCTCCTGAGCCTGAGATCGTAATATTTGATCATTTTGGATTGCTCATCGGATTATCTGCTTTATTATTGCTCACTCTTGGAACTATCTTAGTACTGATAAATGAAAACAAATTTGTGAAAATACACGGAATATTTAGTGGAGTTTCTTGGATATTAACTCTAGTCAATGCTGTTTCCTTGATTAACCTCAACCTTGGGTTAAATTTTGATGTTTTGTTTTCGTATGAGCCTTTCGGCATTCATATAAGCCATATCATTTTAGGGGCAGTGGGGTTAATTTCAGGGCTTTTTAGTATGCTGTTTGGCATAGCTGCTGAGCGTAAATATGCCAAACTTACGGGATACATTACCTTGGCATGCTGGTGGACAGCATTCTTTTTAGGTTTTATACTAGTTCCTTTATTTTAAATGGAAGTGTTAAAAAAATGAATGAGACAATAACTAAGGAAAAAAATAATGAAAATATTTCCCAAACTTCAGAAAAAGTAAAGAAAAAGGGAAGAAAGCGTAATTTCGAGGAAATTGTTAAAGAATTTATTTCCCCCTACCATGTAAGCACTAATAAATACGAGCTTGAATCTGCTTCAGCGGATCTTACTTCTTTACCCTCATATCATTACAAATTTAAAAAAATTTATCTCGCAAGTGTCATTGTTCGGCCTGCTGACACAGAGAGCCTATCGCGGTTAATAAAGATGTGTTGGGAACTCTCATTACCTATGACAATAAGAGCTGCGGGTACCTCGTGCTTTTCCTCAGCAACTCCTTCAAAAGGAGGAGTGATAATTGACATGCGTCGGATAAATAAAATTGAAGACATTGATCCTGAGAAAATGACGGTAAAAGTTGGGGCTGGAATTTCTTGGTTAAATCTAATAGAAAAGCTCTCAGATTACGGATTAGCACCTAAAGCTTATCCGACTAGCTTTAAAACATCCTGTGTAGGCGGATTCATTGCTACTCCTGGTAGGGCTGGAATCGGTGTGCCAAAATATGGCACAATGGCTGAATCAATAATCTCGTTAACTTTAGTTCTTCCAAATGGAAAAATTGAGAATATTTCTAGGGATTCTAAAGGAGAAATATCGCTTGATGATATTGCTGGAACCTACGGTATATACGGTGCAGTTTCAGAAGTAGAATTATCTGTCACAGATTTAAAAACTTCGTTAGAGATTATCGGCTTTGGATTTTCATCTCTTGAGGAGGCTATTAATTATTATAAAGCCTTAATTAGTCAAGTACCAGATAAACCATTTTTTCTTTCAATTTCAGAACGAAAGTTTGAACAATATTCGCACGTCAATTTTCCAAGTCAAGAATGGTTAGTTTGGGCTGTTTTTTACGACGATCCAGAAGTAACTTCTAGAAGTGTTTCGGTTTCCGAAGAACTAGTTCTAAAATTTAATGGAGTTGGGGTAGATAAATCTTACTTAAAAGAAAAGTGGCGTGATATTAGCGATGCTGAAGTAGCTATTGGAAGGACGAGCAGGAATATTATCTTTCAGGAATATTGGATTTCGAATGATAGATTATTATCGTTTTACGAGAGTTATATAAAAAGAAGTAGCAAATATAAATTTCCAATTGCAGCCTATACAATTTCTGGAGAAGAAGGATGGAGTAGAGTGAAAATTTTTGGACTCTCTGATATTACAAGACCTATTGAATTTTTTACTGTCAAGGCATTTTTGCACGATTTATCCATAAAAGCATTTAAACAAGGAGATAGTCTTTACACAATAGGGATTGTTAATACTTTTTATTTGCGAAAATTCAAACGAGAATTTGTAAAACAGAGAAAAGTGTTGAAAGATAAGTTAGATCCCAAAGACATTTTTAACTCTTATCGAATAATTAAAGCTAGGATGAAACTCTGGCGTATTTCACTCCTTTTTACTACAGCAAAATTACTGTATAAAATCTCTTTTAAAAAAAAATAAGTCAAATAAAATATAACAATTAAGAATAATTACGTGAGACCACTTCTTGAAGTTGGTAAATAATAAAAAGTACCGAGGATAAAAATATGAGTGAAGGTAAAGAAAAAAAGGACATACGCGATGTAGTTACAACAGGTCCACCGGTTGCTGGTTTAGTTTCTCCTTCTAGAGAGAATTTAATCGAACCAAAAACAAAGAAAAAAGAAGAAAAATTCGGTTATGATCGCTGTACTCATTGTGGGTACTGTCGTCACGTTTGCAAAGTCTATAATACCTCTTGGTCAGAAACGGATTATGCTGGTGGACGAAATAGAATCTTAAAAGCATTAGATCGTAAAGATATTAAGTTTGATAAAGAAGAAATAATCCCCTCTGTTTATCGTTGTATGCTCTGTGGAAATTGTAAAGTTGTCTGTCCTGTAGGAATTGATACTCTTGAAGTGTTTCAGAATTTTCGTAAAGAAGTTGTTAAAAGAGGTGCCATGCCCAAAAAGCTAACAGGCCTTCGAAATTCTATCCTCAATAATAATAATCCTTTTCTTGAACAGCATACCGATAGATTTAATTGGTGTGAAGGTTCCGAAGATGGTAAAAAAGCATATGAACGTGCAAAAAAAGATCTTGCAGCTATTGATGACAAAGTTGCAGCTAAGGATCTAGACGCAAGGAAGGAAAAGCCCCGTAAAGTTGGTTACTTTGTCGGTTGTACATCTGCTTATCGAAACAAAGAACTGGTCAATGCAACAAGTGAAGTTTTAGGGAAGCTGGGAATCGAATTCGTCGTTTTCCCAGAAGAAAGATGCTGTGGTTCCGTGTTATTTCGCACAGGATTAGAAGATGAAGCTTTAGACCTCGTTAAACATAATTATGAAATGATTCGCAATAGCGGTGTTTCTGAAGTTGTTTTCTCGTGTTCAGGGTGTTTTTCCACTTTTACATTAGAATATACTAAGTATGTTGGTGGGAACCTTGGATTTGACCTTTTTCATTTAACCCAATATGCTTTGAAACTCGTAAAAGAGAAGAAGTTAAAAATCAGATACACAAAACGATCTAAAGACAATCCTCTTTTGATTACTTATCACGATCCATGTCATTTAGGGAGATATTGCAATGTTTATGAAGAGCCTCGAGAATTACTTCAAATGATTGAGGGAATTAAATTATTTGAAATGAAGCATAATAGAGACATGTCTTGGTGTTGTGGTGCTGGGGGTGGAGTTAAAGCTTTGTATGGAGATGTCGCTGGAGAAATCGGAAGAGATAGAATTGCCGAAACCCGGACTTGTATGGTAAGAATACGTGAAGATCGATTAAAGGAAGCTTTAGAAACTAACGCTGAAGTTTTAGTGAGTTCATGCGTGTTTTGTAAGAATAATCTATTTCAAGTAGCCAATGAAGATAATTCTCCAATAAAAGTAATGGATATTTCCCAACTCTTAAACGATTGCGAATTTTATCTGTAATTCACAACAAATAATAGTTTAGAAATTCTATTTTTATTTTATTTTAGCTATTTCACCAACTTTTACTATTTTCAGTGAAATAAAGTGCAGATATTTGAATTTGAGAAATCGAGAGTTAATGAGAAGAAGGAAAGAAGAAAAAAATTCAAACAAAAGAATTCAAAGAAATTAGAATATAATGCTAAGGGCGAAGTTCAAGTATAATTTGAATTTAATTTCTTCTTTATTTGAAGAAAGAAAACACTATGGAGTTTTATAAAGATATGTGCAATTTTTGCGTAATTATTAATTATTAAAAGAAAGTATCTCTCCCCCTACAATAATATCTGAGATTTGAAAAGTTTCAAATTGAAACTTTTTTTTCAAAATTGTCCCTATTTGAAACACTGGCTTAATTAGAAAAGTTTATTAATCAAATCGCGATTATCTTAAATATACATAAACTTTATTATAAATTGAACAAATTAATAAACATCTAGATAATTTTAAAATAGGTGATTACATGATTGTAGAAGATAAATACTTCATCGGGAATTATGAACAAAAAATAGATTTATTTTCATTATCGCCTTCAAGTAAATTTATTCTATATCTATTGAAACAAAGAGGTCCTCTGAAACAGCAAGAAATTATCGAAAAAACACTTCTCCCTAAACGAACCACCGCCTACGCTCTTAAAAAACTGCAAGAGAGAAATTTTATTAAAAAATCCAAGGATTTAAAAGATAAACGCGTAAGTATTTTCGAAATATTAGTTTAAGTTTAATTTCGCTATTCCTTAAAAAGTAAAAAGAACTTAGTTATTATTTCTTTTCCATATCAAGGCTGAAATTACACCAATAGAGACTAATAACACCGGATAAATAATTACCTCTAATAAAGCAGGATTAGCATTATACCCAAATAGCGCTTTTAGTAACACTCCAATAATCTCTAAGAATTCAGGAGTTGCGGGATTCCCATCGGGAAAGCGTTCAGGTAATATGTGTTCAATATTCCACATTTCCTCAATAATCGGGTTAATTATTCCTGCTTCAATAAATTCGTGGATACCATATGTAATTAAGCCTGCAGCGAATAATATTAGCATCACATTTGTTATTTTAAAAAATACACTCAAATTTATGGATTTTATACCGTAGAAAATTAGTACTCCTATTAGAATCGAGATTATTAACCCAATAATAGAACCTAATATAACATTAACCTGATTTAAAGAACCTTGAGATGTGGCACCTGTCGTCAATAATACCAATTCTACTCCTTCTCTGATTATAATAATAAATGCAGTAAACGAAATAGAAAACACTTTTTGAGTCTTAATCGAATTTTCTACTTTTCCTTCAAGGTTTTCCCTCATTCTTGGACCCTCCTTGCTAACCCATAAAACTAAAGTTAAAATGAAAATCCCAGAAATAATAAAAGTAGTACCTTCAAAAATTTTTTCAGCTATCCCAGTAAATCCACCAAATGCTATTGAGAATATTATAGCAAACACAACACT
>Ga0209979_1003417_pt1 | contig 14038 bp, 12 predicted proteins | sample AnhtaG_FD_183114 | JGI IMG/M metagenome (GOLD analysis project Ga0209979, IMG submission 183114) | Deep subsurface microbial communities from Anholt, Denmark to uncover new lineages of life (NeLLi) - Anholt_01485 metaG (SPAdes) (version 2) | ecosystem: Environmental > Aquatic > Marine > Oceanic...
ACTTAATCGGGCCTTGACCACCCCAGGAGCAATGGCGTTAACCCGAATCTTGTATTGTCCCCACTCCTTAGCCATAACCTTAGTCAGCATTATCAAACCAGCTTTGGTGACACTGTAAATGTTCAGTTTGCTGGGAATTATTCCCATAATAGAAGCGATATTGATAATGCTGCCGCCACCCTGTTCCCGCATTACCCTGGCTACCAACTGGCTTAATAAAAAGGGGCCTTTAAGGTTGACGTTCATGGTTGCATCCCACGCCCACTCCTCAGCATCTAATAAGGGCCCGTAGTAAGGGTTAGTGCCCGCATTGTTCACCAAAATATCAATCCTTCCCCACTCACTTTTTACCTTTTCCACCAAGGTTTTTGAGTCCTCTATTTTAGCAATATGGCAGGCCAGTGCCATACTTTTTCTACCCTTCTCCCTGATTTCTTCAGCCACTTCCTCAAGAGCTTCAAGTTTGCGACTACTTATGGCTACATCCGCTCCGGCATCAGCAAAGGCCAGGGCAATGGCACGGCCAATACCCCGACTACCCCCGGTTACCAGAGCTACCTCACCCTCCAAGGAAAATTTGGCAAGATCCATCCTGACTACCCTCCTTGGCTATGTCTTTTCTTTCTCGGGCGCCACCAGAAGAAATACAGTATAACACCAATAACTATCCAGACCGGACTGAAAATGCCAAGCCAGATGAGTATATTCGCCAGCACCCGACCAAAGGTAATTAGGCCATTCCAGGCACCGCTGGCGATACTGCCGGCACTCCAGCCGGGGAGGACAGTAATATAATCAGCTCTTGTCTCACTATCGGTGTTGTCACGGTCATCAGTCACCATAAGTTTTACCGTATAGGTTCCAGTAGACTTATAAGCATGCCTCGGGTTGCGGTCAGTACTGGAGTTACCATCACCAAAGTCCCACTCATAACTGTAGGGAGTGACACCACCGACAACATCACTGTCAAATCGAACGCTTTCCCCATCTTTCACCGTCGTCTGAGAGGCGCTAAACTTGACATCAAGCTTGGACTGTTCCAGAAGCACTTCAATCAGTGATGTCTCCGAGGTTCGTTCCAGATACTGCATGCGCCCTTTAATCTGCTCTATTTCACCCCTGGTTCTGGAGAGCTCACGCTGAACCGCAAGGATTTCCTCAACCTTTTCCGCTTTCTCCATGAGCCGGAGCAACTGCTCCTCAGTGACCTCAAGATTGGACAGTTTGGCACTCAGGTCAACATACTCCTCGGTAACATCTCTACTGGATGTACCCTCCGAGATTACCTCTACGGCCAGTTCTCTTAAAACACTCATCGAGTAATTAAAATCCCCCGCAGGCACGCGGACGGTAATTTGACCAATAAGTCTTTCCCCTTCTTTCCAGCTTCTTGAAGAGACAACATAACCATCAACACTTTCAGTAAGTTCGGTGATCCGGTCTATGGTAGCCCGAACATCTTCCACCGCCAGCTGTATATTCCCGGTACGTACAATCATGCGCTCAATATACCCGTACTGCCCGCCATCATTCACCACCACTCCTTCTGGCCGTGACGGTGCTGGGGCTGGTGCTGGGGCTGGCGCCGGCGCTGGTACTGGCTCGGTTGGTGCCTTATCTACTATTATTGGTGGTAGTTGGAACACTGGTGCTGGCGCTGGAGCTGGCCTTGGAGCTGGCGCTACTGATGGCATTGGTGCTGGTGATGGAGCCGGTGTCGGAGCTGGTGCTGCGCAGGCAATCGGCACCACCAAGAGGATAAAAAGTAATAACCCTATTAGCAATCTTTTCATAATACCCCCCTGTCTATTGCATTCACCATTATTTTACCATTTATTATATTATAACGCTGGAGGGAAGAAAAGGTTAGGTCACCTGGCTCTGCCAGAGTTTCACGGGAAGCAACCTAACTGGCAACTGCAAATCTTGATTGATAGTTCGTTTGCTGCCTGGCCCACTTCCCGTGGACTTACCTTCAATTCCTTAGCAATTTTGAAGGCAATAGCACAGGGTAACTTACCATCCACCAGTGATTCCTTTATTTTTGCTTCAAGCTCAGTATCCATTATACTAACCTCCGCTGTAAGTGTCCTACTATGCCTCATCGAGACGAAGTGAGAAGCTTAGATAAATCTTATCACGGCCAATAGCATCATGTATATAGGGAGAATTTCCCTGTTTCAAGCTTGCCTACTCCATCGCTTGAACCAGTTCAGCTAAAAGGCTACGGAGGTTCGCAATATAGTCCTCAGCCAAGGGATTAATAAACACAACGCTACCGCCTATTGCCTTGGCAATGACCTCGGCACTCTGCGGATTGAATTGAGAATCGGCAAAGATAAATTTTATATCATGCTCCTTCGCCTGCTTTATTAAACGCGCCAAGCCCGCCACCGTTGGCTCTTTCCCGTCCTCCTCAATGGGTATCATGGTAAGGTTGTATTCCCTGGCAAAATAGCCTAAAGCGGGGTGATAGACCATGAATCTACCGTTGGCCACCCCGGATAATCTATTCCTGATATCCTGGTCAAGCTGGGCTAACTTTTGCAGATAAGCATCACGGTTCTGTTCATAAAAGACCTTTTTGTCCGGGTCAATCTGGACCAGTCCATCGCAAATATTACGCACCATTATTTTGGCATTCAACGGGGACATCCAGATGTGAGGGTCCATGGCTCCATGTTTGTGTTCTACCCCGTGCTCCCCTACCTTTTCTTGAAGCTCTACCCCCTTTGAGCAATCAACTACCAGCATATCCTTGTTAGCAGCTATCAGCTTATCCATCCAGACCAGTTCGAACTCTATACCCGAGCCTACCTTGACATACATTACCGCTTTGGAGAGAGCTGCCATTTGAGAGGGAGTGAGCTCGTAGATATGAACGTTTGCCCCAGGTGGCACCATGACACTAACCTCCACCTTTTCCCCAGCAACATTCTCCACAAAATTGGCCAGCGGGAGTATGGTGACGGCTACCCGAAGCTTCTCGCTTGCTTCTTCCTTCTGGGCACAGGACACCGTAGAGACAGCCAGTATCGTGACAAACACGAACGATAAAATAATTAAAATTACCGTGGTAAACTTATTTCCCTTCACTTATCCTCTTTCTTGAAATATTGGCACGCCCTTAGTTTTACCAGAATGAACTTTAAGCTAAATCAGCCTCGGTAACTTTATAACAGCACTGAGCTCTGCTGTCAATAGTTCACCTGGTACCGACCTTACAGTAGAATTTATGCCCATTAAGAAAAGAATACGGAAACGAGCAAACCTGCCAACTTTGGCTCTGATTTGTGATATAATTAAACCAGACATTATTCTAAGGATGGGAGGGATTAATGGCGGTTAAAAGAAAAGCTGAGTCAAAAGAAAATGTCCTCAAGATGGCCAAGGAGCACGATGTTAAATTCATCAGATTGTGCTTTACGGATATACTGGGTCTCTTGAAGAGCTTTGCCATCACCGTAGAGGAACTAGAAGGTGCTCTGGAAGAAGGGATGGGCTTTGATGGCTCTTCAATTGAGGGTTTTGCCCGCATCGATGAAAGCGATATGGTAGCTCTACCCGACCCGGACACCTTCCAAATACTTCCCTGGAGGCCACGGGAGCATCGTGCTGTAGCCCGAATGTACTGCGATATTTTAAGGCCCGGTGGTGAGACTTTTGAAGGCGACCCCAGATATGTTTTAAAGAGAAATTTGAAGCGGGCGGCTGATTTAGGCTACACCTTTTACGTAGGACCAGAGCTGGAGTACTTCTACTTTCGAGACCCCCAGGGAACTGAGCCGCTGGACCAAGGGGGCTACTTCGACCTAACTCCCCGGGACGCAGCTACTGACATGAGGAAAGAAACAGTTCTCACTCTGGAAGAGATGGGTATCGGTATTGAGTATTCCCATCACGAGGGTGCCGCCAGCCAGCACGAGATAGACATGAGGTATACTGATGCCCTGACCATGGCCGACAACGTGATGACCTACCGTTTAGTGGTCAAAGAAGTAGCCCTGAAGTACGGGGTTTATGCCACCTTTATGCCCAAACCGGTTTTCGGTATCAATGGGAGCGGTATGCATACCCACCAGTCACTTTTCAAAGGTGACAAAAACACCTTCTTTGACAAGAATGATGAATACCATCTCTCTAAAGTGGGCAAGTGCTATATCGCCGGGCTACTGAAGCATGCTCTCGAGATTACCGCGGTTACCAACCAGTGGGTCAACTCCTACAAGCGACTGGTTCCCGGCTATGAGGCGCCGGTATATCTTTCCTGGGCACGGCGCAATCGCTCCGACCTGATCCGAGTTCCAGAGTATCGACCAGGCAGAGAAAAGTCGACCAGGGTTGAACTCAGGTCCCCCGACCCTGCCTGCAATCCCTATCTTGCCTTCAGTGTAATGTTGGCGGCGGGGCTGGAGGGGATTGAAAAAGAATATGAGGTACCCGAACCAATAGAGGAAAATGTCTATGAGATGACTGAAGAGGAAAGGCAAAGAAGGGGGATAGAGACTTTGCCAGCCAGTCTACTGGAAGCCATTCAGCTAACTGAGAAAAGCGAGCTGGTGCGAAAAACCCTTGGTGATCATGTTTTTAACGCTTTCATTGAAAACAAGAAGATAGAGTGGAACAACTACCGAACCCAAGTAACCGAATACGAACTTAACAAATACTTACCAATCCTGTAAGCTGAATATAGTTGTTGCTTCTGGAGGATTAAGATAATGCTTAGAGCTTTCGGCCGGGACCGAAGGTTGCCCATTACCAATCAGTTCAAAGAATGGTAACAGCATAAGACTCATTTAGCTTTTGCGATGTAAGTGTTACAATAGCGGCAGTCTATCTTATAAAGGGAGCTCACATGGCACAGATTACTAGCTTTGAAACGGAAAGAAAGATAATATCCATTCTCAAGGTCTTGAGTGAGTCCACGGAGTCGTTAGGGTCAATCACAATTGCCCGAGAACTCGAGCGCCACGGGATTTTCCTAAGCGAAAGAGCTGTTAGATATCACCTGAGAATAACCGACGAGCGCGGTTATACTCAGCCAATGGGTCATGATGGTAGAATGCTCACGGCACAAGGTCTTGAGGAACTCAAGATGGCACTAGCCCCGGAACAGGTCGGTTTCATACACGAAAAGCTCGAGTTACTTGCTTTCCACACCACTTTTGACCCCAAAACACGAACCGGTCAAATTCCCATAAACACTTCGTTTATTGACAAGGACGATTTTAAAAAGGCACTAGTGGCGATGGGTGATGCTTTCAAAGCCGGAATATGTGTCAGCGAACTTGTCGCCACTGCGCCAGAGGGAGAAAAAATTGGCTCGGTAGTTGTCCCGAAAGGTAAAATTGGCTTGGCCACAGTCTGTAGTGTCGTCATAAATGGCGCCTTGCTAAAGGCAGGTGTTCCGACTGAATCCAGATTCGGTGGGGTGCTTGAAGTTAGAAACTCAAAACCAAGGCGCTTTATAGCTATAATTAACTATGCTGGCACCTCCCTGGATCCATCTGAGCAATACATCCGTGCCAAGATGACCAGCGTTGGCGAAGCGGCTAGAACTGGCAACGGTAAGATACTAGCTAATTTCCGCGAAATACCGGCCCCGTCCCGGTCAATTGCCCAAGAAGTAATCGATTCACTGAAAGAGGCCGGCATCCATGGCGTTTATGCCGTGGGTAACACCAGCGAGCCAGTCTGCCAAATTGCAATCGGTCTGAATAGAGCTGGCATGGTGCTACTCGGCGGATTAAACCCGGTAGCAGCTGCCGTTGAGGCCGGTATTGAGGTAGAGAACATAGCCGAAAGTGGCATAATCGATTTTCAGCAATTAACCAGTTTTTGGCAGTTATGAGAATAATATGAGTTATTTTAGTGACCTAGATAGGATATGGGGGAAGGAAAGTCCTGCTCCTCCCAAGCCCCCAAAGCGTGAAAGAAGGCACAGCCCTGCCCGAAGGTGGCCGACCATCATTGGCACACTGGTATTCCTTTTCATCATCGCCACTATAGGTAAAGGCATCTATACCGAGTGGCTCTGGTTCGGTAGTCTGGGATTCAGCAACATCTATACCACTATCCTGACCACAAGATTATGGCTCTTCGCTACCGGTGCTTTTATTTTCTTGGCACTACTCCTGTCCAATCTGTTCCTGGCACGGCGATTATCTCCAGCAAGTGGAGATAATGTCTTAATCGGACAAGGATTCGTAGTAGTGCGCCGTGTGTTAGATATTGGCATATTAATATCAGCTATTTTTCTGAGCCTTATTTTCGGTCTGGTTGCCTCCGGTCAGTGGGAAACGGTCTTACGTTTCATCAATGCCACCAATTTCAATATCACTGAGCCCCTGCTTGGTAGAGATGTAGCCTTTTATATCTTCAACCTTCCTCTCTACAACTTACTGCAGGGATGGTTAATATGGGCTGCAATCATCATTTTGATTTTTACGGCTACTATTTACGGACTCAACATCGGTTTTCGCCGCACCGCTTTTACCGCTGCGATTAAAGCGCACCTCTCGGTGCTGGGTACTGCCATCTTCTTTCTCATTGCCTGGAGCTACCGACTCAAAATCTTTGACCTCCTCTACTCCCAGCGGGGTGTAATCTTTGGCGCCGGCTATACCGATGTCCATGCCCAGTGGCTAGCGTGGCGGATTCTCATTGTCATTGCGGTGATATCTGGCGTACTGCTGTTAATTGGTGTCCTTCGCCGCTGGAGGCACTCGCTAATTATGCCCATAGGATTATGGGTTGTCTTAGCCATTATATTCGGGAGTATCTATCCGGCAATAGTGCAGAGATTCCAGGTAGAACCCAGCGAGCTAGCCAGAGAAAGACCCTATATTGAGCACAATATCCAGTTCACCCGGCTTGCCTTCGGGCTTGACCGGATAGAGGAAAGGGATATCCCGGTTGAACTGGCACCCAGTGAGCAGGATATTACCCAAAATAGTGGCACGATAAACAATATCAGGTTATGGGATTACCGCCCCCTCAAGGATACTTATAATCAGATACAATCAATAAGACTATACTACGATTTTGTTGACATTGATGTTGACCGTTACCAAATTGATGGTAACTATCGCCAGGTACTGCTTGGAGCACGAGAGCTGTCCCCGGAAAAACTTGCCTCTCAAGCCCAGACCTGGGTTAATCGACGCCTCCAGTTCACCCACGGCTATGGTGTCGCCATCAGCCCAACCAACGAGGTCAGTGAGCGAGGTCTCCCCAATCTTTGGGTCAAGGATGTGCCACCTATTGGCGTGATCGAGATAGAGAGACCCGAAATTTATTTTGGGGAAAAGACAGATGATTACGTCATTACCAACACCAGAGCTGAGGAATTTGACTACCCCAAGGGGGATACCAACGTATATACCAAATATGAAGCCGAGAACGGCATAAAGTTAGGTTCCTTCATCCGCAGGCTGGCTTTTGCCTGGGAACTCGGCGACATAAATATTCTTATTAGCGGGGAGTTGACTACGGATAGCCAGCTTCTTTATCGCCGTAACATACAGCAGCGAGTGCAGCATATCGTCCCCTTCCTTAAGCTAGACAGTGACCCGTATATTGTTGTTGACAATGGCAGACTATTCTGGGTGCAGGATGCCTACACTGTTTCTGACCGTTTTCCCTATTCCCAGCCCACTTCAGGAGGAATCAACTACGCCCGCAACAGTGTTAAAGTGGTTATCAGTGCTTATGATGGCTCGATCACTTTTTACCTTATTGACCCTGAAGATGCAGTAGTCAATACCTACGACGCCATCTTTCCGACTCTATTTACCCCAATAGAGGAAATGCCGGAATCACTCCAAGCGCACTTGCGCTATCCACAGGACCTTTTCCAGTTACAGGTATCAGCATATCAAACGTATCACATGCAAGACCCCCGAGTCTTCTACAACAAAGAGGACTTGTGGTCAATTCCGGTAGAGACCTATGCTGATGCCGAACGAAGTGTGGAGCCTTATTATGTGATAATGAGACTGCCCGGTGAAGAGCGAGAGGAATTTGTGCTAATGCTCCCCTTCACTCCCACCCAAAAGGACAATATGATTACCTGGCTGGCAGCTCGCAGTGATGGTGATAAGTACGGCAAACTTATCGCCTATAATTTCCCCAAGGATAAGCTAATTTACGGACCAAGACAGATTGAGGCACGAATAGACCAGGACCCCACCATCTCCAGTCAGCTTACCCTGTGGGGACAGAAAGGGTCACAGGTTATCCGAGGCAACCTGCTGGTAATACCTATCGAGCAATCAATTCTTTATGTGGAGCCAGTTTATCTCAAAGCGGAGAGAGGACAAATGCCAGAACTAAAGAGAGTTATTGTCGCCAGCGGAGACCTCATTGCTATGGAGCCAACCCTTGCTCAAAGCCTGAATGCCATCTATGCTGGCCTATCCACTGAAGAGCTTCCAGTAACTGCTCTTCCACCCGCCACGGGGATACCTGCCGAGCTAGCCGAGCTGGCTAAGCTAGCGCAGGAGCACTATAACAAAGCACAGGATTACCTCAAGGCAGGCGACTGGGCCAGCTGGGGAGAGGAGCTGAGGAAGATGGAAGAAGTCTTGAGCCAACTTGTAGAGTTAACCACACGCCAGGAATAAATCGAATAGCCCAACAGCTTCTGCTTTAGTCACAATTACCTCATCAGCTTACAGTAAATACCAAAATCTCTAATTCCCTCGTATCCTCTTTAAACTAACTTGCCAAGTTAACAGATAAGTTGATATTATTATACCTAGATAAACTATGTATTATGCTCTACGAGGTAATTGAATGGCGCTTGAGAAGGTTACTGCCTTGGCTAGATTTAGATAACAGCCAAAACGCCAGATGGTTGCAAGGTTGGTCAGTATATTTGTAAAATAATATATAGTTACTCTATGTATTATATCAAGCGAGGTAAAAAATGGGGCAAAGACAAGAGCTAATTAAAGGGGGGTCAGACTCCTTGCTTCTCTGCTTACTAGGACAGCAGTCAATGTATGGTTATCAGATTATCAAGGAGCTCGAGAGAAGGAGTCAAGGCTACTTCAAATTTAAGGAAGGGACTCTTTACCCAGCTCTCCACCGTTTGGAAAAGGCAGGCTTAATCCTGGGTAAGTGGCAGTTGCTGACTAACGGTCGCCCGAGGCGGTATTACCATATCACGGCTAAAGGACGTTCCAAGTTAGCAGTAGAGAGGCTTCAGTGGCAGGACTTCCTGAAGGCGATGGACCTGATCTTTCAACCAGCAGGTTATTAAAAAGGCAGGGGCAATGACAACAGCACTAAGTCATTATCTAGAAGTCATTAGAGACAATCTGAGGATTGACCTCCCAGAAGAGAGTGAAGTCATCAGTGAGCTAGAGACACACATCGAAGATAGGCTCCAAGAACTGAAGGAAGCCGGGATTTCTGAAGAGGAGGCAACCAAGACTTGCTTGGGGCTGCTGGGGTCGGCCAAAGTGATCGCCCGGCAGATATATGAAGCTCACAGCCAGGGTAGTTGGCAGCAAGCGCTACTAGCTTCAATGCCGCACCTGCTTTTTGGCATATTGTTTGCTCTCAACTGGTGGCATCATATTAGTTGGCTATCAGTCGTACTCATACTAGTCATCGGTACGGCAATCTATGGTTGGTGGCACGGTAAACCAACTTGGGTCTTCCCGTGGCTGGGTTACTCTTTGATACCAGTAGCCGTAGTTGGGCTCCTTTTACCTCATCTACCTAAAGGATGGACATTGCTGACAATACCCCTCTATTTCGCGTTGGCCTTATGGTGGCTATTCTGCATTGTGGTTCAAACCACCAGGAGAGACTGGCTGTTTAGTTCTTTAATGTTACTGCCAATGCCAATTATCATCGGCTGGTTTCTAACGGTGGCACCAGACGGCAGATTAACCGAGACCAGTCTGCAGCGCGTGTATTATTTTGCTCCGTGGATTGGGCTGAGCTTTTTGATTTTGGCATTAACTATAGCTGCCTTCATTCGCCTGAGACAGCGCTGGTTGAGGATAGCTTTACTAATTATATCTGGGCTCTTAACTCTAACCATGGTTGCCTATTATGCTGGTGGTAGGCTCAGTTTGTCCACCTTTGTAGGTTTAATTCTGGTGATGTGGGGACTTTTCTTAATTCCACCCCTGCTGGAACGCTGGCTTAGAAGGGGTGGAGGAAGACTCAAGAGACGCCGAAGTTACCGACCACCAGTGCAAATGGCAAATTAGGGAGGTTTCTGATGTCAAAGGTAGCTATCATCACCGATAGCATCGCTTGCCTCACCAGGGAAATGGTGGAGCAGTACAGGATTGAGATTATCCCGATCAATTTTTATGCCGGGGGCAAGCTCTATAAGGATTGGGTTGATATAACTCCATCCGAGGCGTATGAATTATTCTTAAAAGACCCGGATTCTTTCAAGACATCTGCGGCCTCGCCTGAGGACTGCCTTAACGCCTACCGCAAGGCGAGCAAGCGAGCCAAGGATATCGTTTGTGTCACTGTTTCGGTCAAACTCAGCACCGTCTATAATGTTGCCCAGGAAGCTAAAGAGCTAGCCAAAACCGAATTCCCTGATACCTCCATAGAGGTGGTGGACTCCTGGACGGCTACCCCTGCCGAAGGTTTTGTTACTTTAGCCGCCGCCCGGGCAGCGGCGGAGGGGAAGAACTTGGCTGAGGTACTCAGTGCCGCCAATGAGATGAGAGACAAGGTCAGCTGTATTGTCCTCCTGGATACTATCCGCCATGTTTACCGCTCCGGGCGCATACCCAAGATAGCTTCTCAGCTAGGCTCGATACTTAATATCAGGCCTATCCTTACCGTTTCCGGAACGGTTCATTTTGTTAGCGCGGTGAGAAACAGGAAACATGGCATCGAACGCATCCTGCAAATGATGAGAGATAAAGTGGGACAAAGTCCAGTGCACGTTGCCGTGTTTCACGCCTATGCCCCGGATGAAGCCGAACGGCTAAAGGAGCGGGTATCCGCTGAATTCAATTGTGCCGAGTTGTGGCTTTCGGAGTTCAGCCCGGTAATGGGCTACGCCTGTGGGACGGGAACCGTCGGGCTTGCCTTTTACCTTGAAGATTGAGAGAATAGTACGGTAGTTTAAGCTGTTTTATACAGAAGGCTAATACCAGAGTCATTAAATGATTGCCAGTGCGATTGTAGCCATAGTCATCGGTTACCTGCTGGGGTCCATTCCCTCAGCTTATATCGCCGGCCGCCTTAATAAGCGGATTGATATTCGGCAAGTCGGCGGCGGTAACATGGGTGCCCTAAACACCGCCCGGGAGATAGGGCTATTACCTGGTTTAGCTGTTCTTATTGCTGACGTAACCAAGGGTGCAGTCGCCGTGCTTATTGCCCGCTGGCTGGATCTCTCCTTAGCATGGATATTCGTCGCTGGCTTCGCCGCTGTGGTCGGACACAACTGGCCCATCTTTCTGGGATTTAAGGGAGGCAAAGGAGCCGCAACCACCCTAGGGGTGCTTCTGGCCCTGGTCCCTAGCGAGTTTGCCATTAGCCTCGCGATAATGGTGATAGTCATCGTCGTTACCAGCAATGTCAGGCTGGCAATTGGCATTGGGCTAGCCTTTTTGCCTCTGATTATCTGGCAATTCAATGGTTCAGGCATGCTTATCGCCTATTCTCTGGCGCTTTTCCTCTTTCTCGGTGTCAGGTCGCTACCCAGCACTAGGGAAGCTATGGCAAACACTGGTGATAAAAAGGGCCTCATTTTCGATAGAGACTATCACTTCTGGCAAACAAAGAAAAGTAGATGAAGAAAGTAGTCATTGTTACTGATACCACCGCCTGCATTCCCCACGAGCAGGTGGACAGATACGACATTGAAGTTGTGCCGGTACAGCTTATTTTTGAAGACAAGGCTTACCGGGACGGGATAGATATAAGTCCCACCGAATTTTATTCGCTTCTCCGGCAGGCGAAGAAGCTTCCCACCACTTCCAGTTCTTCACCCGACCCCTACCTTGAGGCTTACCGTAAAGCCAGCCAGAGAGTGGAAAATATTCTTTGCCTCACTGAGCCTTCTAATTTCAGTGCCATGTTTAACTCAGCGTTGGTAGCTAAGGAGATGGCAAAGACAGCTCTCCCCAACGTAGCTATAGAGGTACTTGACTGTACTACCGCTGCCGCCGGGCAGGGACTTGTCGCTCTGGCTGCAGCCAGAGCAGCAGCTTCAGGACAAAACTTAAATGAGACAATGGCAACAGCTAAGAATATAATGTCTCGGGTGAATTTATTTGCCACGCTGGACACCCTCCACTATTTAGTTAAAGGCGGCCGCGTGCCACAAGCCGCTGCCCTAGTCAATTCATTACTCAAGATCAAGCCTATTTTTACCCTTAATCATGGTGAGGCGCACACGGTTGCCCTTCCCCGAACTATTCCCAGTGCCATAAAACGCATATTAAAGATGATGGAACGGAAAGTAGTGAAAGGACAACCGCTTCATGTAGCGGTGATGCACGCTGATGCTCTGGATAAAGCAGTAGCACTCAGGAATCGAATTTCTTCCCAGTTTGATTGTGCTGAACTGTTTATCACTGAATTCACCCCGGTAATGGGAGTTCACACCGGTCCCGGGTTACTCGGCATAGCTTTCTATAACGAGGACTAGAGGACAAAATCGAGCGCAATTTTAATAATTAGCCACACAATTCTTCCAAACTACCTAGCGGAATAGAGGAAAACATTTTATAATCAAGGTGTGGCCGAGATTCAAGTTGTTTCTGATGCGAAGCGACTATCTGAAAGCTTAGGACAGCTTCCTGACCCGGTAGTAAAGCCGGCCTTTATTGTCGTCAGTGGCTTGCCTGGTACCGGGAAATCTTATTTCTGTAGTAAATTAGCGGAGAGACTTCCGTTCGTTATTCTGGAAAGTGACGCTTTGCGTAAGACTCTCTTCCCTTCGCCAGCCTATAGCTCACCGGAGAGCTCACGCCTTTTCCAGGCTATTCATCACCTCATTGAAGCGCTATTAAGAAAAGGGACGCCCCTTATCCTAGACGCTACCAATCTATCCGAGCGGTATCGTGAGCGCTTGTACAATATTGCTGACCGTTTGAGCGCCAAGCTAATTCTAGTGCGCGTTGAGGCACCACCGGAGGTAGTGTACCAACGACTCAAAGCCAGGTCAGAAGAGATAAACGCGGAAAGGAGCTCAGATGCAGACTGGGCAGTATTCCAGAAGATGAAGCCCGCAGTTCAAAAAATCAGCCGCAACCATTTTGCTGTGGATACTTCCAGAGATATTACCCCTGTCCTGGATAAGATTGTGAGAGAAGTAAATAGATGAAAGGAGATTTAAGATATGGAGATTAAAGTCGTAGCTGGTGACATCACTAAAATTAAAACCGATGCAATCATCGTGAACTTTTTTGAAGGCATGGAAAGCCTCGACGGTGACATAGCGGCTGTAGATAAGGCGCTGGGCGGGGCTATTTCTCAGCTCATTAGCCAGGGGGAGATTAAAGGTAAACTTAGTGAGATTACTGTCGTTCATAGCCTGGATAAACTGCCGTCATCTCGCGTAGTGGTTGTTGGCCTGGGCAAGCAAGCGGAACTAACTTCAAATAAGGTTCGGGGAGCAGTAGCTGAAACTTGCCGGTGGCTACGGCAGAAGGGTGTCGCCAACATAGCTACTATCGCTCAGGGAGCGGGAATAAACGGTATTAGTCTAAAAGATGCGGCTCAAGTTGTAACTGAGGGTGCCCTTCTTGGTCTTTACTCATTTCGAAAGCATATAACCAGAGAGGATGATAAGCTTGGTGAGATTAAGCAGCTCTTAATCGTCGGTAGTGGCGAGGCAAAGCCTTCTCTTGAAGAAGGCAGCGAAAAGGGTAGGGTTTTAGCCGAGGCAACTAATCTGGCACGTGATATGGTTAATGAGCCAGCCAACTATATGACACCCGGCCACATGGCGGAGATGGCAATGAGACTGGCCAAGAGTTACGGGCTGGAAGTTAGCGTTCTTGAGCAGGAGCAGATGGCTGAGCTAGGCATGGAGGCA
>Ga0209979_1003418_pt1 | contig 14035 bp, 9 predicted proteins | sample AnhtaG_FD_183114 | JGI IMG/M metagenome (GOLD analysis project Ga0209979, IMG submission 183114) | Deep subsurface microbial communities from Anholt, Denmark to uncover new lineages of life (NeLLi) - Anholt_01485 metaG (SPAdes) (version 2) | ecosystem: Environmental > Aquatic > Marine > Oceanic >...
TTTTTTTAATAAAAAAAAAAAAAAAAAGGAGATAGCTTATCCAGTCATTTAAGCGTAGATTTTATGAGGATTTTTTTATTAGAAGTTAGCGATATTGTACAAATCAATGTGGAAAGGAATATTCGATAGAGTAAAATGTTCGAAAAGTGCACCTCAAACCTTTATAAGTGTGTAGTCAAAAACTAAATTAAAAGTTCAAAGATAATTGATGAAAAATGAATTCAAAGAAACTTCTATCAAAGAAATTTCTCTTTATTATTTTAGTATTTTTTATGGTTTTATCAAACGATGATAAAGTATATGCTGATGCAAATATAAATCCACAAAAGATCGGGCAATTCGACACTTTATTTGCCTGGGATGTTGTTGTAATTGATGATATAGCATATATTGGGGGAACTGAAGAAGGATTGCAAATTCTTGATGTTTCTGATCCTCGCAATCCAATCGAGTTGGGGCACCTTGACCTCGGAGTAACTCACAGTATCGATGTTATTAATGGAATCGCTTATTTAGCGAACTATTTTAATGGTTTGCAAATAGTCAATGTATCAAACCCATTAAATCCTGTTAAGATAAGTGATTTCTATAATGGAGGACATGTTTCTGATGTTTTTACTGTTGGAGATCTTGTCTATTTAGTGAGTATAGAAAATGGACTTGAAATTATTAACTGCAGCGATATTAGACATCCAAATAAAATTGGTGAATACAATGATGGTGGATCACCTAACGGGGTTTTTATTAAAGGAGACTTAGCTTATATAGCAGAATATCATGCAGGTCTAGAAATAGTTAACATCTCAGATCCATTTAATCCTTCCGAAATCGGTGGATGTTTTAATGGGTTAGGTGCTTACAGTGTTAAGGTCATAGAAAATATTGCTTACTTGTGTTATAGTTCAAACGGTTTACAGATCTTGAATGTTAGTAATCCTATCCTTCCGATTACTTTGGGATCATTCAACAATGGAGGTAATGTATACTTTGCTTTCATTTTAGATGATCTTGCTTTTCTATCAGATGATAATGATGGGCTTGAAATCGTTAATATAAGTGACCCTACTAATCCTTGGAAGATAAGTGGATTTAATGATGGAGGGCACACGAGAAATCTCTTTATTGATAATAATATAGTGTTTTTAACTGATTTAGATGATGGTTTAGAAATCCTCGAACTTTCAAATGTACCACCAACTCAAAATCAAAGTTTTATAATAACAATTATAATAACTGTTAGTATATCAGGTTTAATTTTAATCATTTCAGTTATTTATAGATTAATGCTTAAAAGAAAGGTTGCTCAATAAGTGTACCAAAAAACCTTTCAAAAGATTTATAAAAATAATATAGGTCGAAAATATAAGATGTAAATTCATTGATAAACCTTATATTAACCTGCAATTTCGTGAAACCTTGATTTCACGCAGAACTATACATACAGGCATGACATCAGAATAGTATAAACTTTATACATTTTCAGGGTGATATCATCGTTTCACGATCTGGAAAAAAAATATTATAATAACTACATTTGTAATAATATTAGGGTTTCAATGCCCTTTGAAACCTTCATTTTTAGTGATCTAACTTATATTTAAGCACATCTTGATTAATCAAACAAATCTTTTATAAATTGACCAATTTTATTTATAGCTTCTTTTGCTTCAGGAAGGTCATAAAGACCGTAATTTTGCCAGACATGGGGCATATCATCCCATTCTTGTAGGATGGCATTAACACCGGCAGCTTTTGCGAGTTCCACTAATCGAGTAGAATGATCGTAGACCATCTCACTTGTGCTTACTTGCGCTAAAATTGATGGAAAATCTGTAAAGTCAGCAAAGATTGGGCACACGAAAGGATTATTAGGGTCTGCTCCGTTTAGATAAGCGGGAATCCACCAAAAAACGCCCACATCTGCCATAACGCAATCTGTAGGAGCATTCTCTAGAATTGTTTTACTGTTTGTCGTATAATCGATACCGGGGGAGAGGACTATAGCACCTCTGGGCATGGTAATACCTTCCTCTTTAATTTTAATAAGAGTTGCGAGAGTCATGTTTCCGCCCGCAGAAGCTCCACCGATAATAATATTTTCAGGTCTATGTCCATGCGAGAGAAGCCATTTATAAGATGTAAAGCAATCGTTTGGACCCTTAGGGAATGGATGTTCAGGAGCAAGAGCATAGTCCACGCTCAATACTTTTACATGTGCTGCTTTTCCAATCTCAACTGTATAAGGTCGGCTGGACATTGGAGATCCTAGCACATGTCCTCCTCCGTGGAAATACAATAAGATTTTATTTTCGTCAACACCCTCAGAGGTTTGCCACTCTGCAGGCACTCCCTCGGTATCAATAGATTCAATTTTTACTTCTGAATTTTAGATAAATAAAAAGAAGAAGAATGTAATTAGGAATTATGCTGGCGTCATTCGTTTTTTCATAAAGATATACACAACACTTATAACCGCGACTCCTCCAATTACAGAAACAACAACAATAATTATTATAACACCTGGGTCTAATCCACTTGTAACACTCTTGATTACCGACACTTCCTCAGTTACTTCATTCCCCGCAAAATCTCTCGCATAGAACGTGATGGTAACATTTCCCTTAGCTACTGCATCCCAAGCTCTCTGGACAAATATAATGTTATCAGTTATGGATCCCATGGTTGTTCCCCCATCAAATGAATACCATAACACGTCTAAATTATCCTCTATGACGGTTATATTAAAAAGTGGCACATTTTTGCCGAATTTATCACCTTCAACAGGGGAATTGATAATGATAACTGGAGCAACAGTGTCCTTTATGATATTAACTCCCGCAGATCCGATATGTCCGAGAGTATCATTCGCATAAAATCTTAGTGTAATTGCTCCATCAGACATGGCATCCCAAGCAGTTTGATTGATGGTGCTATTTGTCGTAAAGGTGTAATTATGCACCCCCAAATCAATCGTATACCACATTGATACTAAATAATCATCAGTGATTCTTACGTTAAAAGAGGGAGCAGTACTGCCAAATATATCACCCGAATCAGGTGAATTGATATTAACTGTAGGAGCTTCATAATCTTTTGCTATCATAACCTCTTCCGTTCCGATATTTCCAGGCTTATCGCTGGCATAAAATGTTAACGTAATATTTCCTTCAGCTGCACCATTCCATGCATATTGATTAATCATTCCATTTTCGGTAAATGAATAATTATGTAATCCCCCATCTATAGTATACCACATCTCATCCAAATAGTCATCAGTTATTATTACATTAAAAGAGGGAGCAATATTATCGAATACATAGCCAGGAGTAGGTGAATGTATTGTTATTATTGGCATATCATTATCAAATATAGGCAGATGATCCTGAATTAGCGGAGAAAGGCTAATATTATAGGGTATATCTCCGATTCCGTTATCATCTGCATCTATTGCTAAATTGGGATGAGTTTCCGTATAATTATCCCAGTAATTCCCAATTTTAGTGGAATTCCATATGTTATCAGTCCCCAAATCCTCAGCATGCTTTTCATTTTCCAAAAAGAAATTCTTGTAGATTGAATTGTTTTCACAATCAGAAAAAAGATATATCCCTAAAGTGTTATTTTTCATTTTATTTTGGGTAATAAGATTATAGTCACTGTCATCCTCTAATACTACACCTGTAATTTTGTGATCTTTTACTGTATTCTCTGAGATAGTATTATTGTAGCATTGAGTTGCTATAAAAATTCCATAATTGGTATTGTTATTAACGTTATTTCCCGAAATTGTATTATTATTGCTACCCTCTATTTGAATCCCGGTATAACTATTATCCCATGCTATGTTTCCTGTAATATTATTGAAATCACTATAGGTTAATTCAATACCGTATTTATTATTATTAACAGTATTTTCCGAAATAGCATTATTATCATTCTCATTGTCTAAAAAAATCCCATTATAAATATTACCCCTTGCAGAATTTTCTCTGATATGATTATGATTACTCTGCTCTAAAAAGATTCCTGCCCTATCGTTATCATTTGCTATATTTTCGATTATAGTATTGCTATCACTACTCTCTAAATGAATCCCATCAGAATTTTCATATACAGTGTTTCCCAATATGGTATTGTTATAACAATTTGTCCATAAAAATATTCCATGATCGTTATTATTTGCCTTATTTTCTGAAATTGTGTTGTTAATACTTTGTTCCAAATAAATTCCATTTTCAGCATTATTATTCAATTCGTTTTTAGAGAGGTTATTAAAATCACTTAACTCTATCAAAATCCCGTCTAAGGTATTGTTGAATATTTGATTCCCAGAGATTGTATTATAATTACATTCTTTCAAATCAATTCCATTTTCAGTACTATTAAAGACAATATTACCTGAAAATGTATTAGAGTGACTATATTGTGCAAAAATCCCGTCTAAAAATTTACTGTTATTTATATTATTATCTGATATAATTGTATCATTAGTCTTATATAAAACAATACCACCACCATTATTGTATACATCGTTATCAAGGACTTGTCCATTAGTAACATTCCATAAAATAAGTCCCGACCATGAAGGATGTGAATTCATAATTGTACAATTTCCAATAATAAAATTTTTTCTTGAATTAATTATTGTTAAGCACTCACCCCCTCCTGCTGTATATATAAAAGTTTTATCTTTGATAATATAAGGTTCTTCGGGAGTTCCTTCACCAGTACACCATGGTTGACTCACTGCCCAAGTCCAATTTCCTTGATTTGCAGTATTAGTGGTCATTGTATCATTAATTAGTATATCTGCGTATACTTCAGACGTTTTAAGTCTTTTCATCCCTTTATCTTCATTAAATTGAACCAGTTCAGAATTGTTGCTTCCCTGAATGATTATAGGGAGAAGAATTAGCAAAATGCTCAGTATTATTAAATTAATTTTTTGACGTTTAATTTCCATTAAATTTCACATTATTGGTTTTATAACAATTATGAATTGAACAAATTTTAAAATATTTATCTTAAATAATCTATTTTAGTGAATTTAAAATGTTTGATGATAATTATATAAACTATAACACAGATGGTTGGATTGCATTTAAGATTGCTTGGAGATCTTCTTGAGCTTGATTTAGTTTGAAAAGAATTGTATCAGCTAATTCTTGAGTAATCCATCCTTTACATACTAACCAGTGAACTTTACATTCGGCTTTTTCTAGTTTGTAGAGAGCATGGGATAAGCAGCATTCAATATTACACCCTAATGAAATCTTGATAAGTGCTGCTTCTAATATATAGGTAGCTGATCGAATATGGTTTTGTAAACACCATCTTTTCCACCAATCTATTTCTTCTTCAATAAAATCATTCAGATTCAACAAATCGATTTCCACTAATGCAATTTTAAATCCAATATTCGTGTTAGTAGTGAAACCCATGATAAGTACAATGTTATTCCGAATTATGCGTGTCGAATTGATTATAAACTCAGCATAATGGTTATCAATACAATTAAATTTTTCAAAGAATTCTGCCCTAAAGTTAACAATTTGTACTAAAGCTTTTGCCACAGCATCGTGAAAGAGACTACAGGTGATATTGCCATTAATCACATACTCAAGGGCAATTTTCATCTGACATTGAGCCCAACACAGTTTTTTATTCCAGATCCAACCGAGACATGAATCTATGTTATTATCTATATATTCTCTCAATACTTCTAGTTGCCAGTCCACATAATAAAACATATTTATTAAAGTAATCTCAAAAGTACCTGAAATTGAAGAATTTAGGCTATCAAAAGGAACATCGAAATCATTATCGATAATTTCGACCTTTATCACATGTGTCCCGTTTTGCATGAACCATTCCCCGTGAGAGCTATCGAAAGTGAATGAAAAGTTAGTCTCTGTTGCAGAAGGGGCATAATTTAGCACAAGCTCATTATCTATGAATATTTTAATATTTGAAAGGCCAGTATCATCACCCTCTAACTCATTCAATACCTCAAAAATAACCGTTACATCTAGTGAAGTATTAAGAATGTCAAAATTAGTAAATTCTGGTTGATTAATATCATCGTCTACTATAGTTATATTGACATTAACCAAACTTGAATTGTATTCTGATGTTGCATAGATGGAAAAAGTTTGTTGACCCCATCCCATCGGAGTAAGATGTAAGGTGAATGATTGAGATTCTCCAGGTCCCAAATATATTGATTCAATACTTAGAGATTCTTCTGCGAATGGAATGTCATCTAATGTAATATTAAACTGCTGACCAACATTTCCTAAATTTGTTAAATTAAACGTATATTCTCCTTTTTGGAAATCAAATATTGTTATTTCCGGTTCAGCACACGTAAAGTTCATATCATAAAATTCAGCTACTTCGAATGTACCATGGATTATCTCATCATAATTAGTAAAGATATGGTCTTGAGCGCGGAAAGTGTATGAATATATACCGGGAGCCGTGCTGTGATGTCGAGGGGGATTAATAATTAATCCGGGTATTATATCTCCAGGATTTAGCGCTAAGAGCAAGCTACCATTAATAAAGTTATCAGGATATAATTCTCTATAGATAAAGCATTCAGGGATACCCTCAACGGTAATGTTTGCTACTTCTGTAAAGGTACCCAAATTATGCAGATCAATCATAGTGAACAATTGTCCCGGCACTAGAGGTTCTGTAGCTGTATATGTTTCAAATTCCATGCAAGAAAATCCCCCAACCTTAAACGGCACACTTTCTTTATATATAAGTTCACCTTCGAAAAATATACTTACGTTAAAGAAATAAAGTCCGAACTTTGGGGTATCAGTTGTTAAATTAAAGCTTATTGTAGAATCAAGATACTTTGTAAAGACATTTTGAGGACTTATCGAGTATCCTTCCGGTGCGGTAATATGAAAATCCACTGTTTTATATCCATCACTACCAGTGAGCAAATATTCCTCAATATAATAGTAAGGATTATAATATGGTTCTATATTCATAGTTAAGCTTACTTCCGCTATACCTGTAACTGGATCTACCTCAATGTGCTGTTTTCTTAAATCCGTTGAGAGATTGCTTTTTATCGGTAAATTATCCACCAATTCACGATATTCAAACGCATCAGCTAATTCTGCATTTTTCTTTTCCATCCAAGGCTCTACATTTGGAGTAAAAGAATATAACATTGTATAAAGCCATCCACCGGATACGTCATATGACATCATATTCCAATAAAATGTATCTGGTTGCGGTGCCGTATTTGAATAAAAGATAGGGGACCCCGGTCGCTCGTAAGTCGGATCATCAGGTCTATCCCAGGCAGCCCAACCGCTATCGCCCAACGGTGTATAAAAATTATTTAGTAAATATTCCCATTCCCCTAAGTCACGTGCGTGATATCCCAATCCCCTATCCCAATCCCCTAATTCAATTGCGCGATCTAATGAACTACTAGCTTCTATGAATTTAAAATGAGAGAGTTTTATTCCCGCATTTACCTCTGCTGCTTTAATTATCGTTTCACCAATATTAGAAGCATCCCAATAACGATATTCTTCCAAGGCTTCTTCATATTCACGTTTCAAATCATTTATTGAGCCATAATCGCTTGTGTGAGAATAAAAATCCGATATCGAGGTTTCAAGAGCATGCGTGTTCATTGGTACATTCCATTCCTCATCCGTTAAATCTTTTCTGACAGGTATAAACAAATACCAATGACGATAATCTGCCTCAAATTCTAACACATATTTTAAATTAGGAGTTGCACCATCTATAGAGGCAATTAAATCATGTTCGAATATCTGATTCTTTTTATACCCACCTTTATTTTTACCATTTGCCCAATCACCTACATAACTAGTCCACACACCTGTCAGAGTATCCCCTGCCATTTTCATTCTCGCTCTCATCCAAACTCTATTTCTACCAGTATTTTTAACCTTTAAGTGATACACAAATTGATCTCCATCCTCTAATCCGCCATTTCTTCTCATATTTAATATTGTACTATTGGGATAATACGTCCTACAATCGTTTTCTACAAACTCCAAATCCGGAGCGTTCACATATTTTGTCACCCAAGAAACAAGGACGGTCACAGCGGCAATTATGCCCCCAATAAGAGCACCAACACCTGTAGAACAAAATCCTGCTGCCACAACAATACCTACCGTAATTAAAGCTGCACTCATGGCCAAACTAAAAATTTCCATAAAAAGATCGACTTCTTCTCCAGCTATTACTCTATCAAGAAATTTGTATAAATCTAATCCGAACATAATTATGGAGATTATAAGAGTAAATTTACCCATACTTTTGGAGGCGCTCTTTAAAGCACTAGCTGAGGTTTTAGCAAAGGACGAAGCAAATAGAAGCGTCCCTTCCATAAAGAGTAGAAAACTTGCTACAAGATTGCATATTGCCTTTAATGCCTTTATACCTTGATATGCAGTTTTATTACCTGAAGCTATCATATAGATCTCATATATAGAAAAACCGACCATTACCAACCCTAATATGGCACAGCCAGCTCCAATCACTCTAGACATTTTGTGTGTTTTTACTTTTTGTGCTTCTGCGCTGGGGTTCTTTGCATTTTTGCTTTCAATGTTCTGTTTTGGAGTATCGGTTACCCCTTTGTTATTTACAATCTCATCCGATCTTGAGAAAAGCGCGCCTACTTTTAAGACAACAGGTTTAAAAACGTTCATGAAATTGCTTAGTTTCATGAAAAAGTCTGCTTTCACAAGGTTATTACTTTCTTTCCCCTGGTATAAGTCAACTAAATGTATAACATCAATGTTGAAGTTTTGGTAAAATTGAAAGAAATCGGTATAACTGCTCATTTCAGAATAGGAGTGTTGTTGAAATTCGGTAAATACATTGATCATATTCTTCATTAAGGTAAGATCCTCTCTATCCGCTCCAGGAACAAAAAAATCAGGATTATCCTTCACATAATCGTACAGCACAATAAGGTTTTCTTTCATTAGTGCGATCTGTTCCCATAACACTTCTATATAGTTCATAAAGAATTCAGCGGGCATCTCAGGCTGAGCAGTAAAAAACTGATGGGACAACTCTACTTCGTCCTGACGATTATCCATGTACTCTTTATATACATCAATACCCTCTTCGAAATGTACCAAAGGGATACCCATCGCTTGAACATCACGTTCAATATATGTTTGGTGGAGAACCGTCATTGTGTCACTCAATTGTGAACCATCCCAAGGGATTTCTTCCAGAGTATCCAGAATTCCTTGAATTTGCGATATTTCCAACGTGTGTGAGGATACACTCCTTTCCATAGCAATAGGAACACCCATGACAATTTTCTTTTGCTGGTCATTCTCAGAGGAATAAAGTTGATAGAGGATTTCGGTTTCTCCTTGAATCTCTGAGTCTCCATATACGTATGATTGGTTTTCATATAAGTTGGATATTGAATACGAGCTAAAACATACAGAATAATTACCTTGATTAAGAGTCTCAAAATCGGGATTTACTAGAGTTCTTACATAAATTTGGTTGAGGATATCGTGATTTTGATAGAAACCTTTCATATAAAGAACCTCTGATTCGTTGACTTTATACCCTACATTCAATCGATACTCGGAAATTATCTCTGGTAATCCAAAGTAATCAATGGTTCCACTGAGCTCTACATCATCATCAACCCCAAAATCTCCAAAAGACCCTAAAGAAGGATTTTGGGTTAGAGTCCAGAGAATCTGATTTTCAATAAAACAATCTGGGTTCCCTAATGTATAGTGGATGCTTGAAATCTCGCGCATGGCCATGGATTGAACAATGATCGGTTCCTCGAAATCATAATAATGTAAAACAAGGGTTTCACCTGTATCATAATCATATTCAGTAATTACCCAGATAAAATCAAACCTTAGATCTAACAATCCATCATCTTTTGAACTGTGTCCTTTAGGAATCATGATATCGTAATCAATCACTTCTAATGCTGGTTTTGGAAAGATAAAAAAGAATTCACTGTCAGGATCATTTGGATTAGGGAGGGAATCGCCTATTCCGTTTTCGTTATAATTTGCTAAGATCGCTTTGTCGGATTTAAAAACACAATTAAAACCTTTACCCCAAAGCCATTCTAATGCAGGTTTATCCAAGTTATATATTAGAGAATCAAATGAATTGTTGAATTTGTTACCAAACAGTCGAAGTACGGGATAAATGGAAACATTCACTGCTCCTCTCCATAATCTCGGAACCCCATTGGTAGAATAGTCATTTTCAGGTTTTTTAATTTGGATGTTAATTAACGTATCTTTACTATTATTTACAGATAATACCATTTGATGGATTTGATTAGGATCCAATACCAATTTTGCTAATGGAGAGCCATCCATATTATCCGGGAGCCCATCTTCGTCTGTATCTGTTTTGGCAGGATTAAGACTATTAGAATATTCTTCTAAATCTTTTATACCATCACCATCAGTATCTCTAAATTCCGCGATCTGAATAACCTTAATTTCCTGAAGTAAACCCATATTGTTAGTGATTAGAAATTCAATATCAGAGGTATAATTAGCCTTATGCAGGTAACTTATGTGATGCCATCCAGGGTCTATCCTTCCATACATATGTAGAGAAGAAGGAGTCTCCCGATTAGAATTAAAAATTTCCCCCTCAAAGAACAATGAATCCATATCGACTTCCACTTCTTTGAATGTACCACTATTAACCCGTATTGTGAGGTCATTATTAATGTAAATATCAGGAATATAGAAACTAAAATATCCTTCTGTAAAACCCCCTTCCTCGATACTGGTGTTTAAAAGATTCTCCTCGGATTTCTCAAAAAATCCCCAAATATCAGGATGAGTGGGATCCAGATTAAATTCGTACATATCTTCTTGTTGTATTTCATCAACATCCTTGAACATGTCTCCATCCCAATCTGAATTAACCATAATTTTATATTCTATGGAGCCATTTCCTTGGAATAGTAGTGTATATTCACCCGGCTTGAGGTTAACATCATACCGAATATAAGTTCCACGTTCCATAAATAAGCAATAAAATAGAGGATCAATTTCCGGATAGTCAGTCGTATTATGAATCCTTTTAAGAATAGTAGAATCGCCAGTTTCATTCTTTAATTCTACTCTTAGCCAATTATAAGAGAAATTGATTCGTGTTAGAATCGAAATCGGTCCACCTACTTGAAAATTAATTGCTGTGTCTTGAATTAAATTCACTTCAATTTCATCTTCTGCGATAAAAAGGGGTTCTACGGTTAAAGACTTAAAATATTGTCGATTTTCCAGGGCTATTTCAATTGTATAAGTTTTATATGGATTATTGGAAAATTTCACAGGAAAGATGTTGAAACCATAACTTACCTCATAAATCTCCTCATCAAGCATGAAATAGGTAAAATCAGTACCTTCAATCTCAACTAAAATATAACATGCCCCTTGGGCACGAAAATCATATGGAGTTTGAGTCACATCATCTAAATATAAATATTGATTACCCAAACTGATACTTTGCTTAGGATTTAAGTTTAATTTATTAATATGATTAGAAAGAAGAGGAGTATAACCCGATAATAATATAATAGAGATAAATGCTAAAGCGGTTAATTTCAATTTCAGTTTTTTCATATTAAATATCCCAACCTATAATCAAATTAAAACTATTTATGTATAGTTATGATAATTGTAAATATAAACATTCATAATTTTTTCATATTTGTATAAACTGTTAAAGATTTTCGTAAATGATTGGATCAATTTCTAGTTTTAATTATGATCAAAACGGATCATAATGACCATATATTTATGTTTGAGGATCGAAATTGGTTGTCTAAGATTTCTTGAGATTATTTTTCAATAATTTTTATAGAAATATTATAATTACATGAAGTCACTTGAAAAATAAGAAAAAAGAAGTATAAAATATATATTTAAAATGAAACCGTTAAATTAGAGAAAGCTATAAATGGAAACTGAGAGTTAATTTACCATCTTCTTTTGAATATAGCAACACATATACAAGATTATTTTCAGGTGCATTAAATTGGGAACAAAAATTCAGTCTATGTTAATGATTTCTTTAAAGAAAAGTATTCCATGCGTTAACGATATCCTCTCCCCTAACTTTGTACTTTTTTTCAAGTTTTTTCAAGTTAAGATGAGCTACAATTCCACCATCCCAAATATTATTAATAATTTTGACTAATTCCTTTACGTAATCTTCGTTATTAGTATAAATATCTATTTTGTTCACATGATTATCTTCACTCCACGCTAAATAGCCTGAAATCTTATCAATTATTTCAACATACACATTAAATTGTGGTGCCAAAGAATAATAACCAGAGGTTCTTGCTCCTCCAGATTCACTCATAGCGGTTGTAGGATCTAAATTCTTCATCCAATCTCTACTAGATATGCTATATCTGGTTTAAATTTTGAAAACTTAGCTTTATTTGTTTTTGGTTGAGCATAAAATGTATATCTTGGCAGATCTATCAATCCTAACTTCTTAGCCTGACTTTGAACTTCTTTACCCATTATTCTCACTTTTTCAATTATTTTTTAGTTAACTATTAGATTTCTTTGCATATCCATTAAGACATGATAGTAAATAAAATGATAGTAAATAAAATAATTTAAGATTATTAAATCTAAGAAATAAAATTTAAAGTGTTTATATCAAAGAATTCAATATTAAAATATAGGATAAGATGGTATTACATTGCATCTTACACTCATCTTTCAATTGGTCTACAGTTACCCATGGATTCTTAAAAACTCCATTCCCCCAAAGTTGTTCATTCTCATCTGTTTTTAAGTCTGTTAATTTAGGCTTAATATCATGAAGTAATTTATTGTAAGCATCAAGAAACACGTCTGTATCAATCATTTGTTTCAATGTTGTTAGTTTTTCGCTCATAGTTGTTTTTAAATTGCTGACACCAGTAGTGCTAATTTAAGAGAAAAAAAATGTTAAAACTCAGAGGGTTATGAATTTCTAATTAAAGCTAAATTCTGCAGTCATAACACCAGTAAAAAAAAATAACAATTTTATTTTTAGTAAAGAAAATTTAAAAACCTGAACAAAATAAGGGTGATTAATTATTTTAAATGAGATTTTCTAATTTAAGATAGGTTTTATTTAGGTAATTAAAAATAAAAGAAGATAATAAAAATTTAATAGGAAACTGTTAGATTTTCAAATACCATGTATGGAAAAAGGGTATTTACAAAATATTCTCTCTCTTTTGAAAGATATATACAATTTCTTATCATTTTAAAAACATTCCCACTAATATTTCCAAGCTTAATAGGATTTTCAAATTTACCATTTTTAAGGTAGTAACCATTTCTTATTTCCGTCCGCAATTATAGAAAGCATTTTTATAATGTCGACTCCTTCCTTTTCCGCAATCTCGAGTGCTCCTTTCGTAATTATTTTTTGACTCCTTTGTTGGAGTTTCTTTACATCTGATCTCAATAATCGTTTGTTCAAGATCGGCATAAAAATAATACAATAGCTTTTTTAAATAACTTTGTCATAAACCCCAAATTTCCTTTTAGAGTTGTTTATTGATCTAACTTATAGTTCGAAGGAAGTTGAAAGTATTAAAGAAATAAAATTTAATGGCCTTCCTAATGAACCAGGCGGAATAAACGGAGGATTACTTCAAAGAAGTATTTATGCTCAGCAAGTGACAACTATTTTTATCAAAGTAAAGTCAATTGATAATACAATTGACAAAGTAGAAAAAAATGGTGGCAAGCTAGTTCATAATAAAATTCCCATCGCGGATTTTGCTTATTTTGCTCAAATTAATGATACTGAACGAAATTTAATAAGTCTTTGGGAAGACATTATCTAAGACCCCTTTAAGAAGAAAAGTTAAATGCGCCTTCCGGGAATTGAACCCGGGTCGTCAGGTTGGAAACCTGATATTCTAACCACTATACCAAAAGCGCGATGCAAAACAAGAACGGTATTTAAAAAAATTTTTCAGGTGAAA
>Ga0209979_1003420_pt1 | contig 14031 bp, 22 predicted proteins | sample AnhtaG_FD_183114 | JGI IMG/M metagenome (GOLD analysis project Ga0209979, IMG submission 183114) | Deep subsurface microbial communities from Anholt, Denmark to uncover new lineages of life (NeLLi) - Anholt_01485 metaG (SPAdes) (version 2) | ecosystem: Environmental > Aquatic > Marine > Oceanic...
TAAAGAAAAGCTTGGTAAAGAAAAGCCAAGATAAGATTGGCAGAAGGTAAGAAATAAATAGAGCTTGAGAAAAAAGAGAACGAGAGCTGGTCGAGCCTGTGGTAAGATACAACTGAAGATAGTTTTACTTCTTTATCTTCGCTCTTCTCTAAGATTTTCATGGGAAGAATGGTCTGTCCTCTAAGATAACTTATGGGATAAAAACGGTTGTTTGCTTAACAAAAGGACTGATAAAGTAGAGAAAGGAGGTGGAGAAGCTATGATCAGCACAAAACGGGTTCTTATTAGTACTTTATTTGGTGGAATATTGGGAAATGTCGGTTGGCTTTCAGCAATGATGGGAGGAGAAGTTCCCTGGCCAGGGATAGTTCATGAGATCTTTATCTTTGCTCTGATGGGATTGGTCATCGGGATCAGTAGCTGGAAGATTAAATGGTGGCTGCATGGTATGGTAATAGGGCTCTTATTTGGAATATCTCAAGGGTTTGGTGCTTTATGGATGGCTATGCCTATGACAATTTTCATCTATCCCGTTATTATAGGACTGGTGCTAGGATTCTTGGTGGAACTTATAACCAGCTTCGGTTTTAAGGCAAAGATGCCACAGGGAAAGTAAATTAGCTTCAAAGAAAACAAGAATCAAACAACTTGCTTTTGCTCGAGAAGCTATTGATGATCTGATTCCAAAGTATCAGCCAACGATCAGCCCAATATTTAATTAGCGACGGAAACCCAAAGACTTAATAAAGGGATGAGATTTAGGTAATTGCTCCGAGTTCTCGGATTAGCAGAGGTGGTAAAAAAATCAAAGCACTTAGAGAGGAGGTGATAAGCTATGGCAGTACAGACGTCAATGGCGCCTTCAGGACTGGCTGAGGTTATTGACCGCATCCTCGACAAAGGTGTGGTTATAGATGCCTGGGTCAGAGTCAGTCTGCTTGGACTGGAGGTCCTCACCGTGGAAGCCAGGGTAGTGATCGCCAGCGTGGAGACCTACCTGAAGTACGCTGAGGCCGTAGGTCTAACGGCTCCAGCAGCCTAAAGCTAAAGGGAGAGAATTTGCCAAGGTACCCTGGAGTTCCGGTGTGCCCTGCCAAATGGGCTCTCCGTCTAAGAGAGAGATTACTGGTGAAGAACGCAACTTTAAGCTTTATTAGTTCCTATGAAAATTTGATTTTTGCTCTGCGAGATATTGTGTCCTTATATGATACAACAATACGTGATGAGAGCTTAACTTCGGTTAATAAGGAGAGGGAGAAATTAAAAAGTGGGTTGCAAGAAATCCTGGCCAAGAATTGCTCTTTGCGAAGGAAAGATTTTAATAAGTTGATGGAGAGAATTCTCTGCGATATTGAGAAAGAGAAAGAGCAGATCAAGCAGGAGCAAAAACAGATTAGAGGAGTTCTCAAGGAGTATCTGGATGAGCAAAAGGAATGGGCAGCTTTATTAAGGAAAAAACTCACCGAATTTATGCAAAGTAACTCAGGCAAAGATGATCTCAAGACGGTACTAGAAAACATCAAAGCCGTATATGAGGGTAAAGGACAAAGCGTTTTCAGTAGGTTGTGGGATTTTAAGTTGCATATGGAGCTTTTTCAAAGAGAACAGGAACAGATTAACCGGAGATTGCAAAGACTTATTGATCGGGGTGAATCTCTGAGAATAGAAGATCTGAGAAGACTGGAAAGTGCTAAAACTCTCGAACGAAGGAAAGCTGAAAGGAAGATACTGAGGGAAGATGTAGAACGATTACTTTCCCATTTTAAAAGACAGCGTCAAAGATAAGCACTCAGCAACCATTAATTAGCTAAACGCTAACAGCTGAATGTCGAAAATTAAAAAAGGAGGGGAGAAATGGGGATTGCTTCGAGAATGGAAGAACTAGCTCAGGAGATTGTTTCCTCGCATGAGGAGAGAGCAAAAAGGGTTGAAGAGATAAGGCAAGAAGCCAAAGACTTAGTCAAAGGCTTTGAAGCTACTCGTAAAGAAATGGGCAGTCAATTGCGGAAGGATTTGGCTGAAGATAAGGCAAACATGAAATCTGAGGTTCAAACCTTTCGAAAGGAGCTAAACCAGGGGATAGATAACAACAAATCCGAGGTCAAAGGATTGATAGGGGATTTCCAGTCTTCGAGGAACGAAATGAGCTCTGAGTTAAGGAAGGAACTCCGCGAAGGAGTCCAGAACAACAAATCTGAGGTCGAAGGGTTGCTAGGAGATTTTCAATCTTCCAAGAAGGAAATGGGCGATGCGTTAAGGACTGAGCTGCGCCAAGGAGTGGAAAACATGAAGTCTGAGGTTCAAACCTTTCGAAAGGAGCTAAGCGAGGGGATAGAGAGCAGGAAATCTGAGGTCGAAAAAGCTCGAGCAGAGGTGAGGGCAGACTTAAAAAAAGCACGAGATGCCTGGCAGGAGTTAATCTCTAAAAAGGAAGCTGTGGTAAAGCCACCACCCAAGGTGGAAGAGGTGGAAGAGGAAAAGGTGGAGGCCGCAGCGGCAGAAGAAGAGGAGGTTCCTGACTGGGAGAAAAAACTGCTGACAGCAGTTAACGAGCATCCTGATGGAATAACCCTGGTGGAGGTAGCAGAGAGCTTAGGTATTGCTCCTGTGGTCCTGGGGCGAGCAGCACGGGGTCTTCTCGATCAGGGGAAAATCCGTAAAGAAGAAAAACTCTATTTTCCGGTAGAGAGTGAGTGAGGTGCCCGATGGGAAAGAGACTGCCAGGAAAAATTAGGCTGTTAGGTCAGACCCGAAATAGCTGGGACATACGGGGCGTGCGTAATATTAGAACCGCCAGCTCGATGTTCATGACCCGGGAGGAACAGGAGTCTCTAGAGTCCGCTATGGATTTTAGAGCACTGGGCTTAGAGACAAGAAGAGAGAGGGATAAATTCGCCCGCCAAGATGGAGTAGTAGAGAAGTTCAAGGAAAACTATTTTAAAGCCAGAAACAGGCTAGCGGCCAAGATAAACAAAAACCGGGCTCTCATGAAGCTTAGGCATGAGCTGCAAGAGAGACGTCGAAGGGAAGAGGCCCTTGATCCGGAAGGATACAACCCTAAAGAGGCGAACCCGCCTATTGGCCAGGGAGGTTTTAATGAGGTAGAACTGGAGTATTGATCATCTCGATTTACGATTTCATATTGTTAAGAAGGAGGAAAGAAGATGTATAGTCAAGTTGATGTGCTTACTCCCAAGCGGCGGGAGGACTTCGTGGAGACATCTTACATAAAGGAACTATGCGAGCGCGCTGTTAACTATATTAAGGTGGGGTTTCCGGTTCATTTACGCGGACCGACGGGGGTGGGCAAGACGACTTTAGCCTTCCACATAGCCGCCCAACTGGCTCGGCCAGCGGTCTTGATTTACGGCGACTACGATTTTGGCACTTCCAACCTTATTGGTGGATTATATGGCTACAGGAGGAGGTATTTGAGGGATAATTTCATCCGCTCGGTGCTGAAGATCGAGGAAAATGCAACCCAGCAATGGATGGATGACCGTTTAACGGCTGCCTGTGAACATGGACTTACCCTAATCTACGATGAATTTACCAGGTCGAAGCCAGAGGCAAACAACGTCCTCCTTTCTGTGTTAGAAGAAGGGGTCCTTTCCCTTTCTTCAGTTAGAGGTGGGGGAAATTACCTAAAGGTCCACCCTAATTTTAGTGCTATCTTCACCTCTAACCCGGAAGAATACGCGGGAGTCCAGCCAAGCCAGGACGCCCTTCGTGACCGCATGGTGACCATAGAGCTGGGTAATTTCGATGAGGAAACCGAAGTCGCTATCACCCAGGCGAAGTCAAAGCTTTCCCTGGAGGACTCTCAGCGCATCGTCAGTTTGGTGAGAAAGGTCAGGAAGGTTAAATCGAACAAGCTCATTCCCACTATTCGAGCTTGTACTATAATAGGCAAGATATTAAAGCTGAAGGACGCTGTATCTACTGATGGCCAGCTGTTCAAACAAATTTGCCGGGACATTATCATTCCTGAAGTTCCTAAAGATAAAAAAGGGAAAGTAAGACAAGTAATAGATGATTTTAGGAATGAATAATGCCGGGTAAGTATCTCTATGGGATCATCGAGGAACCCCAACCTACGAGATTCAGCTTTTCTGGAGTAGGAGACGCTGAGGTATACACCGTCAATCATCGAAAGATAGCAGCGGTGGTCAGCGATATCGAGCTTCAGGAGGTAGACCCCACCCGAAAGAACGTGCGTGCCCATACTACAGTTCAAGATGAGCTCCTCAAAAAATATACCTTTCTCCCTATGGGTTTCGGCATAATAACTAGCAGTGAAGATGAGGTTCAGAAGTTGCTGGAGAAAAACTATGATGGTTTCATCAGAGAGCTGAAGCGGCTCGCCGGTAAGATAGAGGTTGGATTGAAGGTATTCTGGGACCGCGAAGCCATGATTAGTGAGATAGAGGGGGGAAACCAAGAGTTTACCAACCTCAAGACAAAAATAAATGCCGCTTCATCTCCTGTAGAGGCTCAGAGTTTGTTAGTAGAAGCTGGTAAGCTGGTAGAGCGAGTCGCTATAGAATGGAAGAATAAATACGCAAGGGAGATTTACGCCACTCTTAAAGAGCCATCTGTTGATGTTATATTAAATGACCCATTAGGGATTAAAAACATCCTGAATGGCTCCTTCTTGATAGATAAATCCAGAGAGAGGGAATTTCAGAACAACATTTACAAACTGGATTCTAAGTATCAGGGTAAAGTAAACTTTAAATATGTGGGTCCTTTGCCGCCTTATAGCTTCGTTAACGTAAAGCTGGAGCCAGTAAAATGATAAGCAAATTCCTGTTCAATGTTCTGATAGGGGTTCCTTTAACTCTAAGTAAACAAATATTGGAGAAGATAAGAGACGAAGTAGACAGAGAGCGTCTGATAACCGAGGAATCGATTAAAAAGAGACTTCAAGAGCTGCAGCTACTTTTGCAGGATGGTGAGATAGGCGAGGATGAATACGAGCAACTGGAAGCCAAACTCATTGAGAGGTTAAAGGCAGTTAGAGAGTATCACAGAAGTAGGGAAGGTGAATGATGCCTCTGCAGCCAATTAGAGATAAAACCGGAACCTTGGCTGATGTGATTGACCGGGTTCTAGATAAGGGACTGGTCATTAATGCTGATATATGCGTTTCTGTAGCCGGAGTAGAGCTTTTAGGGATTAAGATAAGGGCAGCTTTGGCTTCCTTCGAGACTGCTGCCAAGTACGGGTTGGAATTTCCCAGTGGCACCAGTTATGAGACAGCTGCCTGGAAAGAAGCCAAAGTAGGTAAGGAGGAATGCCCGCAGTGCGGTAAGAAGGTCCCTACTGAAGAGCTTGTGAATGAGGGCTGTCCCTGGTGTGGTTGGATAAGTGCCAAGGCAAAGAAAGCTAAAGCGAAGGCAGCCCCCGAGATACCTGTGGAGTAATGGGAATAAGTCTTTGCTCATTGAGGTACTGATGGGTGAAATCTATGTCCGCTTCAAAGTTTACGGAACCGAGGGCAGATTTGTAAAGCTAGAAGCTATTGCTATAGAATACCTGAACCAAAACCTTGACCCTGCCTTTCCCAATGGTGGTGTTTCGGTAATAACTGAAGAATTTTTAAAAAATGGATGCGGGCGCTGTGGCTACAAAGAGTAAAATCAAGGTGGATTTGACTCAGCTCCTCGAAGTTCTAGACGAAAAGAGTCGAGCTATACTATGGCATCTTTGGTGGTACCGGCATGCCGAGATATCACAGTTAAGAGATCTCATTGATGCTTCAAGCGACTTCGAGGTCTTACATAGGTTGAAAGGAATCGTAAACGGAAAAGCTCAAGAGCTTTGGGAAAAACCAGTAGTGGGCTTCGAAGAGTGCAAAGTTGACTCTCTCACCGGAGAGAAAGTTTTGTTTAGCTGGTGGTTTCTTGAGGAAGAAAACGGATTGCTTGCCAATAACAGTAGACCTTTGGTTGACGTATTCGAGGAAAAAGACAGTGTTGTCATAATCGCGCAATTGCCCGGTTTGGCAGAGCTCTCCCACCCTGAAGCGGAATTCAGGAATGGTATAGTAAAGGTGAGGTTAAAGAAAGAGGAAAGATGATAAACAGTCGCCAGAGGAAGCTTAATCTTTAAGGCTGGAGACCTATGGCTATCCATATCGATGAGGATAATCTCAAGCAGGGACTCCTGGGACTGGTCATAGCGTTAGTTGAGGTGATCAGGGATACTCTGAGAATCCAGGCATTTAAGAGAATGGAAAGTGGTAGATTAACTGAGGAAGAATGTGAGAGGTTGGGACAGGCTCTAATGGATCTTGATAGCGCCCTTGAGCATATAAAGGAGGAACAAGGAATTACCGAATCTGTCCAAACCGTGAGGGATAGGCTAGATGAAATTGTGGATGATGTAATAGACAGGATAGCTAATCCTGAGAAGTGGCAGGAAGAGGTTCAGGAAAAAGGTAGCAGCTTCAGAGGCAGGGATGAAAGAAACTGAGCTCGAATCTTTGAAAGGGCGATATGTATATGGAGTTACTCCTAGCCGAAGAAGAGTAAAGCTGGGTCAAATTGGAATAGAAGGTAGTGAGGTCTACACTATCCCGTACAAAGACCTCTGTGCCATTGTTCATAATTGCCCCGCGGAGCCCTATCAATCCAGTGATGACGAAACAGTAAAAAGCTGGGCAAGAACTCATCAAAGCGTCCTGGATAACGCAAAGGAACAATTTGGTACCGTTATTCCTCTAGGCTTTGATGTCATAATCAAGTCCGAGGATGAGGCCACTTCTCCCGACCAGGTCGTGAGAGATTGGCTTAGGAAAGATTATGGCAAACTTCGCATTGCGATGAAAAAGATTCAAGGTAAGGACGAGTATGTAGTACAAATCTCCTATGACCCTAAAGTAATGAGTGAGTTTATCCTGAAGCAAAGCGAACAGGTGAAAAAGATTAAGAACGAGATGATTACCAGATCACCCGGAATAGCATATATGTATAAGCGGAAGCTGGAAAAAGTGGTAAAGACTGAGATGGAGAGCCTTGCTGATGAGTGGTTCAAGGACTTCTACAAGCGGATAAAAAGATACCCAGATGAGGTTGTGGTAGAGAAGACGAAGAAGCTAAAGGATAAGGTTATGTTGCTTAATCTCTCCTGCCTGATGGCTAAGGATAAGGTTAAGAGTCTGGGCGAGGAGCTGGAGAAAATCAACAATAGGGAAGGCTTCTCTGTTCACTTTTCCGGCCCCTGGCCTCCCTACAGCTTTGTGACTAAGCCAACTATGACTATTCCGGATACGAAAGGAGTGTCTCATGTTACATAAGTGCGCTTTTTGTCAAGGAACGGGAGAGGTCCGTCGGTCTCGAATGTCACGCTCTATAGTGTGCCAGGTTTGTTCTGGTACAGGCACCGTTAGAGTTGAAGGGCCTGTAGCTACTTGTACTTTGTGTAAGGGAAGGGGTAGAGACCCCTATAAATATCCTCAAGCCTTAATTACCTGTCTTATTTGTAGAGGCACGGGGATTGTCAGCTCAACGGAATCAGGCACACAATCATCCCCTACCGGAGAAAAGGATGGTACAGCAAAGGGAGAATCTAATGCTGCCTCTCTTCTCAAATATCCGATGTCCCGTTCGTAGAAATAAAAGTGGAGATGTTGAAAGGAGGGCCTATTGCATAAATGTGGCTTTTGCCAAGGGACAGGAAAGGTATCCCGTTCCCCAAGGTTGATTTCTAGCACTTGTCAGGTGTGCTCCGGAAGGGGAACAGTTTATGTAGCAGAGCCTGTCACCACCTGTGCCTTCTGCGGAGGGACAGGCTTAGAGCCCAACACTTATCCTTATGCCCTGCTTACTTGCGCTGCCTGCGGAGGTGAAGGTGTCGTTGCCTTAAGAGAGCCAAATATCTTGTGTCCGGATTGTTCGGGAAGAGGAAGAGTAGTTGATAGCAAAGTTTATTGCCTCACCTGTAAGGGCAAAGGAAAGGTCGAAGTAAAAGAGAAATAAGCTATGGGTAGTTTTCGAGAAAGGATATCAATTTCCAATCCGGAAAAACCATCTGCTTCAGCGGAACTTGGGATGGTGGTCCATAGTGGGTTACCTATACCTGGGGTATTCTGTCAAAACTTAACATTAAACCCAGGGCAAAAAGGAAGTTTAAGTTAGCTAATGGCAACATTATTGAGTAAGAAGTGGCTATAGTTGCCCTTGCCTTAAAAGCAGAAGTTTTGCCTACTTTAGCTGTTTTCGGTGACGAGGGAAATGAGTCTCTGCTTGGTGCAGTGAGTTTAGAAGAATTTGGCCTGGGAATTGACCCGGTCAATAAGACTTTAGTGCCGGTAACCTTGTTATTGGTAGCAAGGGGAGAGATTTCATAATATGGAACCCACTCGAGATATCCGGACGACGCTAGTAGACCTTCTAGAGAGGGTGCTGGATAAGGGAATAGTTCTCAATGCTGACCTTATTATCCACGTAGCTGGCATTCCTCTGTTGGGGATCAAGCTTAAAGCTTGTCTTGCTGGGATGGAAACCATGCTCAAGTACGGCATCTGGAAAGACTGGGATGAAGCCCAGCGAGCTGTTGCCACCCAGGAGCAGCGGCGAAAGAAGGAGGTGCCTCTGGCACCAGGGGAGAAGGTCCTGCTAAAGATGTTTGCTTCTCAGTGGGTAAACAATGACAACTCCCATAACTGGAGACTGGGCCATCTCTATATCACCAACAAAAGGCTGTTTTTATGGAGAAAAGAGCCAACCGTCGAAGTATTGTTTCAAGTCCCATATGAGGAAATAAAAGGTATTGCCACTGCACGGAAAACTAATGTGGGGGGAAAGGAGACAAATTATCTTTATCTATTGCTTAAGTCAGGAGAGGTGGCCGAGCTACATCCCAGCGAAGCCTCAGCAGTCAAGGATGCTGCAGTAAAGAGGATGAGAACTCTAGGTCTGGAACCAGAGGAAAATTTCCCTCTTTGTTTGGAAGAAAGGAAGGAGGTAAGAATTTAAAGTGAAGGCAGATGAAATAGTCAAAAGGGCTCAACAGGAGTTCAGTAAACTGAGGAAGATGCCCCTTGAGGGAGCCATTGGGCTGTCTAAATCGGAAGAGGGGTGGGTAATATTATTAGAGGCGCTGGAAAGAAAGGCTATCCCTGACAGCATGGATGTTTTGGGAATCTATGAAGTTCGTTTAGACAATGAAGGCAACCTTCTTGGCCTTGAGAGGAAAAAGTTACGTAAGCGCGATGATACTAAGGAAGAGTAAACAGACACGTATGGAATCATCAGAAGAAAGGAGAGAGATGCAAATGGCTTAGTACTCGGCTGAAAGAACAACTAACTGAGAGGTAGTAGTTTGATCAGTATTTGCTCTGGAGAGAGTGTAGAGTAAAAGATATCCGTGGTTATTATTCGTTTTCCTGCTAAAGCCAAGACTCACAGTTATGTCCCTCCTTTCCTGCTCCCAAAAGCAGCTTGGAATACATTTTTGCAAAGCAAATACCATAACCAGCGAAGCCCCTTGACAGGAAGGAAAAAGTTTGTATAATTATGGTGCGATGCAAAATTACCAATTATATTCGGTCCATAAAATAAAAGGAGTTGAGAAATATTGGAAGATGATAGTGCATTAACTTTAAGAGTAGCTGAGGCAAGGTCAAGAGATGTGGGCCGGGCAATAGCCAGGATAGATCCTAAGGAGATGACCAAAATAGGAGCAGAGGTGGGAGATATAGTTAAGATTAAAGGTAAAAGAGAGACAGTAGCTAAGATTATGCCCACCTATATGGAGGATAGAGGAAAAGGAATCATCCAAATGGACGGTTTGGTAAGAGAAAATGCTCAAATCGGCTTGGATGAAAGAATCTTTCTCCAAAAGAGTTCTCACAAACCGGCTGAGGGAATTACTCTTTCCCCCCTGACCCTAATGAGAGGCATGCCTCAGGATCAGGATAGAAGATATCTCGGGAGCTTGCTGGAAGGGCTTCCATTAACAGAAGGTGATAGGATAAGAGCCAATCTCTTTGGAACTCGGAGCCAGGATTTCACAGTTCTGTCCACTTCCCCTAAAGGGGTAGTGTTAATTCACCCCCAGACTGTCATTAGAATAAGGGAAGAGAAGGGGGCAATAGAAGGAAGAGCTAGGATATCCTATGAGGATATTGGGGGATTGAATAGGGAAACCCAAAAAGTTAGGGAGATGATCGAACTCCCTTTAAAATATCCTCAGGTCTTTGAAAGATTAGGCATTGAAGCTCCCAAGGGGGTACTTCTGCACGGCCCTCCAGGATGCGGGAAAACCTTAATCGCCCGAGCAGTAGCCAATGAGACCAATGCCTACTTTGTTCATATAACAGGACCCCAGGTGATGGGTAAATTTTATGGGGAAAGTGAGGCTCGTCTTCGCGCTGTATTTGAAGACGCCCAAAAAAATATACCAGCCATCGTATTTATTGATGAGATTGATGCTATTGCTCCTAAACGGGAAGAAATGGGAGGAGAAAAACAGGTAGAACGAAGAGTGGTTGCTCAACTCCTTGCTTTAATGGATGGACTGGAGTCTCGGGGACAGATAATTGTCATCGCCGCTACCAATATCCCCAATGTAATTGATCCTGCTTTAAGGAGACCAGGAAGGTTTGACCGAGAGATTGAGATAGGGATCCCCGATAAAAATGGCAGATTAGAGGTACTTCAAATTCATACTCGGGGAATGCCTTTAGCAGAGAATGTGGATTTGGAAAGACTTTCCCAAATTACCCATGGATTTGTGGGAGCAGACTTAGAGGCTTTATGCAGGGAAGCGGCTATGACTACTCTTAGAGGCATCTTTCCCAGTATTGACTTTGAACTGGAAGAAATTCCTTATGAAGCTCTTCTTAAACTTGAAGTAACCATGGATGATTTTATGGAAGCTTTAAAAGAGGTGGAGCCCTCAGCTATTAGAGAAGTATTTACTGAGATCCCCGATGTGAGATGGAGCGAGGTAGGGGGACTGGAGAGTATAAAAAGTGTACTTCAAGAGGCAATTGAATGGCCTTTAAAATACTCCCGGTTGTTTGAGTATGCCAAGACTAAACCACCTAAAGGCATACTCTTATGTGGTCCTCCTGGAACTGGAAAAACTCTACTTGCTAAGGCAGTGGCCAGTGAATCTGAGGTAAATTTTATCTCCATTAAGGGACCTGAACTGATGAGTAAGTTTGTCGGTGAATCAGAACGAGGGGTCCGAGAGGTCTTTAAAAAAGCTAAACAAGCCTCTCCCTGTATTATCTTCTTTGACGAATTAGATAGCTTAGCTCCGGCTCGTGGCGCTGGTTTTGATTCTCATGTGACTGACCGGGTAATTAGCCAATTTCTTACCGAAATGGATGGAATAGAGGAACTTAAGGGGGTGGTGGTTTTAGCAGCTACCAACAGGTTAGATATTGTTGATCCTGCTCTACTGCGTGCAGGCAGATTTGACTTCCTTCTGGAGCTACCCATTCCTGATGAGTCAACCAGACTCAAGATATTTAAAGTTCATGCTAAAGGTAAACCCTTAGCTTCCGATGTAGACCTTAAACTCCTGGCCCAAAATAGCAATGGCCTGGTGGGAGCTGATATAGAATCTATCTGTAGGAAAGCGTCTATGCTGGCCATAAGGGAATTTCTGGATAACCAAAAAGACAACAACGATGAGGATCATACCAAATTTAAGATCGCGGCTAAACATTTCAATCAAGCAAGTAAGATGGTAAAGTAAAATAAAAAGGAAAGTTTTTCCAGCGAGTTACAATGAAGAGGCTACTTTATGTACCCGTCATCCACATGGAGGCGGATCTGGGGAGTGTGGCTGCTATTATTGACAAGAGAAGCAGCCAAATGTGTGGAAAAGAACGCTGGAACAAACATAAAAAGGCAGTTTCAGGATTCTGGGATTCCATTGCCAATTTTTTTGGTAGCCTTGCCGCCTCCAATCTAAAAATTTATCAGGACGGGCTGATGATAGACGGTAACCTAGGAAAGAAAATCATTAAGGAAGGAGCAAGCAAAGGAAGCAAAAATCACAGAATTATTCTTAAGTTAATGGAAAAGGGTGCAAAAATAATAAAAACAGAAGATCTTTCTCTCCTCAAAGAAGAATATAATAGCTTTATCAAGCTTTCCCAAACCAAATCTTTCTTAGAAAAGATGCTGGTGTACATAGGGTATAAACTGCGCAGGGGTCCCCTGATGGAGAAGAGGGACAAATTCGTCGCTGAGAGAATTAATGAGACCCTGCGACGTGGGGAAGTAGGGGTCCTTTTTATAGGGGTTTATCATGATGTGATTTCCCGAATTTCCAAGGACATTATGGTCTATGAGTTGAAGGAGAGAGATAAAGTAAAAGCCTATTTTGACGGACTTGTTCGGGGAAAAGATGAGAAAAAATTTAAAGAGCTCGCCGAATATCTCGCTTCTCCCATTAAGGAACTGGGCTTTTGACTTTTGAGGTGGAACTATGCCTCGCTTGATTAAAAAGTATAGCAACAGAAGGATGTACGATATCAAAACCAGTCACCCAATTACACTTTCCGAGCTTGGCGATCTAATAAAGCAGGGAGAAGAAATTCGGGTGATGGGTCATCCCACAGGCAAAGACCTTACCTCTATAACCTTGATTCAAATCCTTCTGGGACAGGAGAAGGATAAAAAAGAGCCTTTCTCTGCCCTTTTGCGAGAGTTAATAAAGAAAAGAGGAAATTCTGTCTCAGAGCTGTACCCAACCAGTCTTTTTGCTGTCTTGAATGGTGCTCCCTTCTCGGTAGAGAAAGCAAGGGGGATAGTTAGAGAATTGGTAAATAAAAAAGGGGTAAGCAAAACCGAAGGGGAAAAACTTCTGGAAAGTCTTCTAACTAGGATACAAGAGAATAAGAAGGCTTTAGAAAGGGAGATCGAGAATAAATTAAGAAAGAGGATAAAAGATGTAGAGAACCTTTATCGAAGGCAAATTTTAGAGCTCAGGAAAAATGTGGAAAATCTCAGAGAGCTGCTTGGCCAGCGCAGAGGCCAAAGATCACTACCAAAGGATAAATTTAAAAATTTTACAAAAAGGAGGCTGTAATGCCTGGTAAAGAAAAAAAAGAAGAAAAAAGAGAGGTTGAAATTGATTTTGGTTTAGGGAAAATAAGCTTAGGAGGGATATTTGAAGGGATCGGCAATTTAGTTGACCTGGCATCTAAGTTGTCTGAGGAGGCCAAAGAAATTAAGGGAGAGGGAGAAATAAAGGGACTAGGTGGGAAAGTAAAAGGTGTCTATGGTTTTAGCGTTAGAACCTTAGTTGGGGGAAAACCAGTTGTAGAGACCTTTGGTAATATTAAACGGCGGAAGGAGGGACCGGTAATAGAAGAAGTTAGAGAACCCATTGTAGATGTTGTTGAAGAGAAAGATTTTGTTCGGATAATAGCAGAGCTTGCCGGGGTGTCTAAAGAGGATGTAAAAATCAAAATAAATGAAGACATTCTCAATCTTTCTGCAGAAAGGGGAGAGAGAAAATATGCCAAAGAGATCCTACTCCCTTTTTCGGTAAAATCAGACCCTGCAGAATTTTCCTTCAAAAATGGAATGCTGGAACTTAAACTGGGGAAAAAGGACAGCTAAAAGAAAACCTCAATCTTAAGCTTTGTCACGCAGAAAGTCCTTTTCCAGTTTTCCATCTTCTCAATTCCCCTTTGATTCAGCATCTTGGGCAAAACTATATGAAATTTTGGGCAAACTTCAAAAGAAGGAAATGTCTTGACTAAAACTACATTTTTGCTATAGTTGCTGGTGAAGAAGGAGGAAAAGATGTTCAACAGGTTTACCGAGAGAGCAAGAAGGGCAATTCTCTTGGCCAGGGAGGAGGCCAAGAGATTAGACCACGATTATCTAGGAACGGAACATATTCTGTTGGGATTGATCCGAGAAGGAGAGGGTGTGGGAGCCACAGTCCTGCAAGAATTAGGAATAGACCTGGCTCATGTTCGCGAAGAAGTGGAAAAAGCAGTGGGCAGAGGCGGAGGAGGTTTATTTCTCGGTCAGATTCCTTTCACCCCAAGAG